>Ga0208796_1000875_pt1 | contig 8376 bp, 8 predicted proteins | sample ColrivemetaGS725_FD_187604 | JGI IMG/M metagenome (GOLD analysis project Ga0208796, IMG submission 187604) | Estuarine microbial communities from the Columbia River estuary - Flood tide ETM metaG S.725 (SPAdes) (version 2) | ecosystem: Environmental > Aquatic > Marine > Intertidal zone > Estuary ... | reverse complement strand
CTTGAAACACTTATCTAAAGGTAAATTTGCACTTAGTTAGTTACTGAGTTAGTTAGTTAAAAAATAGGGTTTATCTTAATTGATAAGCCTTTTTTTATATCATTCCATCAAATGATAAAGACTGTTCAATAAGTGTCCAAATTAATGATTTAAGCGACTTAAGAGGTTTAGAAATAGCTAAATTAAAAGAAGAAGATATGCCTATGGTTTAATTGTTCTTTTCATAATTGTCATATAAATATAAAGGTAGGGCTAATGAAAAGCCAACTATAAATAAAGAAATCAAATACTTTATGAACTGATTTTTACTGATTGCTTTTACTCTTAATCTGTAAATAAGAAAAATAAGAAAAGATGTGGCTGCAATAGTTAAATCAGCTATCAAAATAGTCATTGCATAATTCTGATGAATTTGTTCAAAAAATAGTGAGGTAGACCATTCCCAATTATTTGCTTCAATAAATTTAAAGATGTAATAGTAAGGAAAAGCTATTCCTACAATGCACAATATGGCAAATACTTTTTTCATAAAATAAATTATTGTAGAGTGTGGTTATATACAATTGTAAAAACTAAATAAAGGATAACATTAGATTTTAAATATAGACTTTTTTAATGATTTCCTAAATATCAGTATTAAAAACAAATCTTTTGAATATAACTTAAATCGTAAATGGTTGTCAAATGGTTGTCATATTTAAAAACAAGAAATCCGTAAAACACTGTTATCACATGATTAACAAGAGGCTTTAGTACTGAAGACGGGACTTGAACCCGTACGTCCTAATGGACATTGGATTTTAAGTCCAACGTGTCTACCAATTCCACCACTTCAGCATTGGTATATTTTAAGGTTTTTAGAGCGAAAGACGGGATTTGAACCCGCGACCCCCACCTTGGCAAGGTGATGCTCTACCCCTGAGCTACTTTCGCAGTTTTAAAGAACTTCAATCTCAAGATTGCGGATGCAAATTTAAAATAATTCTCATAATAGCAAAGGCTTTTTACGATTTTTATGCTCTTTTTTTCTTTTGAAGCATTCGCTTAATTTCATTCAACTTCATCAATGCCTCAACCGGTGTTAAGGTATTGATATCAAGGTCTAAGATTTCGTCTTTAATTTCCTCTAAGAGCGGATCATCTAAATTAAAAAAACTCAACTGCACATCATCATTTAACAACTTCACCTTATTAGTGAGCTCTTCATTTGAATGTGACTTCTCTAATTGTTTCAAGATCTTATTCGCTCTGTGAATAACTTGTTGAGGCATCCCCGCCATTTTCGCGACATGAATTCCAAAACTATGTTGGCTCCCTCCCTCTATCAATTTTCTTAAAAACAAAACATCATCTTTTAGCTCTTTTATAGAAACATTGAAATTTTTTATGCGCTCAAAAGTTTCAGACATTTCATTGAGTTCATGATAATGTGTTGCAAATAGCGTTTTTGCTTTACTTGGATGTTCATGCAAGTACTCGCTAATTGCCCAAGCAATAGAAATACCATCATAGGTGCTTGTCCCTCTTCCTATTTCGTCAAGCAAAACCAAGCTACGATCAGAAATATTATTTAAAATTGAGGCTGTTTCATTCATTTCAACCATAAATGTTGATTCCCCCATTGAAATATTATCACTCGCTCCTACTCTTGTGAAAATTTTATCAACCAATCCAATTCTTGCACTTTCTGCTGGAACAAAACTTCCAATTTGTGCCAATAAGACAATTAATGCTGTTTGACGTAAAATTGCAGATTTACCAGACATATTTGGCCCTGTAATCATGATGATTTGCTGAGAGTCTCTATCTAAAAAAATATCATTAGCTATATACGATTCCCCAATCGGCAATTGCTGCTCTATTACAGGATGACGACCGTTTTTAATGTCCAAATCAAAAGATTCATCGATACTTGGACACACATATTGACGACTTTTAGCCAATTGTGCAAAACAACACAAACAATCTAATTGACCTATTAAACCTGCATTTTCTTGTACGGGTTTTATCCATTGACTCATCCATAATACCAACTCTGAGAACAACTGCTGTTCAATAGCCAAAATCCGCTCTTCAGCACCCAGTATCTTGCCTTCGTATTCCTTTAACTCTTCCGTGATATAGCGTTCAGCGTTAACCAATGTCTGTTTTCTAATCCATTCCTCAGGGACCTTATCTTTATGAGTATTTCTAACCTCAATATAATAGCCAAACACATTGTTAGAGGCTATTTTTAAAGAAGTAATGCCCGTTCGTTCACTTTCTCTCTCTAGCATTTTGTCAAGATAATCTTTGCCTGAATAGGCTAATGCTCGAAGTTCTTTTAATTCCGTAGAGAAATCTGAGGAAATAGTATTCCCCTTTAAAATATTAACAGGCGCGTCTTCATTTAAAGTCTCTTTAATTTTATCTCTTAAAATATCACAACTGTGCAGATGATTACCAATTGATTTTAAAGATGCATTAGCACAATTACTCGAAACCCCTTTAATGGGGACAATAGCTTCTAAAGAGTTTTTTAGTTGTATCACTTCTCTAGGATTGACTTTTCCTGTAGCAATTTTTGATATGAGCCGCTCAATGTCTCCAATCTGCTTAATTTGATGTTGTATTTTAACTAAAAGCTCTTCATTCGAGAGAAAATACTGTATCACTTCATGTCTATGATGAATCTTTTTTGCATCTTTTAATGGCAATGCTAACCAACGTTTCAGCATTCTACCTCCCATAGGAGAAATCGTCTTATCAATAACGTCAATAAGTGTTACGGCATTTACATTCGTAGAATTATATAGTTCTAGATTTCTTATCGTAAACTTATCCATCCATACATAGGAATCCTCGGCCATGCGCTGAATTGATGTAATATGCTTTAGTTTTAGATGTTGTGTTTCTCTGAGATAATGCATGACTGAACCAGCACAAACAATACCCTCGTGCAAATCTTCAATACCAAAACCCTTCAAAGATTTTGTATTAAAATGACCATTTAATATCTCATCGGCATAATCGTATTGGAAGACCCAATCTTCTAAATAAAACGTGTGAAAACTATTCCCAAAGGCTTCTGTGAACACAGAGCGCTTTTGTTTTTCAATAAGGACCTCACTTGGATGAAAGTTTTGGAGTAATTTATCAACGTACTCCACATCTCCTTGAGACATTAAAAACTCACCTGTTGACACATCCAAAAATGACACACCTATATGTTTGCCAAAATAAACCGAAGCTAGAAAATTATTAGATTTAGAATTTAAAACTTCATCGTTCAAAGCAACCCCCGGCGTAACCAATTCAGTAACACCTCGTTTAACAATCTTCTTAGTGAGTTTTGGGTCTTCCAATTGATCACAAATAGCCACACGCTCTCCCGCTTTCACAAGCTTAGGCAGATAGGTGTTCAAAGAATGATGTGGAAAACCAGCGAGCTCTGTTTCGCTTTCGCTACCAGCACCACGTTTTGTTAATATTATATCTAAAATTTTGGAGGCTTTTACAGCATCACTCCCAAAGGTCTCATAAAAATCTCCAACTCGAAATAGCAACAAAGCATCAGGGTACTTCACCTTGATAGCATTGTATTGCTTCATTAACGGTGTTACTTTTTTTGATTTCTTAGCCACCTCTAAGTGATTTTAAATGTTATTTTTGTGATAACGTAAGACCACGAATGTAACTATTATTTCATGTCTAATAAAGATTTAATAACATAAGTTATTTACAATTCTTTGGGAATTTTTAAGAAATATATGTGGCATTCTGCAATGACTGAATCATGCGAAAATTAAAAAACAGCGAACTAAAACGTTTAACTATTCACGAGTTTAAGCAGGAAGATAAAACACCCCTCATTGTGATTTTAGATAACATTCGAAGTCTTAACAATATTGGCAGTGTTTTTAGAACTTGTGATGCGTTTCTTATAGAAAAAATTTACCTCTGTGGTATTACAGCTCAACCACCTCACAAGGATATTCATAGAACGGCTCTTGGAAGTACAGACTCTATGACCTGGGAATATGTCAATGACACATTGGATGTCATTCACCGATTAAAAAGTGATGACGTTAAAATAATCGCTATTGAACAAGCTGAAAATGCTACCATGCTAAATGATTTTATACCTCAACCAGATACTAAGTATGCCGTGGTGTTTGGCAATGAGGTAAAAGGCGTGACTCAGAATGTGGTAAATACGAGTGATATCGTTATAGAAATTCCGCAGTATGGCACGAAACATTCGTTAAATATATCGGTGAGTGCAGGAGTTGTGATTTGGGATATATTTTCTAAACTTCAATAACAACCTTCAGGTGACTAAAATAAAAACACCTTGGCCCACAAAAGACGCCATGACACAAATTTATGACAAGTCCCTGTGGGGTGGCGATACCTATGATTTTTATTCTGGTGAAGGATCACATGACACAGACATTATAACACCTTATATTGATGTCATAACAACATTTTTAAGTGAAAAACACAATCAATTAGTTGTATGTGATTTGGGCTGTGGTGATTTCAATGTTGGTCAACACCTAGTCAACTACACCAAAGAATACAAGGCAATTGATGTTGTAGCACCTCTTATTGAAAGAAATAAAAGACATTACAAAGCAAGCAATCTTGAGTTTCTAAACTTAGACATCGTTCATGACACTTTACCTGCGGCAGATTGTGTTATTTTAAGACAAGTACTGCAACATTTATCAAATAATGAGGTGTCACAGGTTTTAAAAAAGCTAAAAAAGTACCGCTATATTATTCTTACCGAACATATTCCAACAGGTAATTTTACTCCTAACAAAGACATTATCTCAGGACAAGGGACGAGGCTAAAACACCAAAGTGGTGTCAATGTTTTATCGGCACCTTTTCTTCTAAATATAGCGAAAGCTGAAGTACTAAATGAATTTGTCATGGATGATAATAAGAGTAAAATAGTAACTTTGCTTTTCGATTTGCAAGCCCATGACACCGCTAAGATTTGACTGGCAAAAGGTTTCAAACTAAATCGTTAATAATATGTCAATCCATTTGTCATTAACCTTTTAAGTACTTGCAACAACAGGAATCCAAATAATTTCTTCATTAATGATGTTTTTAGGATGATAGTTTGAATTTAATTTTTCAAAATGTGGTCGACTGTCAACTTGATACTGGTTTTGAGGTAACCATATCCCATGTAGATAATGCCAGTTTTCTACATACTCTGCCATAGAGCCTTTGAATTCAATAGCGAGGTAAGTAGCTGGTTCAATGGTAAGCGTTACCATTCCATCAGGCACATTGTCAAGTTGCGAAACTTCTACACCAATCCATTTTTCAAATAAACCACCAGGAGTCAACTTCATATAATCAAAAGCATTATAGTCATTAAGAGAAACCGTGAAATCGTCTACTCTATTTTGAACCTCATGCAATCGGGGCATGCATTGTTTTGCTAGGCGCTCCGTGTCTTCTCGCATTGTCTGAAAAGACATCTCAACTTTCATCCCAACAATGTATAAAGTCGGAGTTTTAATCTCCTGATACGTCATCTTCACAAATTTGATTTAACAACCACAAATAATCAACTCTGTTTTTCACAAAGTCTAAATCTGAAATATCAATAATTTTAACTTTAATATCTGTTTGATTTTTTAAAAATTCAAGATAGCCTGAATTTATTTTTTCTAAATAATTATCCTCTATGTTTTGCTCATAATCACGACCTCTTTTTTTAATATTTTCCTGTAATCGTCTTGTGTTTTGGTACAAATACACATACAAATCAGGCTTGGCAATATCCTTATACATGAGATAAAAGAGTTTTCTGTAAAGGACAAACTCGTCTTCTAACAAAGTTATTTTTGAAAAAATAAGTGATTTAAAGACGTCGTAATCACTGACAACAAAATCTTTAAACAAGTCAAGCTGGGACAAGTCATCAGTGATTTGTTGATAGCGATCTGCCAAGAAGGACATTTCTAAAGGGAATGCATAACGCTGAGGATCTTCATAAAATTTTGGTAAAAAGGCATTATCAGCAAAACGCTCTAGCACTAATTTAGCATTAAAATCATGTGATATTTTTGTTGCTAAACTGGTTTTTCCTGCACCTATATTGCCTTCTATCGCAATAAAATTATAGTTTGAGAAGCTTACCGACTTAGTAGGATTTTTTAACCAAATATTAATTTCCTTCAACTCACTTTGATCAGAACACGTTTTTAGGAGGTCACCAATTTGTCTCTTTAATTTAGGATGCTCAATATTAGGTGCAATATCATTTAATGGGCGCAACACAAAACGCCTAAGATGCATCGACACATGCGGCACATTAAGAGCTTCACTATCTATTATAGCACCCCCGATGAGCAGAACATCCAAATCAATATTACGTGCTTCATATCCTACTATATTCCTAACCCTGCCCAATAGTTTTTCAATGGCTAATAATTCCTCCATCATTTTATCAGGTTTCAAGTAAGTTTCAACACTGAGACACGCATTATAAAAATCATCTCCTTCAAATCCAATAGCTGGAGAATTATAAACTTTCGAAATAATTTTAATCATTCCTATCCTTACGTGAATGAGATCGATAGCCTCTTGTAAATGTTTAAAACGATTGCCTTTATTGCTTCCTAGTGATATGTATACTTGATATGGTTGGCTCATAAGCGACCACAAATTAACTAAAAGAAAATTTATTAGATTATATTTACGAAGGCTATTTATTCACAATTTCAAATGACATTAAAAGATAAATTACTAGCACAACGTATTTACATGCTATTAGGTGCACTTTTTATTACATCTTTAGTGGTCTCAAACTTAATTTTTCAGAAATTTTTTTATTGGCACCCATTCAATGTAGAAATATTTGGAGCCAATCTGTTTGAAATATCAGTGGGAATCTTGCCCTACCCTATCACCTTCCTAATTACCGATTTAATTAGTGAAATTTACGGTAAAAAAAATGCGAATCAAGTTGTTATTACAGGAATATTTGCGTCAATTTTTTCACTTTTAATTATTTTGATAGCAGACAGCGTCCCAGCGATAGCAAACTCTCCGGTAGATGATGTTTTATTCACAAAAGTGTTTGGTCAGTCTGCAATTGCTGTTTTTGCGAGTATGACTGCTTATTTGTTTGCACAGTTTATTGATATTCAAATTTATCATTTTTGGAAACGGCTTACCAAAGGCAAACATTTATGGTTACGTAATAATTTTTCAACATGGTTTTCTCAATTTATCGACACCTTTTCCATTCTCATGTTGTTATGTTTTTTTGAAGTGTTACCTTGGGAAAGTTTTAGTGGTTTATTAATCAGTGGCTTTTTATTCAAGGTTCTTGTAGCGGCATTAGACACCCCTTTTCTTTACATTGGAGTTCATTTATTTCGAAAGAGATTTGGGCTTAAAATGAATGAGGAAATCTTAATATATTAAATCAATTTCAACCCTTTTGGCTTTACATCTTTTTATAAAACAACAATTATGTTCCATATTTAGTATGATTTTTGTAACAAAGCATTGCTTTTATTAGGTTTTCTCAATAAAAAAGTTATTATGGGGTCTTGAAATTCGTTTTATCCCTATGAGACAATTAAAAATCACAAAACAAGTTACCAATAGAGAATCTAAATCTCTTGATAAATATTTACAAGATATTGGTAAAATTCAACTTATCACTGCTGAAGAAGAAGTGGAGTTGGCGCAGCGCATTCGTGCGGGAGATCAACAGGCGCTTGATAAATTGACTACCGCCAACTTACGCTTTGTAGTTTCAGTTTCTAAACAATACCAAAACCAAGGTCTAACTCTCCCTGATTTAATAAATGAAGGTAATGCTGGTCTGGTGAAAGCGGCAAAACGTTTTGATGAAACAAGAGGTTTTAAATTTATCTCTTATGCAGTTTGGTGGATTAGACAGGCGATACTCCAAGCCTTGGCAGAACAGTCAAGGATAGTAAGGTTACCGCTAAATAAGATAGGATCAATCAATAAAATTAATAAAGCTTACCGTCATAAATTTGCAAGTGATAAACCTAACTATTTGGAGTTAGCCTGCTTGCAAGCTTCCCATGCATAATTCAAAAAGTTGAACCCTAAAAAAGCAATTGTTATAGGTTCTGGAATTGCTGGTATTTCAACCGCAATTCGTCTGGCTGTAAAAGGTTATGAAGTAAATGTTTTTGAAGCAAACCCTTATTTAGGAGGAAAACTAACTGCCTTCGAGAGCAATGATTACCGATTTGATTCGGGTCCTTCACTTTTTACTTTGCCTTACTTGGTGGATGACTTGTTTAAACTGGCCAACAAAAACCCGAAAGACTATTTCAATTACCAAAAAATTGAAACTGCTTGCCATTATTTTTGGGAAGA
>Ga0208796_1000870_pt1 | contig 8395 bp, 7 predicted proteins | sample ColrivemetaGS725_FD_187604 | JGI IMG/M metagenome (GOLD analysis project Ga0208796, IMG submission 187604) | Estuarine microbial communities from the Columbia River estuary - Flood tide ETM metaG S.725 (SPAdes) (version 2) | ecosystem: Environmental > Aquatic > Marine > Intertidal zone > Estuary ... | reverse complement strand
TCAAAGTGAGCCCAAAAAAGCCCACGATCTCCTTAAGAAACTTCAAATCTGGAAACGAAAAACGCGCGCCGAGCCAATGCAGTCTAATCCCCTCCACTCTTCAAGATGATTCGCTTCCTAATAGTCTTAGTTATTTTCTTCTCTCCTTTTGGAATCTCGGCAAAACGCCCAAACATACTTCTTATTGTTTCTGAAGATAATGGTCCAGAACTCGGATGCTACGGAGAGCCCTACGTCCAAACTCCTAATCTAGATCGCCTTGCCTCAAGAGGTATTCTTTTTGAGAAAGCCTATGTCCCTCAAGCAGGCTGCAGCCAATCAAGGGCTGCTTACCTCACCGGACTTTATCCTCATCAAAATGGCCAAATTGGCCTTGCGACTTGGAAATTCCGCCTCTACGAGGATTCGGTTCCCAATCTAGTGAGCACTCTTAAAAAAGCCGGTTATCGCACCGGTTTAATTGGCAAGCTTCACGTCAATCCCTCTTCCGCCTTCCCATTTGATTTTAAAAAGATTTCGACTGCAAACTTTAGCCGTAAAAAGCTCAGCAACTACACCAAAGAGGCAAAAGCCTTTATCGAAGATTCTCAGCAACCATTCTTTTTAAACGTAAATTACCCGGACGCTCATCGCCCCTTCCTCTCTCAAGTTGCTGGCCTGCCCAAAAAACCTCTTACAGCTAAGGAAGTAACGCCACTCGCGTACTTCGGACTCGATTCTCTGGAGCTTCGGCAACAAACCGCTGATTACTATAACTGCATCAGCCGCCTTGATTCAAAAATTGGAGAATTAATTGAGACGCTACAAAAATCAGGGAAAATTGAAAACACTCTAATCATTTACTTGGGTGACCACGGAGCCGACCTTTTACGGGGTAAACGAACTTGCTATGAAGGAGGAACTCGCATTCCCCTCATTATTTCTTGGCCTAGCAACATCGTTTCCGACTCACGGCGGAAGGAGCTTGTATCTAGTCTCGATCTTTTCCCCACTATTATTGACGCCGCGGGATTGAATCTTATCTCAGGGCTTGCCGGACGTTCGCTCCTACCACTTTTCAAAAAAGAACCAGTATCTTGGCGGCAACATATTTTTACGGAATACCATCTTCACTCTGCTCATAACTTCTTTCCTCAAAGAGCTGTTCGAAATCACCGCTATAAACTCATTCAGAACCTTCTCCCTAATCAGACCAACCCTGGATATAATTTTACTCGTAAGAAATTTATCCCGCGACTCCCCGAAATTCTTACTACTAGCTCCAAGAACCTTCGTAGCGCCTATCAACGTATGGAGAGACCACCCGAATTTGAACTCTATGACCTTGAGAGTGACCCATACGAATTTGTCAATCTCGCTTACTTGAGTCAGCACGCGTCTACCCTTAAAAGCCTCCGAACAACACTTAGAAATTGGCGTGGCAAAACAAGCGACCCTTTACTCAAGGCAGAAAACCTGAACCGACTAAAAGTAGAAATTGAATCCTGTTTCACCAATGGCAGCCCAGATAAAAGCGACCTCCATCTGACTTATCCTCAGTTTTTCTTCTCTAAGTAATGACCCGGATCTTCACTTTTCTCTTAGCCAGTATGCTAAGCGGCCACTGTGTCGCTGCTCCGCCACCCAATATCTTATTTATTGCAATCGATGATCTACGCCCTTCTCTGGGCTGCTACGGAGATTCAATTACCAAAACGCCCAACATAGATGCCGTGACGCGAGGTCACCAGGATAACCTGTCCGTCGAGTAAGGCTTTAAAGAAATAGAGTAAGATATTGAAGATATCCGACAGCCTCATTAATTCTACAACTCTCCATTGTGCTGTCTTTAACTCCCTTTTCTTCAATTTTAGGAAACTAGAGGTAAGACGAAATAGGGTATTATGCCTCCAATAATCTTGTTACATCACAATCAATGATAATTAGTCCACTCGCTATTAGATTTTTCATCCTTTATTTAATCACTGTCTCAGCCTCTAAACTGCAAGGTGTGCCACCTAGTGCCATCCAAACTCCGCACCGCCAACAGGTGCCGCATACCACCAAGAATGGTAAACTTCTCACCAAGTATGATCCCAAAAGTTCATTTTTCCCGATCGGCCAGTGGGGGGTTCCGGAATCGCGCGTTTATAAAGGGATCGACTACCGCTGGCATCATCTAGTCACGGCAGGATACAATACCGTATGGCCGTGGGCGATGGGTGGCTACTCCAGTGAGGAGCAGTTAGCACAGGCTGCCAAACACAAGCTACAAGTAGTAATCATGCGCCGCCCACGAGGAGAAGCGCTGCTCCGAATTAAAGACTCCCCTAACCTGTTTGGGATCGTCTGGCAGGACGAACCCTTGATCAATTTCGGGGTCGAGCCCGAAAAACAAAAGCCCAAACAAGCCGAATTCCTTGCCTATAAGCAGGAAGTTACCGATGTCGCCCCCGACTTACCAGTGTTCGTTAACACCGCGTCATGGATGGTAGGCAATGGGCGGGACCCTTGGATCGCTTGGCATAAGATGGGAGACCTAAGTTGCCATGACAACTATGTGATCTGGCCTGAAACGCGATCACTCAATCTAGGATCATATGGCACCGAAAAAAACGGGATTGCGGATGCGACTTCGTTAGCGGTTAAGGTGACTGAAGGAAAGAAACCGGTGTGGCTGGTCGTTGGCGCCTTTGAAAGCGACACACCACCAAATTCGAAATTCCCATTCCGATATCCTACGCCAATGCAACTACGTGGGATGGTTTACACCGGCATTATCCATGGAGCAACCGGCATCACATACTACGCTTGGGATAGCAATATTACCCGTTTCGGTATGGCACCTGATATCCGCACCGAAATCCCTGGCCGTCCGCGGGCAACCACTACTCAAGCCATTACCGCCAAGGCGCTGTGGGAGACCGCCGCCGCGGTTAACCGTGAACTCCAGGAGCTGGCGCCCGCGATTCTATCTCCCACCGTAGGAGACGAGGTCGGCTACCAGGTCTCATTCAAGGGCACCGCGATCACCCCCTCACCACTTCGCACTCTTTTAAAACATAGCCCCAACGGCGGCTTTATCCTGATCACCGTCAATATGGACAACACTGTCATAACTGGCCAATTCGAATTCGATCAACCTCTTGAAGAACCCAATTTGATATTTGGCAATAGCAACGAAATACCACTCGATGAAGGAGGGCGCTCGTTTAGCCTCTCTTATGAACCCTTTCAAGTAAGGGTTGTTCAATTGAAATTCCACCAAGGGAACACCGATTGCAAGTAGGTAGCGTTTCCACTAGAGTATCGGCGTGGCGTTTGATCTCACTTCCTTTTTTAAAGATCCGGATTGGTTCCACCGATTTGATGAGTACGTTCTCGCCCAAGGAAAAAAACTCTCATCCCCACGATTCCTTTCCGCACTGAATCTTGAAAAAATTGATGATGGCTACCTCCTCACCGCCCGCTCCGACGAACATGACGCGGAGATCAACCTATGGCCAGAATCTGATTCACGATGGGGATTCGACTCATCTTGCACCTGCCAATTTGGTTCATTTTGTCCACACGCGGCTGCCGCGTTACTCCGCGCCTCCCGGCCCAACACTCTAGCGCGCCTCATGCGGGGAGGCGGCACGACACCATCAACCACTCAACTCCAAAAAGAAGAGGCTGTGGTCGTAAAAGACGACAAAATCTACAAGCCCACCTTTCATCTGGAAGTCGCCGAAGAACCCGCGCGCGCGCGGGTGGTCCAGCTCCTCCTGCAAGCCCTCAAAATGAAACAACGAGAGACTTGGCTCGTGGCTCGTCCATCTGTTCACTATGGCCCGCACAACTTTCCTCTCATCAAGACGAGTAGCGAATCTCAAGTAACTCGGGATAAGCCCGCCGAATTTCGTGCCATCGAACAACTCACCAAACTAGGCCTTACCAATCTCTCCACCAATCCGACCTACCGCTTCCTTCTCTCCCTAGCTAAAAAACAATCCTCTGAGCTCTCTGTAGAAGGCTGCTGGTTTCCAGATCCCCATCTTTCCACTCCATCTGTTTATTGGCCTTGGTTTCGAGCCAAAGCTGCTCGCATGCTTGCTGAAGCCGAATGGCAAATTACGATCGATGAAAACTTCGGCCATGATGTTCATGAACTCTCTGATGATGAAATAGAGGCTTCCCTTGTCCCCGCTGCGGGAGGCTGGTTCACCCTCTCCGTTGGTATCGACCTTGATGGTAAGCGCCTTGACCTCCTTCCCATCCTCACCAGCCTACTTGACAGCGACACGATCGAACAACTCCAAGAACTAGACGACAGCGAGCCGCACCTCATCTACCTCCCCAACGGAGGAGCTTTGCAAGTTCCCGCCGGTCGACTACGAGCCATTCTTCATCACCTCGCTGCCCTCACCGACCCCAAGGCTCCCTCACTGCACCCACTTGACGCCACCGCGCTCCTCGAGGACGAGGCCCTTCCTATCGACCCGCCCGCCGAACTCAAAGGCCTTCGCTCCCGCCTTCTAAATAAACAGAAAAAAACGGAAGAATTCATTCCACCCGAAGGTTTAAATGCTGAACTTCGAGACTACCAAAAAACGGGCACCGAGTGGATGAACTTCCTCTCCAGCCATGAACTCAACGGCATTCTCGCAGATGATATGGGGCTGGGGAAAACCCTGCAGACCCTCACCCACATTTTGCAACTTAAAGCCGAAGGTAAGAACGGCCCTGTTCTGGTGGTTGCACCTACCTCAGTAGTTCCGAATTGGCTCGCCGAAACCAAAAAATTTACGCCATCACTCCGCGCCATCATTCTCCACGGGCCACAGAGAAAAAAACTCTTCACCCACATCCCGCACGCCGACCTCGTTCTCACCTCTTTTGCTCTTTTACAACGCGACGTCATCGATCTCAAAAAGCACAACTTCCAGCTTGTCGTTCTCGACGAAGCTCAGCACATCAAAAACCCATCCGCTAAAGTTAGCCAAGCTGCTTGCGAACTCAAATCCCGCCAGCGGCTCTGCCTCTCAGGCACTCCAGTCGAAAATAATCTCGGCGAACTTTGGTCACTCTTCCGTTTTCTCATGCCCGGCTTTCTTGGCCCGCTCGAACGCTTTCGCCGGAACTACCAAAACCCCATCGAAAAAGATAATGATGAAGAACGCCGTGAGTTCCTCCGTGCTCGTCTTGGTCCACTCATCCTGCGCCGCACCAAAGACCAAGTTGCCACCGAACTCCCACCTAAAACAATCCTTGTCCATCCTGTCGACCTTAACTCCGCCCAACGTGACCTTTATGAAACCGTCCGTGCAACCATGGATAAACAAGTTCGCGAAGCGATTGCCGCCCGCGGTTTAGAGCAATCGCAATTCGCCATCCTCGATGCACTCCTCAAGCTGCGCCAAATCTGCTGCCACCCCGCTCTCCTTAAACTCCAAACCGAAGAGGCAAAAAAAGCAAAGCGATCTGCAAAGCTCGATTATCTTTTTGAACTTCTCGACACCCTCTTTGCGGAAGGCCGCCGCGTTCTGCTATTCTCTCAGTTCACTTCCATGCTCGAATTAATCGAGCGTGAGTTAAACGTCCGAAGGCACTCATATCTGAAGCTTACCGGAGAGTCAAAAGACCGCGGTAATTTGGTCGAGCGTTTCCAAAAAGAAAATATTCCTATCTTTCTCATCTCCCTCAAAGCCGGCGGGACTGGCCTCAACCTGACTGCCGCCGATACCGTGATCCACTTTGACCCATGGTGGAATCCCGCAGCTGAAGCACAAGCTACCGACCGAGCTTACCGTATCGGGCAAGACAAACCCGTCTTCGTTCACAAACTCATCTGCTCCGGCACAGTCGAAGATCGCATTCACCAACTTCAGCAAAAGAAAGCTCTTCTTGCCGACTCCCTCCTCTCTGGGGCAGTCAAAGCCACCCCTGACGCGGATTCCCTTCGTGAACTCCTCAAGCCGCTGGCCTAAAAGCAAGCGCTCAGTCTCATCTCGGAATTTGAATTTTCCTCTACGGTTTCAAAAAATACAATTCACCTCACCTGCGCTCAATAAAATGTGCTAAGCTGGATTGCTTCGTGAAAACCTCCTTGTTTGAACCTCATAACCTTCTTCCTTCGGATGGCGAGGCTATCAATTACGGCCCCATTTTTTCGGTGAAAGAGTCTGATCAATTCTTCAATAAACTCATGTCGGGCCTGCCATGGAGAAGCGATCTCATCAAAATGTTTGGGAAGACCATCACAACCACACGGAAAGTTGTCTGGGTCGGTGACGATGGCCTCGACTACACTTACTCCGGAGCCACTAAACGCCCCCTTCCCTGGACGCCTCTTCTCAAACAGCTGAAAAATAGGGTAGAGGAGCAGCTTGGAGAGTCTTTTAATTCCTGCCTTCTTAACCTCTACCACGATGGTGGCGAGGGGATGTCGTGGCATCGCGACAACGAATCGACCATTATTCCCCTTTCAACTATTGCTAGTCTGAGCTTTGGAGCAAAGCGACGATTCCACTTCAAACACATCAAAACCAAGGAGCGTATCACCACCGAACTTGAACACGGTAGCCTCCTCGTCATGGCTGGTGAGATTCAGAGCCATTGGCTCCACGCCCTTCCCAAGAGTAAAACAATCACCTCGCCCCGCATCAACCTGACCTTCCGCAAAATGAAACCCTTATAAGTTTGGGTCCCATCACCCTTTGCGAACACCCCGTCCAAAGAAAGATCAAATCGTCACTCAAGCTAACACCACTTGAGAAAGCTTAATTTACTACCTCTTTGAAATTATCAAGGTAGCTTCGTCCCAATGTCTGATCTTTCTCCTCTCTGGCAATTCGGTATTTCTGATTTTTCAACGAGTGAGCCACTCAAAAACGGTGAGTTGATCATAGCCAATGGTCTTGACTTCATTGAGCCCGGCCTCGCAAAAGTAGCCGCAATGCCCGAGGAAGATTTTCTAACGGCAGCCGCCCGGCTCAACGCCGCAGACGTGCCGGTCCTTTCGGCCAACTGGTTCCTTCCTCCAAATTTAAAGGTCGTCGGCCCTGAAGTTGATGATGAAAAATCACTCGAATTTTTACGAATCGCCCTCGGTCGGGCTGCTCATCTTGGAGCTAAAGCCGTCGTTTTTGGAAGCCCTGGCTCACGTTCTATTCCATCTGGATGGGCTGAACTAGAAGCCCACAAACAAATGATTCGATTCTGTCGTATGGCTGCCGAAGTGATTCAAGAGAACCACTTTGACCTCCGAATTGCCGTCGAGCACGTCAATCACACCGAAACCAACTTCCTCAACACCTTTGCACAGGCTCTCGCCATCACCCGAGAGATTGACCGGCCCGAAATTGGTCTAGCCGCCGATTTCTATCACTTTGCGATGGAAGGAGAAGGCAGCGATGTGATGAGGGAAGCAGCCGACTTAATCTGTGCGGTCCAGCTCGCCAACCCTAACGGACGCTGCTTCCCAAAACCTGAGGCCAATATTCCCGGAATCGACGCCTTTTTCGAACATCTCGCCGGCATTGGATATCGGGGTGGTATTTCGGTAGAAGCTACGGTGGGTAAGGACTTCGCGGCCGATTGCGCGGCCGCGGCCCAATTTTTTGAAAACCACTGCCGCTAGCTCGCGTTAATTGGAGATGCGCGCTCTTTCGCTCACACTCTTTGGGATTACCTTGGCCTCAGCTAATCCACTCACCTTCAATACCACTCCTCTTGGGCAAAAAGATCGCCCCATCATTCTACGGACCTACGTTCCCGATCCAGGACTGGATCCAGCAGTCCTTTCGAATCATGGCGAAGCCTCCAAATCGCCCAAATACAGCCCCAATAGTGGTCGTGACGTTGGGGGAGAATACCGTATGATGAAAGTCATTCCCGCGGCGATTGCCGTAAACCACGGACCTGCACTTTCCTACGTTTGGGACACCACTGAATGCCGACTCCTTTATAGCTGGCAGGGCGGGTTTCTCGATCTCTATCCCTACTGGGGTGAGGAAAACCGGGGTGGACGACGTTCTTTCGACTACGGCGCACGCCTCATCGGAAACCTTTTTTACATGGCTCAACCCATCAAAAGAGAGAAGCCAACCTTCATCGGATATGATCTCTCGGATCAGGGAGTTCCCACCTTCCACTACAAGCTCGGTGACACTAAATACGCCGAAACCATCCTCCCGAACGATCGCCCATATTCCTTCGTGATCAATCAAGACTCCAAAAAATCAACGATCCAAGGTAAGCTGATTTCAAAACACCAAGGCTTTGATCGTAATCTAAAAATTAAATCCGCTACCGCAAAAGCCGGACAACAAGTCTTCGGCGCCTATGGATGTGTCGCTTGTCATTCGACCGATGGATCGAAAGGCCACGGCCCTAGCCTAAAAAACCTCGCCGGCTCAACCCGGCCAATCGAGGG
>Ga0208796_1000837_pt1 | contig 8565 bp, 6 predicted proteins | sample ColrivemetaGS725_FD_187604 | JGI IMG/M metagenome (GOLD analysis project Ga0208796, IMG submission 187604) | Estuarine microbial communities from the Columbia River estuary - Flood tide ETM metaG S.725 (SPAdes) (version 2) | ecosystem: Environmental > Aquatic > Marine > Intertidal zone > Estuary ... | reverse complement strand
ATGTTTGTGATTGTTTTTGGCAACCGATTGAAAGCTGCCCTAGAAATAATACTTTGACTGTAGCTTTGGATACTTGTCTTTTTGGTCAATCTACGCTTTACCTCGATGTCTATCTTCAAGATAATTAAACACTCAAATCTATCCTTATGAATTTTTCCAAAGAACAAAAGTGGATGCTTTTTGCATCACTACTTTCTATCCTATTAATTTTCATTTTTTCTTTACCTAATAAAAAAGTAATACATTTACAAAATTCATTTTCTTGCAAAAACATCAGTTTCGATAGCCTCCTACTTTTCCAAAAAAAAGTCATTCCCAATCGAATTCCCAAACTCATCTGCTACCTCCGCTCCAAAAATATTCGAGTCGGAAATGATTACGAATTGTTACTTCTACTTTCAAATCCAATTACTCGCCAAAGGCTCGCCAATGATTTCCATCTTGATTCAACTTTCCTTTTACTACATGCTGAACTTGCAGGTTTGATGCAAATAGGAATGAGCAATATAGATGCTCAAATCCTGCATTTTAGTCAACGCAATTATCAAAACCCGTTTTCAGGTACTACTATCAATCTTCATATTTTATCAGAAGCTGATGCGGAAAGTATTTTGGAAGATATTGGTGGATGGGCTGCAGGGAATGAAAATCCTTTAGTGAAAAATTATCAGTTGAGTTTGGAGGAAGTTGAAATTTGGATTGAAAGAGCGGAGAAAATAAGTTGTAAGTATATTACTTTTTTTGATGAAAAATTGAATTTTTGATGAATTTGAGATGTCGCCTTTTTTATGGAAAAAGAGGCGACATCTTTGTTTTTTGGTCGTTGATTTAAAATAGAGTTCTTATAGTAATTTTTTAAGTTTAGATTTCTTGAATTGGAGTAATCTGGTTTTCACTCATTTCTTTAGTATCATAAACATTAAAATTAGGAACTAATTTTTCCAATTGAATTAGAACTAAATCTATCCTTTCTTCTATGAAAGTATCAAGAGCATCCTTTGGCATTTCATCCATTTTTGACCATTCTAAAATACTTTTTGGTAGTAAATGGCTAGAAATAATAGTTTCAAAATCTGGAGTGTGATATTCTTTTATATATTCTATAGGGTTCTTATTGCTCATTTCCAAGTTCGTAATATTTGACACATAAGCAATATTCATTAGACTATTACTATCTATAATGTTGTTGTGCTTGTTCTCAAGAATGTAATTGGAATTGGTAGGAAATATATGATGTAAATTGGGTTTGTCAGTAGTGAAAAAGAAATTCTCTACAATCACATTTTTAGTTGTCATTTTCCAATCCTTTGGTTGCAAATGAGCGTAGAGTGAAAGAATTGCTCTTGATATTCGACCTCTAGAGCTATATGAAGAGGTTCGTAAAGTGTTTCTATCAATATAGAATTTCTCGAATTGAGGATTCTCTCCTTTACGTTCTTGCATTAAAAAGTTAATCTGATTATTCAGTTGAGTAGTATTACTGAGTAAATCTTCATTGTGAAAACTTTGAAACCAAAAGTATTCTCTCAAAAAATCATAGTTCGGATTTTTATTGGTATAAAAATAAGCTGTTATGGACATATAAAAATATCTGAAAGGAATAAGTTGTGGTAACTTAATCGAAATATGGTTTTCAAAAAAATCAAATGTTTTTAAAATTGCAACCTTCGCTTCCTCCCAAATAGATTCTAGTTGTTCTGTTTTTATTTCATTCAAATATCTATCTGTGATATTTCGAACTCCAGAATTCGGGATATTAAATTTTATAATAGTTGCTAAAATTTGCAAATAGGTTAAATCATCTAAATCTAAAAACTTACTTTTATTGAAATCATTTCTAAAGTTTTCAATAAGTTCACGTAAATAAAAACCCTTTTCAATCACATCAGTTTCTTGATGAGATTCCTCATTAACAATTTTATATCTTTTCTCTGGTCTAAAGGTTTTTGCTACAACAATGTCAAAGATATTCAATGGCTTTCCTGCCTGATTAATTCTTTCAAAAATCTGACAAACTTCAACAACTTGAATCCCTTTGAGCTCAATAAATGAGAGTCTATAATTATCTAAAACATCCTTCATTCTTCGAAGTTCAACTCTTAGAGGGTGTTCATATTCTTGATACAAAGGATTTTTTTGTAAGCGACTTTCAATGGTACCAAAAGATTGTTTTATATCAAGTAATTTTACAATTACGCCTTCTTTATATTTTTTTGTTTTTCCAGAATTAGTTTTGTATTCCCCATTTTTATCATCTATTTCATTCCAAAAAAGGAATCTTCTTTTATAATTTTCATCATCCGTTTCTTCTTGATTTACAATAGATAAGTCAACATATAAAGTTGGAAGAAAATCAGGCTTGCTTTCAATTTTTCCACCATATAAGGATGTTAATAATGATGTAGTTCTTTGTTGTCCGTCAAGAATATATTTATATTCTGTACGATTGAAATTTTCATCTGCAATTTTATGACCACCTACATTCCTATGATTTTGAAGTTTAATATTCGTTTTCCAAATTAGAATACTTCCCAATGGATAAAATTTGTAAATGCTATCCCAAAGTTTTTTTACATTCTCTTCATGCCAAACAACTTCTCTTTGGAAAGTAGGTATTTGGTAATCCTGATTTCGTAAATCATCAAGATATGTTGTTATTCCTTTGTCTGTGGGTTTAATTCTGTCTGTAAAATTGCTCATCACAAATGGGTTTATAATTATAGAAATATTATTCCATTTGAATTCAAAAAGTAAGGTTTGCAGAAATCAAATGAATGTTAATAGCTGTGGAAATCAAATATATAAATTTATTATCAATTGTTAGGTTTTTAAAAAATTAATGTCACCAAATCTTAATAATATAAAGACGACATCCTCAAAATTCCGTCGCCTCCCTCCCCCCAGTACGAAAAAGTTTTTCAAAAAAAATCCTAAAGAAATCTGACCTCCATTTTGCATTTCTTTTTCAAAATTCTTCATTTAAAAAAAATAGCACTATTTTTATGGTTCAAACAAAGACAATTTGATTATAAGATTTTTACATATCATACTTGCTGTTTTTCTATTTGTCAGTACAACTGGATTGGCTATCAATTCTCATTTTTGTACTGGAAAATATAAATACAGCGCATTATTTGTAGAACCCACCAATTGTTGTGCTAAAGTTCAAGGACATTATCCTTCAGAGGATTCTTGTCAAGATGAAGCCAATCAAACACCATGTTGTCAAAATAAAGCGTCTTTCTTCAAATCGAATCACAATCAAAACTTTACAGATAATTCAGTTCAAGAAGTAGAATTTCCGACTTTTAAAATTATTCCTTCTCCTATCAATTTGTTGACAACCACAAAATATCAATGGCTTGATATAGATTATCTGAATTATAAACCCCCTCTAATATCCAAGGATGTTTCCATCCTTTTTCAAATTTTTCTTTGCTAGAATTTCCCATCCTTTTTTTGACCTCACGGCTATCTGTCGCTGAGGCTATCCTTATTTTACATTAATCATTTCAATATACCATGCTAATTGATTCTTCAATTAGTTGATGTTATTTATTCATCTAAGATTAAAATTCAAGTCATGAAAATTCTAATTCAATCTATTGGTATCTGCCTAATTCTTTTGGTTGGGCTATCAATAACCTCTTGTGGAAACACCGATACATCAAAAAAAGGAACCACCACTTCGACAACTCCTCATGGAGAAAATACTGCATATACATCTGCCTATGTTTGCCCAATGCATTGCAAGGACAGCGGTAGTGATGCAGAAGGAACCTGCCCTGTTTGCGGAATGGATTATGTGAAATTGGAAACACATACCAAAGATGGTCACCAACACTAATTTGTATTAAACTTTAAGTTAAACTTTAAAAAAAAATATTATGAATAAATTTTTTACCCTCTGTTTTTTTCTAGCATTTATAAATTCTGGAAATCTAAATGCTCAAGTGATTTACTCCGAAGATTTTGAAAGTGGAGACCTTCCCTCAGATTGGTCAATTACTACCAACGCTTCTGACAATGGTTGGAATGTAAGTACAGCAAATGATCTCACAAGTGCCTACTGGCCAGTTATGGATAATGGCTCTCAATATATTATTGGTACAAATGACGATGCTTGTAATTGTGATAAAAGTGCAGACTATCTAATCATGCCTGCGTTAGATATGACAAATATGACTTCACTTGTATTAGAAGTCGATGTTTTTTTTGGAGCACAGAGTTATCAAGGAGCTACTGAAATTGGAACAATTGAGGTTTCTACCGATAATATGCAATCTTGGACTGTTTTGGAAGACTTACATGGTCATGGAGATTGGGATACACATATAGTCAACCTAAGTAATTATGCAGGACAAAGTTCTGTCATTGTTGCTTTTCATTATAATGATGATGGAGGTTGGGTTTACGGAATGGCACTTGATAATGTCAAATTGGTAGTCCCTCCGACTTTAGATGCAGCTTTGGTTGAAATTGACTCTAAAGCTTTTGCAGAATTATCTGATGAATTAACGATAGGTGGAACAATTCTTAATAATGGAGTAACTCCTATTGAAAATTTAGAAATCACTTATACGCCAGATGGTGGATCACTAAATATTGAAAGTTTTGAATATTATAATTTCTCATTGCCTTCTCCTTGGACGCCTGGAGCGGAAGGAGTTTATAATGTCGATGTTGAAATAACTTCAGTTAATGGAATGATTGATGAAGATGAAACTAATAATGCTTTGGATTTTGAAATTGAAATTTTCCCAAAAGTTATTGCTCCAAATATCATTGATGATTACCTAAATACTATTCCTGTTTTTTCACCAATAAATACCAGTTCAGATAATCTCAACAAACCTACTGATTTAGATTTCTTTCCAATCCTTGCTAAAAATGAATTGTGGGTTATCAATCAAAGAACAGAAGCTGTTGGTGGAAGTACCACTACTTTTTATAATACTGGAGAACCTGACCAATCAAGTTTACATCGTGTAGATGGTAATGCTTGGCACTTTATGTCACTCCCAACAGCCTTAGCTTTTAGTGATAATGGAAATTTCGCTAACTCAGCAGGAGTACAAGATGCCAATCATAATAATGGCACTTTTACTGGACCTGCTCTTTGGTCAAGCGATCCTGACATCTATGCTCAACCTTCAGGTGGCAATGGAAGTCATTTGGATATGTTACATGGAAGTCCATTCAGTATGGGAATCGCTAGTGATACTGAAAATGCGTTTTGGGTTTTTGATGGTTGGAATAATGAAATCGTATTCTATGATTTTGTAGATGACCATGGTCCAGGAAACGATGATCACGCAGATGGCATCGTGAGAAGATATCAAGATTTTTCAGTACAAAGAGATGGAGATATCCCAAGTCATTTGGTTTTAGATAAAACAACTGGATGGTTATACATTGTGGATAATGGAAATGATAGAGTACTTCGATTGGATATTAATTCTGGAAATATTGGTGCAACGCTTCCAGAAATAAATGAACCATTGGCAGAACACTCATCAGTTGTGAATACAACTTGGGAAGTTATTATAGACAATGGTTTGGAAAGACCTTGTGGAATTGAAATTATGGAAAATCGGTTATTAGTAAGTGATTATGCCAACGGAGATATTATCATATACGATATAGACAATAATTTTTCGGAATTAGGAAGAATTGCTACTGAGCAAACAGGAATCACGGGGATTAAAATAGGTCCTGATGGAAATATTTGGTATACTAACCGATTGACAAATTCTGTAACAAAAGTGGAAGTTGGAGATCCTGTATCAACTAATTCACCTGAAGATAAGAATGCTATATTTATTAGTCCGAATCCTACAATGGATGTAATCAATATTCGTCTTGACATTCCATCTTTAACTGATGAGGTAGAATTTATGCTTTTTGATTTGGCAGGAAAAAATGTTCATTCAGGCAAAATTCTAGATACTAATCACCAACTTGATTTAACCTCTTTTGCTAAAGGTTCTTATATTTTAAAAGTTTATAACAATGACTTTACATTTTTCGAAAAAGTCGTTTTACAATAATTATAATTCACTCAAGTGTGATTAAAAGATCAATCACACTTGAGTTTTTTTCACACTAAAACTTAAATCATTATTTATGAAAAAATTATTTACACTCCTCACTTTATGTTTTACTATTGGGCTATTCGCCCAAAATGATGTTACCGTTAAAATTAATCACAAATTCGGAACAGAGGATTTTGCAATGAATTCTCCTGTCACTTGTTATGACGGTTACGATTTAAAAGTTACTCGTCTTCAATATTATTTAAATAATTTCATCATTACTCATGATGGAGGAATGGTTACTGAAACTACAGAGCATTTTTTAATTAACTCAAATAACTTAGCTGAATTAAACTTGGGTTCTTTTGATATTACATCAGTAGAAAACATAAGTTTTTCTGTTGGTGTTCATCCTGACAGAAATCACTTAGACCCAAGTTCTTATTCATCGACACATCCACTTGCTCCACAAAATCCGTCTATGCATTGGGGATGGACAGCAGGTTATCGTTTTATTGCTTTAGAAGGAAAAGCAGGTGCTAACGTTAATACCACTTATGAAATTCATGCTTTAGGTGACCAAAACTATAAGACAGTCTCTATGCCAATTGAAGGAAACTTAGATGGTACTTCTTTGACAATTAGTATTGATGCTGATTATTTAGGTATGTTTAATAATGGATTAAATGTGTCAAGTGGAGTCATTACTCATGGTGAAACTGGTAATGCAGTTAAACTCTTGAATAATTTTGAAACCGAAGTTTTCTTTCCTGAAGGCGAAGTTCCTGTGGGAACGATTGACCCTACTTTTGAAGGAAAATTTTCAATTCAACCAAATCCTTCTTTTGATAAAAATACCAACGTTATTTTGAATTTGCCAACTGCAGATAATTATCAATTGACTTTGACCGATTTGACAGGTCGAATTATTCAAACTCAACAAGTCTCTTCTGGAGAACAAAATCTTGAATTGACAAGCAATCATTCAGGTGTGTTTTTTATTCATTTATGGAAAGATGGCGAACCTGTGGCTTTTGAAAAATGGATAGTAAAATAAGTTTTCAATCATTTTGAAGCTGTTGGGAAATAGAGTTTCCCAACAGCTTCAGTTTTAATTTTTTATGAAAAAAATCATACTCCTTTTTATTCTTTTTTTAGTCTTCTTGACAGCATGTCAGAAAGAAAAGGAACTTCCTATTTCACAAGAGGAAGATATTTTAATTATTCCTGAAGGATTTCCAGAACCTGTTTTTCCTTTGGATAATGAGTTTACAAAAGCTCGTTGGGAATTGGGGAAAAAATTATTTTATGACCCTGTGCTTTCTAGAGATAGTACTATTTCATGTGCTTCATGTCACTTTGCAGAGAAGGCATTTAGCGATGATGTTCCTTTTAGTTTGGGAGTGGAAGAAGCAATAGGAACTCGCAATTCTCCTACCCTAGCCAATGTGGCATACCATCCATATTACACCCGTGAAGGTGGTATCCCTACTTTGGAAATGCAAATTCTTGTTCCAATTCAAGAGCATAATGAATTTGATTTTAATGTGGTTTTGATTATTGAAAAATTACAAAAAGATTCGACTTATCAGCAAATGAGTCGATTGGCTTATGATAGAGGAGAAATGGATGCTTTCGTTTTGACAAGGGCTATTTCAACTTTTGAAAGAAGCTTGATAAGTGGTGATAGTCGCTATGATAAATATTTTTTCCAAAACAATAGCAATATACTTACGGATGCTGAACTCCGTGGAATGGATTTATTTTTTGGAGAAAAAACTGGTTGTAGTAATTGCCACAACGATTTTAATTTTACGAATTATGCTTTTGAAAATAATGGACTTTATGATAACTATTCTGACCCTGGTAGATTTCGATTGACAGGTGATGAAAATGACCGAGCAAAATTCAAAGTACCCACTCTACGAAATATCGAATTAACTGCTCCTTATATGCACGATGGCTCGATGGAAACCTTAGAAGAAATTATTTTACACTATGAATCAGGAGGAAAAAACTATCCTAACAAAAGTGAGTTACTCCAACCCTTCACACTAACTGAAACTGAAAGAAATGAACTCATTCTTTTTTTAAAAACACTTACAGATGAGTCATTTATTAGCAATCCACTTTTTAAAGAATAAATATTATAACAATGACTTTACAAAAAACAATACTATTATTTTTTTCCATGATATTCATCATGGTAGCTTGTCAAAAAGATGAAGAACCACCTGTTGATAATTCAGTAAAATTGGACGAAACACCCTATCAGTTGAATTATGGAAACTTACCACCTCCCAATTTACCTGTTGACAATCCTTTGACGGTACAAGGTGTCCAATTAGGAAAAATGTTGTTTTATGATAAAAAATTATCAGAAGGAGAAACCCAAGCTTGTGCAGATTGCCATCGTCAACTAGATGGGTTTTCTGATACCTTAAAATTTTCATTAGGGGTGGAAGAACTTCCTGGCAAACGACAAGCGATGCCTATCTTCAATATGGCTTGGCATACGAACCAATTCTTT
>Ga0208796_1000807_pt1 | contig 8723 bp, 8 predicted proteins | sample ColrivemetaGS725_FD_187604 | JGI IMG/M metagenome (GOLD analysis project Ga0208796, IMG submission 187604) | Estuarine microbial communities from the Columbia River estuary - Flood tide ETM metaG S.725 (SPAdes) (version 2) | ecosystem: Environmental > Aquatic > Marine > Intertidal zone > Estuary ... | reverse complement strand
GGAGTATTTGAATAGTGAGACTTACACAAGGTTGCTTCTCTTTTTTACCTGATTTAACTGACAAACAAATTCAAGATCAAGTTACATACGCTATGAACCGTGGTTTAGCCATGAACGTAGAATGGACTGATGATCCACATCCTCGTAACAACTACTGGGAATTATGGGGTTTACCATTATTCGACATTAAAGATCCTGCGACAGTAATGTTCGAATTAAACGAAGCTCGTAAAGCATGTGCAGCTGGTTATATTCGTATTAATGCATTTGATGCATCTTACGGTACAGAAAGTTGTGTTATGTCTTTCATCACAAACCGTCCAGCTAACGAACCAGGTTTCTTCTTAGACCGTACAGAAGGTCCAGGTCGTCAAGTTATCTACAGTATTAAGAGCTACAGTGTTCAATCTAACCCTGAAGGTAAACGTTATAACTAAATAACGGAATTTCTCTTATAAAGATATCATCATTTTCAGAATTTATATAAATTCTGAAAATGATGACATTTCTTATATTCAAACTATATAAGAAAAATTTAATATACTTAATCGATATTTCATATCTTAAAATTTTTATTCGTTTATTTAAAATAAATAATATCCCATAAAATCTCTATTTTTTATAGTAAAACATTAATAAAAATATTTGTTATGTTTTTTTTTCTAAAAGCTGATACAATTAGTATTGTATTTAATTTTACTATTTTTAATTTAAAATAAAACGGAATTAGGAATGACAACTTCATTAGCAAATTTTATCGCGAGTTTAACAGCAGGTGCTTTAGTTTTAGGCGCTATTGGTATTGCATTAGTTATTATTAGTAAAAGTGATCGTTTAACACGTACTTAAACTTTATAATATATAATATTAATCAAAAAGTTTTACTTAATTTTAAGTCTAAAAATAAAAAATTTCTAAATTACATTAGTTAAGTATTTTTATTATCTTAAAAAATTTTAGTATACTAGTATTAAGTGTATTAGTGTTTTATATATTAATAACACTTCAAATATATTAGGAAATTTGATTCAAAATTTTTCAATAGGCTAATAAAACCGAGAAAAGATATTATGTTAAATTTTATTTTCAGTCCAAATGTTTTGTTAGGTTTTATTTTAGGATCATCAGTAATCATACTATATTTCCTTCGACTTGTTAAACCAGAAGTAGCAAGAGATGAAGATATTTTTTTTGCAACTATTGGTTTGTTATATAGTGGAATACTAGTTATTCATGGATGGAGATTAGATCCAATTCTTTTATTTAGTCAAGTATTAGTCATAACCGCTGTTTTAGCAGCGGGTTGGGAAAATATACGTCTACGTGGTGTATTAGCTATGCTCGCGCTACGAGATATAAAAGAAGATAAAAAGAATTAACGAATATTATATTATATTTTCTTGGTTTCAATTTTGTAAACAATCTTGTTATTTTATGTTTAAAAGATATTCAAAATTTTGTGCATGCGTTCTGTTCTGCATTTTCAACATTTTCGTAGTTAGTGCGTCAGCAATTGATTTAGATGAAGCAACACGAACTGTAGTAACTGATGCGTCAGGAAGTACTACTGTTTTAACACCTGAACAAGTTAAACGTGGAAAACGTTTATTCAATACAACATGTGGTGCATGTCATACTGGTGGTATTACAAAAACAAACCCAAATGTTGGTTTAGATCCTGAAGCTTTAAGTTTAGCTACACCACGTCGTGATAGTATTGCTGGATTAGTTGACTTCCTTAAAAATCCAACAACTTATGATGGTTTAGAATCGATTGCTGAAATCCATCCAAGTATTAAGAGTGCTGATATTTATCCTCGTATGCGTTCATTAACAGATGAAGATTTATATTCAATTGCTGGTCATATTATGTTACAACCAAAAATTGTTGCTGAAAAATGGGGTGGTGGTAAAATTTACTTCTAAACTTCAATTCTAGATTCGAATATTTTCATACTCGAGTCTAGATATTACTTTTTAAATAATCTCAAATGTTTTAAATTTGACTATTTTTAAAATCTTAATAAAATTATAACATTCCACAAAGCATGTAGCTCAGTGGATAGAGCATCAGATTCCGATTCTGAAAGTCGGGGGTTCGATTCCCTTCATGCTTATTTTAATTTTTAAATAAAATTTTAAAAAGTAACAGATTTATTCTGATCAAAATTAGTTTTGGGGCTGATTTGGTTTCGACATTTAAAATTTATTATTATATGTCAGGTCAAAGTTTGTATTCTTTGTAAAAAATACTAATTACTAATAAATGCTAATACAATAATTTCTTTTATGCTTCAAACAGCTAAAAATATTTCAACAAGTAAACGAACTAATTTACCTGCTTTAAGTTTTGCTGTTTAATCTATTGTTAACTATCTTTTTCGCTATAACTAGACTTTTCTAGAACTTATAGTTTAGAATAATTTTAAAATTTAAAATCTGTCTAAATTTTTAGACTAAACCTGTGAATGAGTATATTAGTAAATTTTAGATGGACATGGGTTCAATTCCCATCAGCTCCATTAAGCATTCGTGGCCGAGTGGTTGAAGGCACCGGACTCATAATCCGTTTTCCTCTGGAACGTCACTGGTTCGAACCCAGTCGGATGCATGTAAACATAATTTTTAATATTGTTTTTTTAAAGGGATAATTGTACTATAGCTATTAATTAATAAAATTAAGATTTATAATTTTATGTTAAAAATAACTGAAGAATTCGTGAGCCAACTTGATGGACAAGAATTAAATGAAGAGTTCAAAGGCGAACTTAATGCGAAGTGTTATACTCAACCAGTAAAAGATATTAAATCTACTGGAATAAAAGTAATGGATGAGTTGAATCGTAGTCTTATGAAGACAGATCTTCCAAAAATCCAAATTGGAGATACAGTAAAAATAGGTGTAAAAATTATTGAAGGAACTAAAGAGAGAGTTCAATTTTATGAAGGAACTGTACTTGCAAAAAAAAATAGTTCTATTAATACAACTATAACTGTGAGAAAAGTGCTTCAAGGTGTTGGAGTTGAAAGAATTTTCTTAATCCATTCTCCAAAAGTAGATTCAATTGAAGTTTTACGTAATTCAAAAGTTCGTCGATCAAAATTATATTACTTACGTAATTTAAAAGGAAAAGCAAGTCGTTTAAAACAACGTTTTGAATAATTTGAATTAAAAAAATTATTTTTATTTTATTCAAATTATGATAGTATATTATTAGTTAGTAAAGTAAAATGAGAAAACAAATTTCTTGAATTTTACTTTATCATTATATTTATAAAATTAAGGAACAATATGGCAAGTTACAATGTACATTTAATTAGTGAAGAATATGAAATCGATACAACGATTGAATGTGCTGATGATTTATTCGTTTTAGATGCAGCAGAAGAAGAAGGAGTTGATTTACCATACTCATGTCGTGCTGGTGCTTGTTCAACTTGTGCTGGTAAAGTAACTGAAGGTGAAATTGATCAATCTGAACAAACATTCTTAGATGAAGATCAAACAGGTGCAGGATTTGTTTTAACTTGTATTGCATATCCAAAATCAGATTGTACTATCTTAGTTCATCAAGAAGATGATTTATACTAATTTTTAATTAAATAAATACAAACAGACAATCTTGTTTGTATTTATTTAATTATTTGTATGTTATCCAATTTATTACCTCTAACGTTTTTTCTGAAAAATTAACTAATATATTTACTTAATTTTTAAATTGCGTGAATTAGATATAAAAAATCTTATCTATCTTGTGATAAAAATTAAAAATAAAAAAATTTTAAATTATAAAAGTGATCTAATTAAATATCGGTGTAGTTTTAATAAAAATAAATTAAGAATAAAATGAATTATTCTTAATTTATTTTATTCTTAATTACCCAAACTTACCTGATGTTGAAGCAATAACAAATGCTGCATATGTTAAAATATAACCAACAGAGAAGTGAGCTAAACCTACTAAACGAGCCTGAACAATTGATAATGCTACAGGTTTGTCTCTCCAACGAATTAAATTCGCTAATGGAGTCCGTTCATGTGCCCAAACTAATGTTTCAATTAATTCTTGCCAGTAACCTCGCCAAGAAATTAAGAACATGAAACCAGTTGCCCAGATTAAATGACCAAATAAGAACATCCATGACCATACAGCTAATTTATTCATACCAAATGGATTATAACCATTAATTAATGGTGATGAATTTAACCATAAATAATCACGTAACCAACCCATAATGTAATTTGAAGATTCATCAAATTGACCAGGGTTACCGCCCCAAATTGTCATATGTTTCCAGTGCCAGTAGAATGTTACCCAACCAATTGTGTTTAACATCCAGAACATAGCTAAGTAGAAGGCATCCCAAGCTGAGATATCACAAGTACCACCACGACCTGGACCATCACAAGGGAAACTGTAACCAAAATCTTTTTTATCTGGCATTAATTTTGAACCGCGAGCATCTAATGCACCTTTTACAAGAATTAAGGCTGTTACATGTAAACCTAATGCAATAGCATGATGAACTAAGAAATCACCAGGACCAATTTTTAAGAATAAGTCTGTTTTAGGGTTATTAATCGCTTCTAACCAACCAGGTAACCAAACTTGATTTCCTGCAGCTGTTGCTGGGCTAGTTGATGAAGATAATAACACGTTAAATTGATAAACAGCTTTTCCAGACGCAGCTTGAATATATTCTGCAAATAATGGTTCAAACAAAATTTGTTTTTCTGGTTGCCCAAAAGCAACAACAGTATCATTGTGAATATATAAGCCTAATGTATGGAAACCTAAAAATAATGAAGCCCAACTTAAATGTGAAATGATTGCTTCTTTATGTTCTAACATACGAGCTAAAACATTATTTTTGTTTAATTCTGGATCATAATCACGAACAAAGAAAATTGCACCGTGAGCAAATGCACCGACCATTAAGAATCCCGCAATATACTGATGATGAGTATATAACGCAGCTTCTGTTGTGAAATCTTTAGATAGATAAGCGTATGGTGTTAATGCATACATATGCTGAGCTGTTAATGATGTTGCAACACCTAAACTTGCTAGAGCTAACCCTAGTTGCATATGTAATGAATTTGTAATTGTTTCAAATAGCCCAACATGACCTGCTCCTAAGCGTCCTCCTGGAGGACGGTGAGCATCTAAAATTTCTTTCATGTTATGCCCAATTCCAAAATTCGTTCTGTACATGTGACCAGCCACAATAAACACTACAGCAATTGCTAAATGATGGTGTGCAATATCAGTTAACCATAATGATTTTGTCTGTGGGTGGAAACCGCCTAAAAATGTTAAAATAGCTGTACCTGATCCGTCACTTGTATTAAATGCATGTGTAGCTGTATCTGGGTTTTCAGCATATACAGTCCAATTACCAGTAAAGAATGGTGTTAAACCTGCTGGATGTGGTGGAACTGTTAAGAAATTATCCCAACCAACATGAACACCACGAGATGCAGGAATTGCTACATGGACAATATGTCCAGTCCAAGCTAAAGAACTAAAACCTAGTAATCCAGATAAATGATGATTTAAACGTGATTCATTATTTTTAAACCATGATAAACTTGGACGGAATTTTGGTTGTAAATGTAACCAACCAGCAATTAATAAAACACTTGCAAGTAATAATACTCCAATAGAAGCGCGATATAATTCTTGGTTCGTTCTAAAACCAATTGTGAACCACCATTGATATAATCCGGCAAATGTAATATTTACTGGGTATGCATTTCCTTTACTAAATGCTTTTAATGCTGATTCCCCAAAATGTGGATCCCAAATTGCGTGCGCAATAGGACGTGTTTTTAATGGATTTCCTACCCATTTTTCAAAATTCCCTTGCCATGCTACATGGAATAAATTCCCTGCAGTCCAAAGGAAAATAATTGCAAGATGACCAAAATGCGAAGCAAATATTTTTTGGTATAAATTTTCTTCGGTCATGCCATCATGTGCTTCTAAATCATGAGCTGTGGCAATCCCATACCAAATTCTTCTTGTTGCTGGATCTTGTGCAAGGGCTTGGCTAAACTTTGGAAATTTAGTTGCCATAATTATCAAATACCTTTTTGTATAATTTATAGTTGTGAATAAAGTAGAACTTGAAATTTTTTAAGTTAAATTCAGTTAATCTATTAGAAATTACAATAATTTTAGAATTATTAATTGTAATTCATTACGTAATAGATATTGCACGTGCTAGGAAGAATGACCATGTTGTTCCGATACCACCTAGTAAATAATGTGCTAAACCAACTGCACGACCTTGAGTAATACTTAATGCTCTTGGTTGAATTGTAGGAGCAAAATTTAATTTATTATGTGCCCAAACAATAGATTCAATTAATTCTTGCCAGTAACCACGACCACTAAATAAGAACATTAAACTAAATGCCCAAATGAAGTGAGCACCTAAGAAAATTAACCCATATGCTGAAGAAGCTGAACCGTATGATTGAATTACTTGAGATGCTTGTGACCATAAGAAATCACGTAACCATCCATTAATTGTAAGTGAACTTTGAGCAAAGTTTCCACCTGTAATATGTGAAATACTACCATCTGGAGAAACTGTTCCCCAAACATCTGATTGCATTTTCCAACTGAAATGGAAGATTACTACAGAAATTGAATTGTACATCCAGAATAAACCTAAGAATACATGATCCCAACTTGAACTTTGACATGTACCACCACGACCTGGACCATCACAAGGGAAACGGAAACCTAAATTTGCTTTATCTGGAATTAATTTAGAACTCCGTGCATATAACACACCTTTTAATAAAATTAAAACTGTTACATGAATCGTGAAAGCATGAATATGGTGTACCATAAAATCAGCTGTTCCTAATTTAATAGGCATCATTGCAATTTTCCCACCAACTTCAACAACATCACCACCGAAAGCGTAACTTGTTGTTGCTAAAGCATTTGGTGCTGTTGTACCTGGTGCTAATAAATGGATATTTTGAATCCATTGTGCGAAAATTGGTTGTAGTTGAATCGCTTTATCGGAGAACATATCTTGAGGTCGACCTAATGCACGCATTGTATCGTTATGGATATAGAACCCAAATGCATGACAACCTAAGAAAATACAAACCCAATTTAAATGAGAAATAATTGCATCTCGGTGTCGTAATACACGGTCTAATAAATTATTGTAATTATTTGCCGGTGTATAATCTCGAACCATAAATATAGCCCCATGAGCTGCACCACCAACTACACAGAATCCACCAATCCACATATGGTGGGTGAATAAAGATAATTGTGTTGCGTAATCAGTTGCAATATATGGGTATGGTGGCATAGCATACATGTGGTGTGCTACAATAATACTTAAAGATCCCATCATTGCTAAGTTAATTGCTAACTGAGCATGCCATGATGTTGTTAAAATTTCATATAAGCCTTTATGTCCTTCACCTGTGAATGGACCTTTATGAGCTTCTAAAATTTCTTTCATATTATGACCGATACCCCAATTTGTACGGTACATATGACCTGCAAAAATGAATAAAACTGATAATGCTAAATGGTGATGTGCAATATCACTTAACCATAAACCACCAGTTACAGGATTTAAACCACCTTTAAACGTTAAGAAATCAGAATATTCACCCCAGTTTCCACCAAAGAATGGTGCTAAACCTTTACTAAAACTTGGGTATAATTGAGCCATTAATTCACGATTAATTAAAAACTCATGAGGTAAAGGAATTTCTTGTGGTGAAACACCTGCATCTAATAATTTATTAATTGGTAATGCAATGTGAATTTGGTGTCCAGACCATGATAAACAGCCTAATCCTAATAAACCAGCTAAATGGTGATTCATCATTGATTCTGCATTTTGGAACCATTCTAATTTTGGTGCTGCTTTATGGTAATGGAACCAACCAGCAAATAACATAATTGCTGACATAGCTAAACCACCAATTGCAGTCCAATATAATTCAACTTCACTTGTAATCCCTTCTGCTCTCCACATTTGGAACCATCCTGATGTTGTTTGAACACCTTGGAAATTTCCACCAACATCAGCATTTAAAATTTCTTGACCTACGATTGGCCAAACAACTTGTGAACTTTGTTTAATGTGGATTGGATCAGTTAACCAAGCAGAGTAATTAGAGAAGTATGCACCGTGGAAATGCATTCCACTAATCCATAAGAATATGATTGCTAGTTGACCGAAATGTGCACTAAAAATTTTACGTGAAACTTCTTCTAACGAGCTCGTTTGACTATCAAAATCATGAGCATCTGCATGTAAATTCCAAATCCATGTAGTTGTCTTTGGACCTTTAGCTAAAGTTCTCGAAAAATGTCCTGGTTGTGCCCATTTTGCAAAACTAGTTTCGACAGCGTCTTTTTCTACGAAAACTTGTACGTTTTTCGAACGACGCTCTGTTGAGCTTATTGCCATTGATTTTCTCCTTTTGGGAGACGGAAATCTGTGAAACCCTCCTAAAAAATAAAAAACAGTTAATCTAATTGACTATTAATTAATTATGAGTTTTCATATTAATATTATATATTATTTTTAATTTTATTGAGTAAAAACTTTAAACTACATTTAACGTAATATTAAACGATTTATAAACTGGACAAAATCCTGTTATAAATCGTTTAATATTACGTTAAATAGGAACAGTTCAAATAATTTTTTATATATTTTAACTAATG
>Ga0208796_1000785_pt1 | contig 8810 bp, 9 predicted proteins | sample ColrivemetaGS725_FD_187604 | JGI IMG/M metagenome (GOLD analysis project Ga0208796, IMG submission 187604) | Estuarine microbial communities from the Columbia River estuary - Flood tide ETM metaG S.725 (SPAdes) (version 2) | ecosystem: Environmental > Aquatic > Marine > Intertidal zone > Estuary ... | reverse complement strand
TTCTTACTATTAGTTTTATATTAGTTTTTATGTACCATACATATTTCTACTAATGATACTATTATACTTATCTTTTTTCTTAAAGTCAAGCATTAAATCAGTCTTTTTGAATGTTTTTTTGGAAGCATAAAAAAAGAGAGTTTTAACACTCTCTTTGATTATAGCATAAGTTGACTATGAATGTCAAGCAGAAAATTAACTTTCTTTAAGCACTCTGTCTGGGTCGAATTTTGAGAATGCTTCTTCAAGCATTTCAGATATTTGTGTGTCTGCTGATTTTGGCTCTACAGTTTCTACTGATGCTTTTGACATCTTAAGTAGTGTTCCTGCCACTTGCATATCCTCTTTAGAAATACCTCTTGGATTTGAACGAACTGCATCTGCAATATCAGTTAAGAAAAAAGAAACTTCAGCCGCTAAATCATGACCTTTCTTTTTGCCTTTCTTGTCTAATAATGTATCTACTTGAACTCTATCAGCAAGGTCATCAAATGTCATTGCTATCTTATTAATCTTAAGTTGTGCCGCTTCTTCTGGAGTACGTGGTTCTGCAAACTGATTTTTGATTTTTGAGTAATCATAATTCTCAGAACTTGGTGGACCAAAACTAAGTTTGTTAACTCTCTCGCCAGTCTTCTTAACTGTTGCTGTCATTATCTCTTTAATTCTGTCAGTCTGTCCATCTCTACGATTTTCAAATTCTTCTTCGTTTACTTTATGTAGTAATGGGAAAATGTCTTTTAGATTTTCTTCAAATGTAGATTTTGTATATTTCTTTACATATGCATCTACCATTTCTTCTGACATTTCTTCTTGTATTTTAGTACCGTTAAGCGCCATATCTTCTACGAAACTAGCATAACCTTTTGCGCCTTGAACTCTTTGTATCTTTTCTTTGATAGCGAGAACACTGCGTTTAACATTCCAAACATCAGCACGATTTGTTTCATTTACTAAGTCTTGTTTATTGACAAGATTCATAAACTCTTTTAGCCTTGATAAGTTATCAGACATTTCAATAATTGCTTCGCCTACCATATCGTGTGTTTCACCACCTGATGCAACGTGTCTTGCCATTGCTCTTGCGCCATTTAAGTGAATAAATGGGTATTTGAAACGTTCGCCTTCACCTGTTTCAACAAAGATTGCTGAAATGTTGCGTGAACGAGAACCACGAGATTCTTCGTTTACTGGCGCACGATGTTTTAAGATTAGTTTTACATTTTCTAATGTTTGTCGGCTAGTGCGTGATGACCCAGACAATGGGCCCATGCCTTCATTGACGTGGTCTGTCATGGTTTGCTCCTTATTTTGTTTAACCTTATATGCATAGTTTTTAGGTTCTATATGTTTTCCGAATGAACGAATATCAAAATCTAGCATATTAGTACGTGCTAAAGACTTCAACTGCTTCATCATATTATCTATTTGTTCGTTATCTATGTCAATATCTTCACCGATATGAAACTTTAATTTCTTAGTGCTATCGTCAATATGAACCATCATATTTGGTTCTTTGACATAGAAGAAACGTGCTTCTTCTGGTGTAGCAACACTCTTGCCACTAATACCATCAAACATTTTCATTTGATGTCCATTACCTTGAAACAACTTCATAGTCTTATTTGCGATATCGTTTAAATTTATTGCCATATTTAATATTCCAAACTGTTTAATGTATTTATCAAAATATGATAGGCAGAGGGTCGGAATAATCGCTATCTGCGTCATCTAATCTCTCACCAAGCATTTCTTCGTATCCTTCTTCAAACCTTGATATGAACTGTATCTGTCTCACACATAATAGGGTTGCTGACACCAAATCGTCTGTTTCGCCAGACTTTGCCTCATAACTTTTACCTTTTGCTATGAAAGTTTTTAGTTCTCGTATTAAGTTTTTACTCATAGGAACCATCTTATCACTTTCAATCCAAGATTTCATCTTCATACAAGCCGTAATTTTTGTCTTATAAGTTGTAGTAAATCCTTTTCTGGATACTCTCTGTCTACCTTTTTTCTTCGGCTCGTGTAAAAATGTTCCAGGAAATCTATCTTCTTCCATTTCTTCAATGACTATAAGAGCGGCTTCTCCTAATGAGTTGTTCTCTACTGACCAATATAAATCTGGTTGAGTATTTCCCAGTTCTGCTAATTCATCTTTAATGATAGTAAGAACTGTGTGCATCGTCTGAACTTGTCCTCTTACATCTGTTCTGTTATTCTGCCATTCTGCAACTTGTGTGAGTTCTGGTAATGCCCACACTTGGATAGCGGCATTATCTCCACCTGTTCCCATAGACGGGTCAAGTCCAACAACATAAGTAGAATCTTTATTAATATCTTCAAACCAACGAATTTGTCCTGTACGCAATTTTGGTTCAACACCTTTAATTCCTGACAACTTCAAACTGTTTACTAGAGTTTCATCATAAGCAATAAACTGACATTCGTGTTCTCTTAAGAAACGTTCTTTACCAACACGTGCTTCTTCTTCAACTGACCATTGTTTATCTCTATCTGGATGTTGATGCCATAATGCTTTGTATGGTTTGAAACCATTTATACCTACATCTGTTTCATTTCCATAATCATCTAATTGTTTATTAGCACCTGCCCAAATGATTGCAAATTGGTCATCATCTAAGTTTGGTGTTGATGTGATAATTGCTTTACCACCTGTTGCTAGTGTTGGAGATATAGAAGTCCAAAACTCTTTCGCAATTGTTGGTCGCACGAATGCAAACTCATCTGCGTATAGTAATGAGATTGAAAGACCACGACCAGTATTTTCTGTTGTTGCTTGAGCAATGATACGAGAACCATTATCAAATTCAATACTACCTTTGTTATAGTTTGTTACACCAGCACGAATAAAATCTGGACACATCTCGTATGCATATCTAATCCTGTGCATAATCTCTTGGGCACCAGAATATTTGTGTGCCGCAATCAGAACTGTTTGGTCTGGATTGAACATTGCATACCATAACAGATAACCAGCCGCAGTTGTTGATTTACCCATCTGTCTGCCCAACATAGATATAGAAAATCTATAATTATGATAAGACTTTGCTAAATCGTGTTGATACGGATATGCCTTATACAATATTTGGCCCTGTGTTGGATGCTGAATCCAGAAATACTGGTTCAGAAAATAGAACGGGTCATTCATACACTTGCTAAATTCTAACAATTGTGTATTACTAAATTGGGTTTTTTGATATGGTTTTTTGGTTAAATCTGCCATTATATACTCACTTAATTATAATAGTATTTATCATTGGTTAGAACTTAATAATCTGTGAGATTCGATAAATACTATTGATGATTGGAGATTCCCACTTCAACATCAATCACATGGGAGAAATAAAAATGGCAAGATATAGAGGTTTAAGAGCAATCGCTGGAATGCGTAAGGTCAAAGTTAGACGTACTATCGATTTAAGAGAGATGGACAACTTTGGTGTTATAACAGACAGCGGTGATGATTTACCAACTAGAGGTGCAGGACATACTTCTGCGGCGTTAGGTTCAACTGGTAGAACACGTGGCTATACTGATTTAGGAGCAATTACTGGTGTTAAAATTGACACACAGGACTTTGGTGCTATTACAGATACAGCGTCTTCAGGTATAGGTTATAACGATGAGGCTTACGGTTACTAATCGGCTCTGACATATATTAGAAAACCCGGTTTAATCGCCGGGTTTTTTATTGGGCGCCCATAAAAAAAGTCTCACTAAGGAGACTTTCTTTTTTGCAATGAAGGAATGCTTTTAATTTTAATAATATTTTTTACTTGCGTTGATACCTGATAATTTCGCTAGTCTATCTTGGTCTGCATCTTTTGGCTCAGTAACCTCTTCTTCTTCCATGTCCATTCCTTCGAAGTCACCAATAGTTGTCTTAAGTAGTTCTCCGCCATCTGCGTACCAACCAGCACCAGTGATATTTGCTTCAATATCGCTTAATGCAAACTTTCTATTTTGAAGAAATTCAGTCTCGCCATCTTCGTTTGCTATATGCATACCTAGAAGTACTGTTCCGTTTTCGTCTTCTATATCACTTTGAATTTCAAAACGATGTCCTGACCAATTTTTTAAACTAAAGAACATTCTATCTTCAGAATCATCATCCATTTCTGCATGTGCTTTTTTGAAATCTGACCATACAGATGCATCTTCGGTTACTGTTTCTTCGTTTGCGTTCTCACGTTCTTCAGCGGCACACTCATCACATGTAGTAATGTCGCCGTCTGTTTCGTCTTTAATCCATTCGCAATCAGCACAACCTTGTGTGCCTTCGTCTAATGACTCATCGGCTTTTTCTTTTTTATCTTTAGCCGCTTTTTTCATTGACTCTTCTTTGTCGCCATCTTTATCTAAATCTAAAAAGTCTGGCTTTGATTCTTCAATAACTTCCCATTCGCTACCTGATGACGCACCTTTCATTACTGCGGCATACTTTGCTTCTTCACGTGATTTATATGTTTCATCTGCTACGCCATGTCCACGTGATTTATCACGGATTTTATAACCTTTTGATTCTTCAATTGACTCATCTGTTTCTTCAACTGTTTCTTCTTTTTTATCACCTTTAGCGGCTAACATTTTCGCAAATGCTGCCTTCTGTGCTGGACTTTGTGCTTCAGAAACTTCTTCAATTTCGTTGAATTCTTTCATCATCGCTTCATAGATTTCATTTTCGTCTAATGAATACTCTAATGGATTATCACCAAGAGTTGGTTGAATTGATTTCTTTTGTTTTGAAATACTTTCTGGAGACTTTTTAGAAAAATCATCCAAGTCTAGTTCGTCATTTGCTTCAGTAGGCTCATAAACTTCTGCTTCCACTTCTTCAGTTACTTCTTCTTCGGCAACTGGTTGTGCATTTGTAAGACCTGCTAGTTTCATCAATCTGATGATATCTTCTGGATTCTCTGTAACAGTTTCCTCTGATGTTGTTAAGGTATATTTCTTAGTCATTTTCGTCTCCTGAAATTACAGATGGCGTAGATTTTTCTTCTTTGTCCATTTGTTTTGGTGCAGGGTCAGATTTTGGCATTACGCTCATTTCATTCTCTACAACCTCATGTTCTTTTTTCTCTAAATCATTTAAAAATTTATCTACAAAAGTTTTACCGTAAGTTTTACCATCATCTGTTGTCTCATCATAATCTGATGCTAGTAATGCCTCTTTATCTTCATCTACGACTTCTTCTTCAGGTTCCCATCCTTCTGGATGCACAGCAACGTGTGTAAGATGCATACCAAGTAAATCACTTAGTTGTTGTCTTAAAATGTCTGCTGATAATGGATATCCTGTTGCGATATCGACTTTTGAAACTTTTGAGTTCTCTACGTCTTTGAAAAACATTGGATTCTTAGTAATTGGTGTAGTAGATGTTTTTGACATCGACTTAAGGTCATATTTTGACAAGAATGCCTCAATACGGTTTGCACCTGCTTCATCTAAGTCACAACAGAATCTTAGTGTAAACTTATGTTCTTTAGTGGACTCTGTTAAATATTGTTTAAATGTTTTCATAACGCTTTCCAAATATGTTTTAAAGTATAATTGTTCTATTCTTATTTATCATTTTTAATCTCTTTTGCGGCATTGTCTATGCGTTTTAGCAACTCATTTCTGTCAATTGTGATTGCTCCGTCACTTTCTAGTTCCGTACCCTCTGGTAATGACTTCTTAACACTATGGTCCAACTTGGCTTTTTGCAATTGTAGATTAATCATCTTCAATTTTCTATCAACTTTGCTGTCTTTTGCTTCCATAGCCGTTTTTAGCATCTGATTTGCTGTTTCTAGCAACTTTGCACCAGCGTGTACTTCTACGTTCATGCCTAATTGAACTAAATCATTAAAAGCATCTAATGCCTTTTGATGAATATCATCCATCTCTTTATCGTGTTGATTAAGGTCTGATACTAGTGGTAACGCACTATCAATCTTTTCAGTAGTCTTTAATTCTGAATATAGAATTTCAGTGAGTTCTTTCGATTCTTCAATAGAAGGAACTTCTTCTTCTGTTGTTTCTGTTTCAGATATCTCATCCTCTTCTGGATTGATATTAAACGTTTCTTCTAATTTCTTTGTCATAAAATATACACTCTTAATTAATTATATTCGTATTTATCAAAAATAAAGTTGCCATTTTTTGTAGACATAGTAGCGATATGAATAATGGATAATGGCATCCTCACCTTAGATATAAGTAACTTATATCGGTCCTAAGGTGTGTTATCTTGGTTTAATGGGTTTCTTAGGTCTTTTAACTGCTTTAGGTTTCTTAGTATTGGCGTATATATCACCCTCATTAAGAACTCTAAACTTCATACCTCGTTTTTTTGCCCACTGTGTGGCGGCTTCCCACTTAGCATAGTTTACTACAACTTGTGCCTGTTGTGCCCTGCCTTTTGCAAATTTAGGATTTGATTGATTGGCAGGTTTAATTTCTATTAACTCTGCGTTTTTGCTTCCCTTAGAATCTCTATATACAATAATAAAATCAGGAACATATGCTGTTATTTTACCTGTTAAGGGATGTTGGTATGATATTCTTACAGGCTCACTTGCCCATGCCATAACATTTGGATTATTATCACAGAACTGCATAAACGTCTGTTCCCAACTACTCCTGTAAATGGGTGTTCCACTTCCTGAGTACTTTTCTTCGTTTATTACTGTGTATTTGCCTTTGTGAAATTTTGCCATTATTTAATGATTGCTCTTTCAACATAAGGTGTAGGAGTTCTAGGAGTCATCTTACCTGTCTTATATCCAAATCGCAATGCATTATTCATAACAAATGAACCTAAGTCATTGAAAGAGAAGTCTTCTGAAAGTTCATCAACAAAGTCATATGGATTTACACCATAAATCTTTGCTATGTTAGTAAGTTCTACCGCATATGCTTCTGCCTTCTCTTTAGTAAAACCTTTTTTTAATAGTTTAGCACTTAAAATATCTAATTTCATTACTTCGTTCTCCTATTAGTTATAAACCTACTTGCTCCGTAACTACCAGGAGGAGAATCAGTTTTGTATACTGGAACTGTTTCAACTGTTTCTGTATTATTATTTGCTGGTGTTGTTGTTTTGTATGCACCACTTGTAGACGAAACTGCACCATCAGTGAGTATTTGACCGAAAATCTTTCTACTTTGTGATGTACCATCATTACCAATAATCTTATTTACCAACGTGCCTTTAATATTTTGTGTGTTAAATGAACGATTTCCAAAGAATGCACCAACTAACTCTCTTACCATTGCTCCACCTAAATCAGTAGAATATCTTGGATATTTATTGGTTGGTGGATTACTATCTCCTATTCCGCCAAATGTTGGAATATCTGGATTTGTATATACTGCTTCATACTCAGTTTGAAATTGATTACCTCCGGCTTCTTTGCCTCTTTTAAATCTGCTCTGTCTTGCGGCATCAATTGTTCCAATTTGACTCTTTAAAGCCATCTCTAATGCTTCGTTACCTTGTTCATTAGGATTTTGAATTTGAGCATTATACAATCTCATTAGTTCGTTGAGTTTTCTATTCGTATCGTTATACTCTTGGGTTTCTATTCTTAGAGGGTCTGTAAGACTTTCAGCCTGAGTTCTATCGTCATTGCCAAATTGATTAACTCTTTGTTCTCCCAGAGTATCTTCATAATTTTCATTACCGTCTGTTCTGCTAACTGATTTAAACCTAGAGTATTCGCCTCTTGGACCTTCAGCAAACTTATCAGGATAAAGATTACCCTCTCTTCTCTTAAGTTGTGGACTTAATTCATCTAACATATAATCCATTCCTAATGTCATCCAAGCCGGAAATACTATATTTTCGTCTACGTTGCCTATTATTATGTTTTCTGGCTGGATAGTCAAGTCTACAGTTCTTAATTCAGTAGCACTATAATCACTGCCAGAAAAAGAAATATTGGTGACTAATGGATTGATTAATTCAATTTTTTGAAGTGACCCTTTTCCTGCGTTTTGTGAAATATTATCTGGTGGTCCTGCTCTATCAAGGTTACCAAAAAAATGATATACTGTAATCTTTTCAAAATGTTGATGATAATAATCATGTTTCATATCTGGTACTTTTCTACCATGCATATTATTACTTGTAATTACCTCTTCTGAATTAGCGCCACTGACGTTAGCATCTTGGTTTTTGAAAAACTTACTGTATATAGTCGATGCCATATCAAACATTTTACCATCAACTGTATCATACATTGTGATAGTTGATTCAGGAAAATCTACACGAGTAGGAATATAGATTCTTTTGCCATATTGGTCAATAGGCATAGAAGCAGTTGATATAGAGATAGGAGAAACTGATTTAGCCAGAGAAGAAAACTGGGTTGCGTCCGTTTTACTTCCGTCAACGACTGGTGTATACTCTATGAACCATAAGTCAGAGAGTTTTGGGGCAGTTGTAATAGGTGAACCGTATTCGCCTGCGAACCCAAATCTATGTTTTGCATTAGCACTATCGGCTAGAACTCGTCTAGCCGTATCTTTAGCACTTTTTCTTTTAAACGACATGGAGCCTACTCCCGGTTAAATTAACCTGCGATTGTAGAATCAGATGTAAAGTCCATTGGTGGCATAATGTCATCGTTCAATACAGCATTGTCATATTGTAGAGTAACAGTGATTGTAACTGGGTCTGAAACTGCGTAATCAGACTGTGAATAGTCAGCGTTTGTGATGAAACATCCTTCTAACTGCCATTGCTCAGTCGCATCACCAGAGTTACCATCTAAGATTTCAATCAATGTTGAAAACT
>Ga0208796_1000783_pt1 | contig 8823 bp, 7 predicted proteins | sample ColrivemetaGS725_FD_187604 | JGI IMG/M metagenome (GOLD analysis project Ga0208796, IMG submission 187604) | Estuarine microbial communities from the Columbia River estuary - Flood tide ETM metaG S.725 (SPAdes) (version 2) | ecosystem: Environmental > Aquatic > Marine > Intertidal zone > Estuary ... | reverse complement strand
ATGAGATGCAATAGCAAAAGCTTCCTTTATATCAAACTTATTGCCAGAGGCTAATTGATGATTAATATCAAGATATATTTCACCAATTATTGATAGGCTTTCATTGTCAGCAAGACAGTTTAAGGTTGTATTAATAACTCCTTCAGATGAATTTTCAACTGGTACTACTCCAATATCTGACTCTCCTTTTAAAACTTGATGAAAAACATCATCGATTGTTGGTGATGGTATTCTTGAAACAAGCGAACCAAAGTGTCCATGAACAGCTGCTTCTGAATGTGTTCCCTCTGGACCTAAATAGGATATTTTTAATGCCTCTTCCAAAGAGAGACATCCTGAAATAAGCTCTTTGTATATTGTTTTTATCTTCTCATTCGAAAGAGCTCCGTTTTCATTATCTTTAAGAATATTTCTTAATATGGTTGCTTCTCTATCAGGTTTATAAAATGATGAATTAGGACTTGTCTTTGATTTAATTTTGCCAATACTTACAGCCAAAGCTGCTCTCTTCTGAATTAATTTTAAAAGATCTTTATCAATTTTATCAATTTTAGATCTTAAGGATTTTAAATTTTCTGTAGCCATCTTGTATTAACCATATTTTGCTTCAAAGATTTTCATAAAATCTACGAGCTCATTAACTCCTTCCAAAGGCATTGCATTATATATACTAGCTCTCATTCCGCCAACTGATCGATGGCCTTTTAAGTTAAGTAGTCCAATTTTTTCAGACTCTTCGAGGAAGAGAGAGTCAAGGTTATTGTCTGCTAGTATGAATGGAACATTCATTATTGATCTATTTTCAATTCTTACCGGGTTTGAATAAAAACTTGAATTATCTATATAGTTATAGAGTGTTGACGCTTTCTTATGATTTTGTTCTTTAAAAAACTCTAGGCCGCCAGAGGTTTTTATCCATTTAAAAACTTTTCCTGCCATATACCATGAAAAGGTGGGGGGAGTATTTAACATAGAATCTGATTCAGCATGTTTAGAATATCTTAATATATTAGGAAGATTTTTATTCTCTCTATCCATAAAATCTTTGCTTATTATTACCATTGTTAGGCCAGCTGGACCAATATTTTTTTGAGCTCCAGCATAAATCAATGAAAATTTTGATACATCAATTGGCTCGCTAAGAATAACTGATGACATATCTGCTATTAAAGGAGCGTTAACCACTGGAGCATTATGAATGGCAACGCCCTGTATGGTTTCATTTGGACAATAATGAACGTATGAAGCATCGCTAGAAATATTCCATAAATCTTCATGAGGAGCATACGTAAAACTTTTGTCTTCAGATGAAGCAATTGTTTGAACTTGAGTCAACATAGATGCTTCAGAAATAGCTTTTTTTGACCAAGAACCAGATAAAACATAATCTGCTTGAGAGTTGGGTTCTGAGAAGTTAAGAGGAACCATTGAAAATTGATGGGTTGCTCCCCCCTGGAGAAACAATACATCATGAGAATCAGGAACTTTTAAAATATCAATAAAATCTTGTTTAGCCTCTGTTGCAACACCATCATAAATTTTAGATCTATGACTCATTTCCATAATAGACATACCAGAATCACCCCATTCTAGTAATTCATCTCTTACTTCAGATAATACCTCTTCTGATATTACAGCTGGCCCTGCGCAGAAATTCCATTTGCGCATTATTCTTCCTCTTGATCTTCTTCGTTTGGAATGGTCACACACTCTATGAGTTTTTCACCATCTTTTGGAGTAATGATTTTAACACCTTGGGTATTTCGACTTAGGGTTGGTATTTGAGAAACACTTGTTCTGATCATAGTTCCTTTATCGCTAATCAACATGATGCCATCTTCGTCTTCTACCAAAGCAGCCGAGACCATCAGACCATTTCTTTCACTGGTTTTCATAGAAATAACGCCTTGCCCTCCTCTATTATGAGATGGGAAATCCTCCAAAGCTGTTTTCTTGCCATATCCATTTTCTGAAACACATAAAATAGTTTTTTCCGGATCACCAACCATTAGAGAGATCAGTTTTTCATCTTTTTTCAATCTAAGCCCTCTTACACCTCGAGCTGTTCTGCCCATAGGTCTAACATGCGATTCATTAAACCTAATTAATTTTCCAGAAGAAGATGCTAATAGAATTTCATCATCGCCTGATGTTATTGCAGTACCAACTAATTTATCATCATCATCAAGGTTGATAGCTTTAATTCCAGATTTATATTTTTTCGAGAAAAGACTTAAGTTGGTTTTCTTAGTTGTTCCGTTTCGAGTTGCCATAAAAATACATTTTTCATCAGAAAATTCACTGACAGGAAGAATTTCACTCACGGATTCATCATCATCTAAATTTAGCATATTGACTAAAGGTCTTCCTTTGGATGTTCTTGAAGCAACAGGAATTTCATATACCTTCAACCAAAAGACTTTACCCTTGGTGGTAAAACATAAAATTTGCATATGACTACTAAGAACATATAGATTTTGAATTAGATCTTCTTCTTTAACAGAGGCTGCTGCCTTTCCTTGGCCCCCTCTTCTTTGCTCTCTGTATTCATCAAGAGGTTGAGTTTTTGCATAACCACTTCTAGAAACTGTAAGAACTCTCATCTCCTCAGGTATCAGATCTTCGTTAGTGATACCTCTTCTAGTATCATTTATAAGTGTTCTTCTTTCATCACCAAAATTAGATTTAACTTCCTCAAGCTCATCTATCATTAGATTTTTGAGGGTTTCTTTATCATCTAATATTTTTTGAAGATCGATTATCTTTGATACTATTTCTGAAAACTCACCACTTAGATTGTCTTGTTCTAAGCCAGTTAATCTTCCTAACCTTAGCTCTAAGATTGCTTTTGCTTGATCTGAGGAGAGCTTGTATTTTTTTCCATTAATACCAAGATCTTTGCTAAGACCCTTGGGCTTACATGCATCATTACCAACTTTTTTCAAAATAGCTTCCACAGGCCCAGCTTTCCAAACTTTTTTACATAAAGCTTCGGCAGCTAATTTTGGATCTTTTGATTTTTTAATAATTGTTATAACTTCATCGATATTTGCTATTGCGACCATTAAACCTTCAACAATATGACCTCTATCTTTAGCTTTCTTAAGATCATACTTAGTCCTTTTGGTAATAATATCTTTTCTGTGTTTAACAAATGCTTCAAGCATCTCTTTGAGGTTGACTTCTTTTGGCTGTCCATCAACTAAAACAGTGAAATTAATTCCAAACGATTGCTCTAGTTGAGTTTGTGCAAAAAGATTATTTTCTAAAACTTCTACCGAATCTCCTTTTCTAACTTCTATAACAACTCTTAACCCATCTTTATCAGACTCATCTCTTATTTCTGTTATGCCCTCTATTTTTTTATCCTTAACAAGTTCAGCAATTTTCTCAAGCATTCTTGCTTTGTTAACCATGTAAGGAATTTCATTAATAATTAGAGATTGTTTACCTGATTTTTCATCTTCTTCAATAGAGGTATTTGACCTAGTATGAATAATACCTCTTCCAGTTTTATATGCCTCATATATACCAGCCCTTCCATCAATGGTTCCACCTGTGGGGAAGTCTGGTCCAGAAATATCTTTAATTAGGTCATCTATAGACAACTTTGGATTATTAATTAAATTTATGCTGGCATTTATAACCTCTGTTAGATTATGTGGAGGAATATTTGTTGCCATTCCAACAGCAATTCCTGATGAACCATTCACTAAAAGATTTGGGATCTTTGTAGGCAGAACATCTGGAATAAATTCACTTCCATCGTAATTTGGAGAATAAGAGACTGTTTCTTTCTCAATATCTCCATACATTTGATCAGTAATTTTGGCCATTCTAACTTCTGTATATCTCATAGCAGCAGGAGGATCACCGTCAATAGATCCAAAATTTCCTTGACCCTCAACAATTGGATATCTCATTGAAAAATCTTGCGCCATTCTGACCATGGCATCATAAACAGCACTGTCTCCGTGAGGATGATATTTACCGATAACATCACCCACAACCCTTGCAGATTTTTTATAAGGTTTGTTGTATGAATTTTTAAGATCATACATCGCATATAAAATTCTTCTATGTACTGGTTTTAAGCCATCTCTAATATCTGGTAGTGCCCGTCCGTGAATAACACTTAATGCATAACTTAGATAGGATTGCTTGAGCTCATCCTCGATATTTACTGATATTATTTCTTTTGCGAAGTCACTCATATGCTATGGATTTTTGAAGTAAAAATTGGTCCTTAATTTAAGGATTATTTTAGCATATTTTGACTAGATATTAGTCTTTAAATTCAGAAACTAGGCCACCAATTGATTCCTTGGCATCACCAAATAACATCCTGGTATTTTGTTTAAAAAATAAAGGATTTTGCACGCCTGCAAATCCTGCAGACATTGATCTTTTTAGAACAAATACTGTTTTTGCATTATGCACTTCAATAATTGGCATGCCGTAAATTGGGCTTCCGGGCTCCTCTGTTGCTGATGGATTTACAACATCATTAGCACCTATTACAACTGCGACATCAACTGAATCCATTATAGGGTTAATGTCATCAGGCTCAGCCAGAACATCATAAGGAACATTAGCTTCAGCTAGAAGAACATTCATATGACCCGGCATTCTTCCAGCTACAGGATGGATACCATATTTAACTTCAATTCCATTTTCTTCCAGTAATTCACCTAGTTCTCTAACAACATGTTGAGCTTGAGCAACCGCCATACCATACCCAGGAATAATTAAGACTGAACTTGCGCTCTCTAGAATTAAATAAGCATCAGAAACGCTTATAGGGCTAACATCACCCTGATCTTCAGATGATGAACTTTTGGAAGAAGAGCTTGCATAACCAACAAATAAAATATTATTTATAGATCTGTTCATTGCTTTTGCCATTATTACAGTCAAAATAAGACCGCTTGCGCCAACAAGAGATCCAGCAACAATTAAGACATTATTTAATAAGAGTAGGCCAGCAAAAGCCGCTGCGATTCCTGAAAAGGAATTTAGTAAAGAAATTACAACTGGCATATCTCCACCGCCAATTGGAAGAACAAAACCAATACCTCCCAAAAGAGTCAAAACTAGCAATATAGTAAAAAAATCAAAGCTTGTAGCTATGAAAGGAGTTACGAATATTGAATATAGTAAAAAGGCTAATGAAATATAAAAAATAGTCGTGAATATTTTTGTAATTATTGAAGTTTTTGCTATTTTTATCTTCTCAGACAATTTTGCATAAGCAACAAGACTTCCTGTAAAAGTTACGCCGCCAATATATAAAGTTGTCATTACCAAAATATGTTGGAATAAATTATCTGGTACAGAATTAAACTCAGACCAAGCAATCAAGAAGGTAGCCAAGCCACCGAAGCCATTAAATAAAGCAACCATTTCAGGTATGGAAGTCATTTTCACTTTTAAAGCTATTGTTGAGCCAATAACAGCACCAAGTGCTATGCCTCCAATCAAGACCATTGGGTTAACTATATCCACTACCGTGACTGAAACAGCAATAAACATTGCTAAGGCTGATAAAAAGTTACCTTTTACTGCAGTATCTTCTTTACCTAGCATTTTTATACCAGAAATGAACAAAATAGATGCAACAACGTATGTGATGTTTTGAATTGCAGTTATGTCGTTAAAAATATCCATACTTATTTCTTCTTAAACATTTTTAACATTCTGTTTGTAACTAGATAACCACCAAAAACATTTATTGAAGCAAAAAGAACAGCTAAAAAAGCGATAGAGCTCTGAAGGTTAGAGTCTGTTGATAAGACTAATGCTCCAACTAAGGCAATGCCAGATATAGCATTTGCTCCAGACATTAAAGGTGTGTGAAGAGTGCTTGGTACTTTTGATATCAACTCTAAACCTAAGTAAATAGATAATATTAGAACGAACCCTAGTAAAGTATATATTTCCATATTATTGAAACCTCTCGTTAAGTATCTTTCCATCAAATACAATTACGCTACTTTTTACAATTTCGTCTTCAAAATTAAAATTAATAACACTTTCTTCTTTGTTATAAAAATCTGTTATCCAGTGATTGTAATTATTGGATAAAGCTAAAGAAGCATGATTAGAAACAGAAGAAGCTAAATTAGATATGCCAATAATCTTTACACCATTGTTAATTACAACTTCATCAGCAATAGATCCTTCAACATTTCCTCCTGATTCAACTGCCATATCAAAAATTACACTGCCTGGTTTCATTTTTTTAATAGTATTGTTATCTATTAATTGAGGCGCTGGCCTGCCAAATAGTTGAGCAGTCGTAATTACAATATCAGATCTTGCACATACATCAGATTGAAGATTTTTTTGTTTTTGAACTTGCTCAGGAGTTAATTCTTTTGCATAACCTTGATCAGTCTGGCCCGTTTCTCCTAAATCAATTTTTACAAATTTAGCTCCGAGAGAGTTTACTTGTTCTTCAACAACATCTCTTGTATCAAAAGCATCTACTCTTGCTCCCAGTCTCTTGGCTGTTGCAATTGCCTGAAGGCCTGCAACCCCAACACCAATAACAAATACTCTAGCTGGCTTTAATGTTCCAGCAGCTGTCATCATCATTGGTAAAGCTGTTGAAAGATGCTTAGCTGATTCAATCACAGCAGCATATCCAGCTAAATTTGCCTGCGAACTTAAGACATCCATTTTTTGCGCTCTAGTGATTCTTGGGATAAATTCCATACTTACTAAATTAATTTTTCTATCTGAACAAGCATTTATTAATTCTTGATTACTAAATGGATTAACCATGCCAATTAATGATGCGCCTGGTTGCATCAAAGATAATTCTTCAAGTTGCAAAGGCTGGTTTGTAATTAAAAGATTAGACTTTGAAATACACTCTGAACGAGATGCTCCTTTTAAACCTAATTCTTCAAACTCGTGATCGTATGTATTAATTCCGCTACCTATATCTTTTTCAAATAAAATGTCTGCGCCAGTATTAATTAACGCTGTGACTGTATCAATGTGGATAGGAGATCTTTGATCTTTTGGGTCATTAGATTTTAATGCTGAAATGATCACTTTAAATTAATGTTTGTATTTGTAGTGAAGTAAAGCCCAATAGAAATAAAAAGTCAATTTAATTACAAAACGTATATATCTATTGATTTGTATAACACATATAAATGTAGTTTTACTACATAAAATTAGTTTATTGGGCTATGTTTAAATCTATATATAACATGTAAAATTGCCCAATGAATATTGATCAACAGGAAGTTCAGAAATTTTCAGAACTTGCAGAAAAATGGTGGGATAAGTCTGGAGACTTTAAACCTCTTCATGTAATAAACCCTTTGAGAGCAAATTATATTGCAAGCAAAGTTGATCTTACCGGAAAGAAAATTCTAGATGTTGGGTGTGGCGGAGGAATTCTGGCTGAAGCTTTGAGCGACGCTGGAGCAATTGTTACAGGAATTGATGCAGCTGGTCCTGGAATAGAGATAGCCAAACTTCATGCACAAGATAATAATAAATCTATTAATTATATGGAATCGACAGCTGAAGACTTGCTAAATAGCTCGGAAGAAAAATTTGATATTGTTACTTGTTTAGAGGTTTTAGAACATGTTCCAGACCCTGAATTATTAGTGCGTACATGCATCAATCTTTTAAAGTCAGAAGGAGATTTATTTTTATCAACTATAAACAAAAATCCAAGGTCATGGATAACAGCAATTGTTGGTGCTGAGTATATATTTAATATTCTTCCAAAAGGAACTCATGAATTTAATAAATTTATCAAACCCTCTTCCCTTGGATCTTTTATTAGAAGAGGGTCTGCAGAATTAATAGAGTCAAAAGGAATGTTTTATAACCCAATCACACACAAAGCTCATCTAAATAATGATTTAGGTGTAAATTATTTAATGTATGCCAAAAAGTCTTAATACGAAATTAGTCTTATTTGATCTAGATGGCACTCTTGTTGATACCGCGCCAGATTTTGTAATATCTCTAAATAATATTCTTAAAAAATATGGTAGAGATGTTTTAGATTTTGATAGTATTAGGTCTTTTGTTTCAGAAGGCTCTGCCAAATTCACAGAAATTGGTTTTAAAATTACTCAAGGTGATCCAAATTTCCAGACATATAGAAACGAATTCTTACAAGAGTATAAAAATAATTTAATAAATAAATCTGTAGTATTTGATGGGATAGATTCAGTTATAAATTATTTGAAAGACTCTGATATTGCTTTTGGAATCGTAACCAATAAGCCATATGACTATGCACTCCCGCTTGTAAGTTATTTCAAAGAATTGTCAGACTCAAAAGTATTGATATGCCCTGATCATCTAAAAGAGAGCAAACCTAGTCCAGAGGGGATTTTGTTAGCATGTAAAAAAATTGGAGTGAGTCCAAGCCACACAGTCTATGTAGGAGATCATCCAAATGATTTAATAGCTGGAAAAAGAGCAGGTACAAAAACCATTGGTTGTTTATATGGCTACAGCTTATCCAAAGATAAAAATTATAAAGACTCAGTTATTGTTAAAGAGGCCTCTCAAATAATTGACGCACTAAAAAGCATATGAAGATAAAAAATTCTTATGAAAAAAATTTTTTAGCTGAAAAAAATATATTAATTACCGGAGCATCAAAAGGTATTGGCAGAGAAGTTGCTATGTCTTTAAGTAAATATGGTGCAAATGTAGTTTTATTAGCTAGAGATGAAAATAATTTAGATGCTCTCTACGACGAAATTGTAAATACTCACAAGACGTCTCCAATGATTATTAAATGTGATCTTAATGATTTAGATGAGAATAAAGCCCAAG
>Ga0208796_1000778_pt1 | contig 8857 bp, 7 predicted proteins | sample ColrivemetaGS725_FD_187604 | JGI IMG/M metagenome (GOLD analysis project Ga0208796, IMG submission 187604) | Estuarine microbial communities from the Columbia River estuary - Flood tide ETM metaG S.725 (SPAdes) (version 2) | ecosystem: Environmental > Aquatic > Marine > Intertidal zone > Estuary ... | reverse complement strand
CCCCTTGAACAGACACCGCCCCTTCATTGAGCAACGTATTGATCCAGCCTGCCACTTTATGCGGCGTGGACCATTCAACAGAATCGCCGGCAAACGTGGCGAATATGTTCTCATCCCTGGGCTTTTGATGGTAGTTCCGGCCCGTGAAGTATAAAGTACTCTGGTCGCCGGAGATGCTGGGGAAAAAGTAGGATTCGGGATACTGATGCCCTGTCTGGGCGTTTTTAATACTTCGAGGTAGAATGCCGGGCGATGGGTTTTGACGCGCCTGGAGGCCAAAGGCGGCATTCGCTTGCATGCGCTGGGCGTCGGCCACCTGGGCGTCTGGTAGGCGTTCCAGGGCCAGATATGAGGTCCAAGCCTTCAGGGAAGTTTGGTAGCCCCCAAAGCCTAAAGCGGCCCGGCCTAGGTTGAAGTAGCCAGCTCGAGCTGCCCCAGTCCGAGCGGCCTCGCGGTAAGAATGGAAACACCGCGCGGAATCGCCACGCTCTTCATAAAGTTCTCCGAGGGCCAACCAGGGAGCTGGGTAGACGGGATCGAGCTTAACGGCGCGCAAGAAATGCTTTTCCGCCTTGTTGGGGCGCCCAGCTGGATCGAGGTATTCACGAATGCCTTTCTGGTAGGCGGAAACGGAGGCGCGATTTTGGGCCCAAACACTCCCTGTAAGGCTCGCGAAAAAGAAGATGAAAAGAAGGCGTTTTCCCATAGAATCCCTACGAAGGTACGCTCGTAAAATTGTAACTTTGTGCCTTAATAAGCCACTATGAGTGCTTCATCGTTTGACCAGGTCAAACACGTGTTTACCGAGTTTTTAGAAACAAACGGGCAGCGTAAAACGCCCGAGCGGTACGCCATACTCCATGAAATTTACTCCCAAGACGAGCATTTTGACATTGAATCCCTTTACGGTTCAATGAAAATCAAAAATTACCGCGTATCGCGGGCTACGTTGTACAATACGATGGAACTCTTGATGCAGTGTGGTTTGGTGCGCAAGCACCAGTTTGGCCAAAATCAAGCCCAATACGAGAAGTCCTATTTCAACAAACAGCATGACCATGTCATTTTGGTGGATAGTGGGGAGGTGAAGGAATTCTGCGATCCACGCATTCAGCAAATCAAACAAAGCATCGAAGAGGTATTCGGTGTGGAAGTGACTGGGCACCAATTATACATCTACGCGAAATCCAAAAAAGAATGAACCACGGAGCAGACATCTTGCTCGGCCTACAATGGGGCGACGAAGGAAAAGGCAAAATTGTCGACGTACTAACTAAGAAGTATGATGTTGTCGCACGATTTCAAGGAGGACCGAATGCAGGTCACACGTTGGAATTCAACGGAATAAAGCACGTGCTTCATACTATTCCTTCCGGGATTTTCCACGAAAATGCCATGAATATCATAGGGCATGGGGTCGTCGTCGATCCGGTCATTTTCTGCAAGGAAATTGACAAACTGCTCGCCTTGGAGCCCAAGTGCTTGGACCGCCTCCAAATATCTCGGAAAGCACATCTCATCCTCCCCACCCACCGGCTCTTGGATGCGGCCTCCGAGGCGGCAAAGGGCAAGAATAAAATTGGCTCTACCTTAAAAGGGATCGGTCCAACCTACATGGACAAGACAGGTCGAAATGGTCTACGCATTGGCGACATCGAGCTTCCAGACTTTTTGGACCGGTACAATGCCCTAAAAGCGAAACACCTGCATATGTTGGGCAACGATCCGCTGGCCTTTGATTTGGATGAAGCCGAGGCTGCATGGATGGCTGCCATTGAGCGCATGCGCCCAATGCAGTTGGCCGACACCGATGTGTTGATACAAGAAGCCTACAAATCGGGCAAGCGCATCTTGGCCGAAGGGGCTCAAGGCACCCTCCTAGATGTCGATTTTGGTACGTATCCTTTCGTTACGTCTTCTACCACGACGGCGGCGGGGGCCTGTACGGGCTTGGGCCTTGCTCCCAACCGCATTGGTGAGGTGCTGGGGATTTTCAAGGCCTATTGCACCCGTGTGGGGAGCGGTCCGTTCCCGACAGAACTGGACAATGACCTCGGACAAGCGATTCGCGACAAGGGCCACGAGTATGGGAGTACCACCGGACGGCCCCGTAGAACGGGATGGTTGGACCTCCCGGCATTGCGCTACGCAGTCGAAGTCAACGGAGTGACCCAGCTCATGATGATGAAAGCGGACGTGCTTTCAGGTATGGATGCTCTGGAAGTTTGTACGGCGTACACCTACCGCGGAAAAACCATTTCCCACCTTCCCTACTCTTTGGAGGAAGACTTGCTCGAGCCCGTCTATACCACGTTGCCCGGCTGGCAGGAGGATTTGACAGGCGTGACCCGTGAGGAAGATCTTCCCGCCGCCTTGATTGCCTACACCCAATTCATCGAACAAGAAACGGGCGTTCCGGTCGTTTTAATTTCTGTGGGACCCGATCGCGAACAAACCCTTTGGCGTGCATGAGACGGCTAGGAGCCGTGCTATGCCTTTTCCTGTCGTGGACGGCCCTTGGGCAGCTTCGACCAGGACAACGGGTTGATTTATTGCAAAGTGCCTCGGTCACGGTACAACGAACCTCAACGGGCCCGGTGACCATTCTACGGGGCAATGTGGCGCTCCGGAATCGAGAAGGCACCTTCTATTGTGATTCAGCGCGTTGGTGGCGCAAGGACGACCGGTTTTTGGCATACGGGCACATCCGGTATAGAGGAAAAAAAGGGGTTCGAATCAGTTCAAATACACTGGATTACAGCCAAGGCGTGGCCGTTTTGCGCGGCCAAGTTGTGCTCGAACATGAGGGCCAAGTACTTCGAACGCCAAGCCTTCGCTATGATACCGAATTGGAGCAAGGCACCTTCCAGCAAGGAGGCGATATTGAATCCCCGGATGGCCGTCTGACTTGCCGTTCTGGAAAGTATTTTGCCCAGGAGGAACACTTCATCTACGAAGGGGCGGTCCATGCTGTCACCGAGGACTACATTTTGGATGCCCCGTCCATGGAGCAATGGCCTGCCCAGCACCGGTTTAGCATTCCACGCGGTGGGGAAGCCAAGACCGAAACAGGCTGGATGACCTTTGGCGCCGCACAGATTTCCACCGAGCCAAAAATGAGCTCTTTTTACCGAGGCGTAGAGGGCCAAGATTCCAGCATCCAATTTCGAGCGGATAGCCTTTACCAAGTAGATGCCACCCAGCGAACGGAACTCTATGGGCGAGCGGAGCGAGCACAATGGGCCGATTGGTCTGAGGATAGCTTGGAAATTCATGCATCCATCATCGTACGCACCCCTGATTCTGCGCGCGCTCATGGCCACGTGAATACCTTCTCCCAAGGCATGGTCAGCGCATCCGAGTCCATGCGGTGGCAGGTGGAGGATTCACTGATGATCTTGGTGGGTGAGCCGCTAGTTTGGGCCGATGAATACCGTGTTCACGCGGATACTTTGCGTTTTTACATGCACGTACGGCCGGACATGGACTCCCTATATGGACGTGGATCTGTTCACGTGGGAAATCCCGTGGACTCTTTGCGGTACGATGAAATGGCCGGCGCCACCCTTGTGGGCTGGATGGCGCATCGACAAATGAAGCGTGTCACCTTGCGTGGAAATGCCCAGGCGCTTTTCCATCCGGATTCCGTGCGAGTTTCCCACATTCAGTGTGCCCAAATCGCCCTGGAATTTGAACAAGGGAAGCTCGAAAAAGTCCAATTTATCCAAGCACCTCAAGGAGACGTTCAGGGTACGCCAAGTCCGATGGCCCCCCATCTACCAGGATTTCAGGTTCGATCGGATCAACGGCCAGCAAGAATGGCGGCGATATCGGGCTTAAAGTAGTTTGGCCCCTTCATGACTTTGCCGTCTTCTCGGTAGATTGGCTGTCCATCCGCCCCAAGTTTACTGAGATTGCTGCGTTGAATTTCGCGAAAGACGTCTTCAATTTTGTCTTGCATCCCGTGGGTAATCATGGTCCCGCAAAGGATGTACAGCATGTCCCCTAGTGCGTCAGCTACCTCGACTAGATTCCCAGCTAGCGCGGCTTCGAGGTACTCTTCATTTTCTTCTGCCATGAGGCGGTGGCGGAGAGCAATCAGCTGTGGATCGACATCTGTAGTGGGTTGAACTGCATACGGAATGCGATAAACTTCATGGAATTTGGTCACAGCGGCTATTTGTTCCTGCATGGCGGTTATTTTTGTTCCAAATTACCACACTTGGAAAACATAGGCACAGGACATTGGATTTTTGCGGGGGTATTCACCGCCGCCTTTTTGGTCTTCCTTTTCTGGAGTTACCGAAAGGACGCCCGCACCCATGCGTTGCACTATGGGAGTAATCTTAAAATCATTCTGGGTGTGGTGATGCTCCTCTTTGTCATCTACATATTTAAACGTTTGTAATTATGCGCAGTATTTCCCCCTTTATCGCTACAGCAGGCCTCCTAGCACTGGCCTTGCTCACGCGCTTTCTCCCCCACTTCCCCAATTTTACGGCCGTGGGTGCCGTCGCCTTGGTGGGTGGATTCTGGAGCAAAGGCCGTCCCGGGGCCATGCTGCTCCCATTAGTTTTGCTCTTTGTAAGCGATCTCCTGCTCAACAACCTCGTCTATGGGGCCATGACGGAAGGCTTTACTTGGGGCTATCCCGGTATGGTGTGGGTGTATGCGGGCCATGTGGCCATGGTGCTGTGGGGTCAGAAAGCCCGTCAGATGAATGGAATCGTCGGAGCCGGCCATGCGGTGGTCGCCAACCTCTTATTTTTTGCGCTTTCCAATGTGGGCTTTTGGTACGGCAACCCTGCACTGGCACAGACCGGTGCTGGTCTGTTCACGGCCTATGTGGAAGCCCTCCCCTTCTTCGTGTCGGCCAGGCGAGTACGTTGGTATACGGAGCCCTTCTGCAGTGGGCCTATGCTAAACGCAGTGTTCTCGGTATGGCGTAATCCACCGCAAGTATGAGCATGCAAAAAAGCCGGGCGAGAACCCGGCTTTTTTTTATGGAAGTTGGTATCGTACTCGAAGGAGTAGATGCCTTCCCGGCATGGGGTAGCCATCTTGAAATGCGATGGCTTGATCCAGGAGGTTTTCTACACGTAGTGTCGCCACCCAATGGCTACCCCAGTTTCCCTGAACGTCTACGCCAAAGGTGCCCATAGCAGGCAAGTAGCCTTCGGCGGGGGATCCCGGAGCCATCCAATATAACGGAGAGGCGGCTTGGCCTGTCCAGCTCAGTGACGAGCGGTACGGCCCTGTTACAAGACTTATGGAAGTATGACCAAGCCAAGGCGAGACATAGGGCGCTGCGTTTCCGAGGTCATCGCGTACTTGAACATACCGGACATGTCCTCGAAGCGTCCAGCGCATTGCGGTCCATTGTCCCGCGACTTTGGCCCCTCGGCGATTCCAAGCACTCTGATTGACGGGGCGCCAGTTTCCAACATCGTCGGGCATCCAAACAATGGCGTCCGTGAGTTGGGTGGCAAACACCTGGCCTTCCATCATCCAAGCCGCCGAGCGCTTTTGAAGTCCCAATTGGCTTTCCCATCCCTGCTCGGGCTCCAGAGCAGGGTTCCCGAGTCCTGTCCAGAATAAATCGTTCATCGTGGGGAAACGATAAACTTGACGGACAAGGGCCTGGCTGGACCATGTTGGCCGTTTGAGCTCCCATGCTACGTGCGGAGCTAGAGGGCTTTTCTTGGGGCCCCACGTGGCCCATTTAGCCCCCAGTGTCCATCGCCCATAGTCCGTTACGGGTGATTGCGCTACAAGGTTGAGGGTCACAAAATCCACGCTGGTATCCGGCTTGTAGACGCCCTGCATTCGGTTGATGCCCACGGTTTCCTCGTTGAAAATCTGCCATTTTTTCCAATGTGTTCCCGTGTAAAAGCGCAAGTAGGCTCCTTGCGTCATGTTCGTATCAGAGAACCAAAAGCCTTGGTATCCTTGGTCTTGACCCCAGATGACTTGCTCTGTTCGGAACTGGAGGTCTTCGTAGTGAAAGGCCTGGTACTGGCTAACCTGCCAACGCAGGTCTTGCTGTCGGGCGCCAATGCCTTCCAAATCGTAGATGGACGCCGGCAAGCCGCGGTCGGAGGCGACGAGGTAGGCATTTCCCCCGGTGCTCCTACGGCCATCGCCATAGGTCGTTCGATGGGTAAGGTATACTTCGTGGCGTTCCCCATCCGCTTCGGATCGACGTTGTCCCACGGTGCCATAGCGGTAGTCGTTGATCCACGCCTCGGTGCCTCCACCGAGCAGAACCTCAGAGTTGTTCCCACTAGGCAAGGTCCAACGTCCACCTATTCCTGCCCCTTTCAGGGAGCTTCCTCGAAGTTCCACATGGTCCCTACCTCCTGACCGTACGTCCAGAATATCGCCTATCGCATTTGAGCTTTGATACTGGGCTGACATGGCTGGTGCCCAGGCTGCAGACTGCCCCCACTGGGGTAGTAAGGAAAAATCGGCCACCCCTAAATCGGGCGTTATCATGGGGAGCCCTTCCCAGGTACCCTGGACATAGGCGCCGGGGTATCCGTCCCGGCTGAGGAGGATTGAGGCACCTGGAGAGGTCATCCGGACATCAGCCCCGCTGGACCACAGTCCATAGGCGTCCGACTTTGGCAGGGCCGCGTTTTGAGCGGGCGTTTGAGCCCATACCGGCACTACGGGTAATTGGAGGGTGGCGGTGTCCGAAGTCTGCGCATAGGTAGCTCCGGCACCAAGACAAAGTCCCAACAGGACTTGGTGTGGCCATGTTTTCATTTCGCTTCAACACTCTTCCCGGTGTTGACGGGGTTATGGTTCAAGGCAGGTCTTCTGGCTCCCTGCAACTTTTTGGCCTTCCCAGTTTCCCAGTGGCATTGTCAAAAAGTCGAGTGGCAGGTTACAGCTGCGGGCACAGCACCGGAATTTCACCGGTTTCCCTTTTAAGCCCCGAGTGGGCACACAAGTACGAAGCGAAGTTAGAGAAAAAGTCGCCGTGCAGCATTGTGGGCCGCTTCCAACGCCAAAGGATTGACTCCGGTTGAAATTCGCCACGAAAGCGCAAAGGTCAGCAGGCTTTCTGAGGGCAAATTGCCGCACATTTCGTCTTGAGCCATCGGACATCCGCCAAAACCAAGCAAGGCGGAATCGAATCGCCGAACCCCACTAGCCCACCCTGCTTGAACCAACCCAGACCGCAAGGAATACCCGGAAGGAACATGCAGGTGCAAGCCCAATTGTGCGTCGGGGCACTTGCTCCGACAAGCTTCCACCAAGGAAGTAATATGATCTGGAGTGGCCATGGCCACAGTATCGCTGAGGGAAATGGCTTCGGGCGATACCGCCTTATGCACTTGGTGAACCCAGTCCGCGACCGCTTCAACATGGTATGGCTCCCCATACGGGTTGCCAAAGGCCATGCTGATATACACCACAAGGGATTTGCCCGAGTCACGCAAAAGCGCGGCGTGTTCCACGAGTTCCTCCATTGCCTGAGCTTGGCTGCGGCGCGTGTTGCGCTGCTGAAAGGTATCCGAAGCAGAAAAAGGATAGCCCACCACATCGACATGGGGATTAGCGGCGGCGGCGCGGACACCATGATGGTTGGCGGCAATGACTAGGAAGCGGTTTCGGCCTTTTTGCGGGGCCAAGGCCTCCAGAACCGCCTCGGTATCAGCCATCTGTGGAATGGCTTTGGGAGAAACAAAACTGCCGATATCAATCACGTCATATCCAACCTCAAGGACATGCCGCAGGTATTCCACTTTGGCATCGGTAGCAAATGGCTGGGGGTAGCCTTGCATGGCGTCCCGGGGGCATTCCACCCAAATTAATCGTTCTTCCATGCGGTTTGTAATTGACCAACCATCCCGGGACCTTGGTACACAAATCCGGTATACACTTGCACCAAATCCGCTCCAGCATTGCGCTTGTCCAATACATCTTGGGCGGTAAAGACCCCTCCGACACCGATGACAGCGAGGTGATCGCCAACGGCTTCACGCACCCATTCGATAACGCGGGTGCTTCGCTGAGCGAGTGGACGGCCTGAAAGCCCTCCTGCGCCCATAGCGGTAACCGCTTCAGCCGAAGTACGCAATCCACCACGGTCAATGGTGGTATTCGTGGCAATAATGCCCTGAAATCCACAGGTGGCGGCTATACGGGCCATGTTTTGAACTTCATCTTTGGTCAAATCCGGTGCCATTTTAACAGCCAAGGGTATCGGCTGGGTGCGCTTATTCTCGGTTGCCACCGAATCCAACAAAGTCTTCAAAGCCGCTTCGTGCTGGAGGTCCCGCAGGCCAGGAGTGTTTGGGGACGAGATGTTGACGGTGTAATAGTCCACTTTGCCAGCCAAGGCTTGCATGGCGCGGATATAGTCCTCTTCCGCCCGGTCGTTCGGGGTGTCTTTGTTTTTACCCACATTTCCACCCACAATGCCCCAGGCCGGATCCCGTTCAGCTAAGCGAGCGGCTGCCGATTCCGCACCGTGATTGTTAAATCCCATGCGGTTAATAATTGCTTGATCTGATGGTAATCGAAACAAACGAGGCAAGGGATTGCCAGGTTGCGGTCGGGGTGTCAGAGTGCCGACTTCCACGTGGCTGAAGCCCAAGGCGAAAAATCCACGCACGGCTTCTGCATTCTTGTCTAGGCCCGCAGCGAGGCCCACGGGGTGGGCAAATGTTAGCCCCATGGCTTGCACCGGCTGCGGGGAAATGGGTCCAGCCCAGTTCCGTAGGAGCGCGCGACCAAGGGCATGGCCTTGAAGGGCCTTGAGTTGTGCCATGGTCAAATTGTGGGCTTTTTCGGCAGGAAGCGAAAAAAGCAGCGGGCGAAGAACACGATCGTACAGCATACTCCA
>Ga0208796_1000744_pt1 | contig 9007 bp, 6 predicted proteins | sample ColrivemetaGS725_FD_187604 | JGI IMG/M metagenome (GOLD analysis project Ga0208796, IMG submission 187604) | Estuarine microbial communities from the Columbia River estuary - Flood tide ETM metaG S.725 (SPAdes) (version 2) | ecosystem: Environmental > Aquatic > Marine > Intertidal zone > Estuary ... | reverse complement strand
ATAAGTTATAGGGTCTGTTTCTATATGCACCCTTGTATGTTGACCTTTTGGCCTTGCAAAAGGAAGCCAAATTCTAGGGCTTCCAAAAGTTATACAATTTGAATTAATCCCATGATTCACCCTTAAGAGTTGTTGCATAATCTGAACAACAGCCCCACCATAGGAATGGCCTGTAAGAATGATTTTAAAGTTGTTTTGATTGGCATTGATAAACTGTGACAATGTTAAAGCTAAAATCTTCTCAGCACTATCTAAAAACCCTGCACAGCAAAAACCGACACCTTTTAATCTTTTCGGATAAATAGAAATATCCTTCAGAACATCACTTAAATCATCTGTGCCTCTTACAGCAAAAGTAAGTGTTTTTTCTTCATCATGCCAAGACCATATCCAAAAATCATTTTTTCTTGAGTCTGAATTTACTTTTTCACCAATAAAATTATCTAAATAAGAAAGTAGGCAGTAATCGACTGCCCCTTTTATGCGATTAAGCTTCAGCAGATTGTGGCGCATTAGTTGCAGCTTTATCTATTTGCTTTTCAATTTTTACTTTTTTAATTGGCTCCTCTTCCTGGTGCAAAAGGTTTTTATCTAGCCAATTTTCAGAACCATAGCACAGAGTTCTTTTAAAACTAGAAAGTTTCTTTTCTAAGTTTTGTACTTCAGTAGGATGACCTTGAATTGATTTGATTAAGTTATCAAGAAGTAAATTTCTTTGAGAACTCCAATCTGTAAGCGTAGAGTGAACATATAACTCTAAAGGCTTCCCTTTATATGTAAAATCTTTTACTGAATTAAGCATAGTCTTTCTTACATCTAGCCATACAGCGTTAAATCGGTGTGTAAGGGTAGGAATGTGACCTCTTAATGCTACATCATTCTCAATGTTCCTAATCTCATAACCAAGACTATGAACAGCTTCCCTAAATGAGTTTCTATAAATTCTTATTGCTTGCTCATGCTTAATATTTTCAGAACCTTCCAGAATTAACTTTTCTGTTGATCTTCTAATCATTTCCATTCTAGTAGCTAAAGCACCCAACCCAACAGCAGAAATTCCTCCACCATATCCCCCTAAAAAATCTAAAATAAAATCCATCTAATCCCCTATTGTATTAGGCTTAACAAAATATTTGTTATAAAATATAACACACTACAAAAGCTTATAGTGTGTTATAAATTAAACTCTATGTGTTTGGGTCTGCTAAGTAAGCCAAAATTGCGTTCATAGCCTCTTGCATTACACTTCTACCTTCATAAGTAAATGGAAGATTGTAAGAAGACAAAAATTCAATTACTTCTTCACCATCAATCATTCTTACATTTGAAACTTTGTGATAAGTTTTTGCTGAATTATCATCTTTTACTGTAACACTAACTAAGTGAATTTGAACTTTTGCTAAAGGGATTCCTTTAAACTCTACATTTTCTACTATTGTTTTCATGTTGTTATCCCTACTCTGTTTCTTCTGGTCTTATTTTAGTTTCTAGTCTATATTGATGCTCATCAGACTCGTAGACAATAGATAGTATTTCTCTTAGTGCATCGGCAGGTGTAGCCCAATAGTCTAGCACGCCTTGAGGAATTGAAGTAGTCCAAGGCACAGGATCAACTAAATCAAACATCAAAGAAGTTCTCTCTTTTGTTATTTCTCCTGCTGTTGTCTGATTTACATTATCAAATGCGATTCTACCACCCACAAAATCGACTGATTCTGCATCTACACTATTCCAAGTTATATCAACAATGGCGCTTTTAGCCACAATTGGAAAACCTTCTCTTTTTATCATATTTTTTTCCTTTGTTAATTGAACATCATTAAAAAATTACCGCTATTAGAAGGAGGTGCAACTCCTGCTTCTAACATTTCAACTCTAATATTTGTCACATTAGAAAAATTGACAACACTTGTAACATCTATAAGTCCTGCTGAAACACTATTAGAAATAACGCCAGCAGTTTGTTTATTTACATTATGTTGGTATAAGGTAGGTAAAGAAACACCATCAATGCTAAAATTTTGGAAAGCATTATTACTTATGGCAGTTGCAACAATCATTGAGCCATTACTACAACTAAGCGTTTTGCTATTCGGAGTTGTTGAGCCTCCGTTTACTCCTGTATTACCAACCCCAGAGCAACCAATAAACGTGTAACAAGCTATCGAAACCCCGTTCCACTGATTTGCAGTGAAGTTGACTCTAAATTGATTAGTGCCATCGGCAGGGCTTGCTAAAGTATAAATTCGCTGTCTTTGAGATAAACCCGAAAAATTTTTACTTAAAACAGGTGTCATTGTGACACCATTATAAGTAGCACTTCCAAAATTGACTGTATTGGCCATTGTAACAACAACAAGAAGTTGCTTGTCACTTTGAGCAGTTCCAGAATTATGGTTAAAAACTCTAAAATTGGTGTTTGGTGAGGAGCTTACAATTCCATAGTTCTTGGTGAAATTGGTTAATGCCATTATGCCTCCTCTGCCACAGCTACAACATCCCATTTTGTATCAAGTGAATTATAAATACAAGCAACATAAATAGTTTTGCCTGCTGTTGTTGGTGTAGGTAGAGTCGTTCCAATTTGTCTAAAAATAGCGTTCCAAGTAATTACACTTGTACCCACAGCTTTAACTCTAATAATTAATTTTTGACCATCAACAGGTGATCCTGTTGGGCTTGCTATTGTTAAGTTACCAGATTGAGCAGTAATCACAGCTTGGTCTGTTGTTGAACTATCAATGGTTAAAGTAGCTGTTGATGTAACTGATGTTACTCTAGGCACATTTACTGCATAAGAAACTACTTCATCAGAAGCATTTAAGCCTAGTGCTTTGGTAGGGGTTGCATCAACAATACCTTCTAGTGTCACATCACCATCAATACTTAGAGAAGTTCCTTGAAGACCTTCGCCTGTATCCGTAACTCCTCCTTGAATGATACTACCACTTACAATCGTATCTTTTTGGAGTTGAATTTGGTTTGTGTTATGTGTTAATTTGATGAAAGAAGATGAGTAAGCACCTGTTGTTTTGTCATAGAGAAATATGTTAAAATCATTTGATGCGTTAAAAACACCTGTTGCCCAATTATTAAAACCATCTTTCTTGTAAAAAGTTGCTGATGTTGAAGCTAAAACATTATCAATATTGGTTGAGCCTCCAAAAGACCCAGTACCACCAAAAGTACCATCACCGATTGCAGTAAGGTCTCCAAGTCTACTAAGCCTCATACTCTCTGTTGCTTCACCACCAGACGGTGCAGTGCCGAATACCATATCACAACCAGTACCAAATGTAGTAGTTACTCTTGTGTCAATCCATCCGACATTACCTACTCCACTTCCACTTGTGTCTGAGGAATAAAAGTTTAATCGTCTAATAGATTCATCAACAGTCCAAGTTCCATTCTTTGTATTAAGCAAAGTCATATCACCGGTAAAAGTGCTTTCACCATCACCTGTAACACTAGCAGTTGTAGTTCCTGCACCATTCTTAACTTCTAGTACATTATCAGCATCTAAAGCACTTCCTCTTTTAAGAGTTAAAGCTCCGTTTGTAGCATCGGTAGTAATTTCTGGGCTTGTAGAATTATCATAAGCATCTTGTAAATCACCACCCGAACCACCTGTTGCGTTAATAATAGGGTTTATTGGGTCTGTGTTATCAATAGTTACATTAGTACCAGCAACAACAGAATCAACTTGACCACCCCCAACAACATTATTAAACTCAATAATCTCATTAAGAGCGTTACGACCTAGAGTTTTAATTGGGGTTTCGCTTGCTGTTGAATTTAATGTGACTTTTTGATCAGCTATTATTGGGCTATTGAATTTATTGTTAGTTCCGTAAAACTCATTACTTGAGCTAATATTTTTGTTGAAGTTTAAACTTCCCCCGGGTGATCCTACATTAAATACTCCACGACCTAATACATTAGAGTTTCCATTGTTATCAACTAACAAATCTAAACTTTCAATGAGTGGTTTATTAGGGTTAGCTATGCTTATAAAATTGCGAATCCAAGCAATACCACCAGCAGGCACTTTTGAGATTTTGTTATTGTTATCTAGCAAAAGCATACTATCACCAACACCTAAAGCAACCCCTGCACCAGACTGAGCTGTTAAATTAGGTGTTGTTAATAAAGAAGTGTTAATAGTTACAGGACCATCAATTTCAGTTGCACCTTCACCAGTTACACTTAAAACTTCTGTACCATCACCTTTTTCAATCGAAAGTACTTTGTCAGTGTCTAAAGCACTTCCTCTCTTTATTGTTACAGCCCCATTTGTAGCATCTGTTGTTATTAGTTCGCCATTGTCATAAGCATCTTGTAAATCACCACTCCCACCGCCTGTTGGAGTTTGCCAAGTTGCAAAACCATTTACATCACTTGTGAGAACTTTGTTAGCACCTTTTGATGGTATATCAATTTTAAGACCGTTGGTTTCTGATAAGTAAATAGAATTTGCTTGTGTTAATAACTCTATTGTAGTGTTGTTAAATGATAATTGTGTTTTTGTATTGTCACCAAATAACATTGAATTGTTTTGTACTTGTACCCGATTGCCATCTGCAATCAATTCAATATTTCCATCACCTAAAACAATAGAATCTTTAGGCGCTCCTGTACTTGAGTCAACTACCTGCAATGAAATTTGACCATCAACAATTTGTAAGTAACCTAGATTACTAACCCCATCACCCCCATTTATTTTAAGTTGACCTTGATTTAAGTGAACACTTGAATATATATCACTTGGATTAAGTCCATTTGTGAAATATAGAGAAGCATTTTCAGTTTGTGGTCTAATCCATGAACCATTTGGCATTTTGATTGCAGAGCCATCGCTAGAAGCATTTTCAATATCTAATCCACTTCCTGTAAAAACAAATGTTCCAATAGTTCCACCGTCTGCATTTTCTAAAGTAAACTGTTGATATGTTGGTGTTGTCGCACTACCCGAAAACAAATTCATATTTGAATAAGATGTACCTGCACCATTTGATGAAAGACTTGCTACTCCATCAACAGAGGTGGCTTTAGCCATTGTTAAAGAAGCTTCGGCACTATTATCATACTGCTTTCTAATTGTCAGTGAAATATTCGGATTATCAAGAATATAAGAAGTTGCTGAGGCATCAAAAACAATGTTAGGTGATGTTGCACCAAAATAACCACTACCTACTAGAATCCCACCATCAAAATCAACAGTAGAGGCTACACTTTGCGGAGCAGTGTCAACCTTATCTAGTTTATTTGCTAAGTCACTAGAAACATCAGCTACATAAGCACCTTCTTCTCCTGCAACTGTAACAATTTCTAAAGCATTGTCTGCCTTAGCTGAAACATTTATATCACTTGAAAGTGGGTTTACTGTTGTACCTAGACCTTGAAATGCAATAGAATCTGTATCGACTGTTGTAACAAACTCAATACCACTGCCAGGCACAACACTGCCATTCTCATTAACACTTACATTTAATATGCTTTCTTGAAAGGCTCCGTTTTTATCACGAATTTCAATATCATAATTAACAGCCGAACTAAGCCAAATTTGTGCTTGTCCAATTACATCTAAAGGCACAGGGTTGGGATTTTGCACTCCATCTTTTGTGGCAAAAGTAGGTGCAAATATTGTTGAATTATGCACATAGAAAGTAATAAGCCCACTTGCTAAAGGTGTTGAAGAATTTTTGTAATAGAATCTTGATTGAATCCAAGGTGTTAGTTTTTGCATAGTTTTTCCTTTAGTTTATTTAGCTTAATTGTTCCACATTAATATCTATTGTCATGTAATTTAATGCTTCAAAATTATCAGCACGAAATTTATAAGTAATTGAAGCTTCGCCATTTGAAGGAGTGTATGTTAATATTTCACCACCAAACACATTAGCTAGAATATTAGTACCTCCCGTACTTCCATCACCAAGCGCCCATGATGTACCAGCAAAGTAAGGGTAAAAACTTGACGAATGGTAAGGGAAGATAAAACCGTTTTCCGTTTCTGTAACGGAAGCGTTACCAACAGTAGAACCACGAAATTGAACTCTAGTCGCTTTTGGTACACCTTGTATTAAACTTGCTGTGTTATCATATATGATTGCATTATGGCCATCATTCGCATAATTTTCTGCACCAATAGTAGGCGTGTTTATCATTTCAGCATAAAAACTATTACCTGTACACACTAAAGCGTCAACAATATCTGTGTTATTATAACCTCTAAATAATAATTGATTGAAAATACCTATGGAGGAAGTGTTATTGATTGCGTAGAAGTTATTACCATTCACGATACATCTATCACCACCTGTAACTTTCAAGTAGGTTTGAACTCCTGTGCCTGTTCCAATACGCTTAATCTTATCAAAGTGATTGCCAGAAATAGAATTTGAACTACTCACTGCACCAATGTAAATTTCAATGTAGCCACCTTCAATATTGTTGTCATCAAAGATTGTACGATTAGCCCCACTTACATTCAATAAACCTGTCCAAGTAGAAGAACCAAACTCACAATTTTTAACACTTACATTTACACCCAAAAGTGTAACATCTTGAGCCACATTACTAAAAACCATTTTGCAATTATTCAAGCTTATGTTACAAGTAGCATCGGTTTCAATACCTTCAATCTGTGAATCAATAATTTCAACACTTGAATTAGTAAAAATCAAAGCAGGAACAGCCGAACCACTCACTTCAACAAAAAGGTTTTTGATCGTAACATTGTCAGTGTTTGCTGAAATAGATACAGAAGTTCCTACTTCAACCTTACCACCGCCAAAATCAACAGTACAATCCTCAGAGGCTTCAATAGCGTTTTTTATGCCAGCCTCATTCACTGCATTAGAGCTGAACTTTGACACACCAAACCAAGCCCCTAGAACTTTCTCATTAAGATAGCCAGGCGCTAAACTTGTTTCTGCAAATATTTTGTATTGTCCTGCATCAATAAGCCCTATATTTATCTTAGAAGTAAAGTTTAGGAGTGTTCCAAATCTTACTTGATTTACAAAATATTCTGTATTATCAACAAGTGGTGACAATGTATAAGTAGTTGGCCTATCCCAAATCAAATTCTTACTTGTTAGAGCTGTTCTAAGCGTTGAAAGTTGAGTGTCTGAGCAAGTAGTATCAAAGAACCATTTAGCGTAGCCTACAAAGTTAAAAATGTAGTTGGCAAAGTCACCGCTTGTTGCTCTAAAGTTATTATAAGCTTCTTCTGTACTTGAACAGGCGTTTATAGTTAAAGAGATTATGTTATTGTTTATAAATCCATTATCTACTAAATGAACACTATCAAGTGTAAGTGTAGGAGCAACACTACCAGTAAGCTTGTATCCTCTAACTATTTGATGAATACCATCACTATTATTTGAAGCAGTAAACGCTGAATAATCATCCGTTGTATTATCACCCACTGCACCCCACCAAGCAGGATATAGTTTGAAATTGTCATCACCTTCAAATTGAACATAATGCGTTGAATCTGTACTTACTGCAATCTCTTCATTCACTTGCAAAACATTTACATTACATTGGTTAAATCTTAAAACTGAAGTTGTTAGAGCTGTAAGCCTATCAAAAGAAAAGCCAGCGTTGATCTGAACATCACAAGATTGTACAGTAATAGTTCCATCTATTTCAATATCACCGCTTACAAGTTCAAGAGTTTCACTTTTAGCCACCGCCCAAATTGAAGCTTGAGCAATGCGACTACCCATATTCACACCACGATTAGGAGTAACACCATAGTAAGAGCTTTTTACATTACCATCATACATTCGGAAGTTACGACCATTTGCACTTGCAGAAAGTGAAAATATCATACCTAAGTCAGTTGTAGCAGTAGATGAAGGAACCCACCTAAACCAACCTCCACCGTTATCAATGTTAGATGTGTAATAATTAAAGCAATAAACATAATCATAAGAGTTAGGCTCTAGATTAGCCATAGCTTCAACAGATTCAACGTAAACTATTCTCGATGTATTTATAGCACTTGAAACTGAAGAACCTGGAACATTAGGCATAAAATAAGCTAAAGCATACTCAGGAACCACACCTTCTGGATTAGTTCTGCGTTCTACTTTAATTGAATAGTTGCCAGCCTCGTAAAAAACACCAGTTGCAGGAACAAATCCACCTATATCAAGTAAGAGTTGACTGTCTAAAGAAGTAACTCCATCGGGGTCGGCATAAATAGATTTCAAGATAGTAGAGCTACCTACTTCATAGAAAGTAACTCTACCTTGTGACAAAGGAATTCCATCATTGTCAAAATATTGCGCTCTTTGAGCTACTGCTAAATTTAAACTCATTATTGACCCATTCCTTGTCTTATTTTTTCCGCACCAATTCCACCTATGGGCTTCTCTGTTACTTTGTTGCTTTCTTGCTCACCGCTAAATGTACCAAGGGCATTACGACCACCCGCCCGAACTACTTTAGGTTGTAAAAAATTACTAAATGTTTTTCCTACTGAGGAAATGTAAGGGTTATCACCTGCTTGCTCCAAAATAGATGGAGTTTGATTAGGATTAGCACTAATAGCCATTGACATCATACCATCAGAATCTTTGCCAAATCCTTTTCGTGAAACCTTATCAACACCCCAATCAATAGCTTTGCTTAGATACTCACCTTTTGATTTTAATAAACTCCCACCTGCACCACCTCGTTTATCTCCGATGGATTGCATCGCAAATTTCGCCATTGTTGCGTGTTTACCAATATCTTCACCTGTTAAGTTATTTATCATACGAGCTAAAGTTTTGGTATTTCGGTCTTGGTTATTATTAAGCATAGCTTGAACCATAGAACCACCACGGGTAGCAACCTCTCCTGTTTCCTCGTCTGCTATACCTTTACCCAACCTTCTTTGGATAAAGTCTTGAGCATTCCAATATTTCGCATAATCCTTACGAGCATTATTGTATAAATCCCTAGCTTCTTTTCCGCCTTTAGCTTCAATTTGGTCACCCACCAACTCACG
>Ga0208796_1000743_pt1 | contig 9011 bp, 9 predicted proteins | sample ColrivemetaGS725_FD_187604 | JGI IMG/M metagenome (GOLD analysis project Ga0208796, IMG submission 187604) | Estuarine microbial communities from the Columbia River estuary - Flood tide ETM metaG S.725 (SPAdes) (version 2) | ecosystem: Environmental > Aquatic > Marine > Intertidal zone > Estuary ... | reverse complement strand
TAAAATAATGAGGTTTTTTTGGTGGTTGGTCTTTTTTTGCAGTATCTTTGGAGTCTAAATCGCGGGATAGAGCAGTAGGCAGCTCGTCGGGCTCATAACACTCCTTACCACCTAAATTCACACATTTTTATCGGTTCATTTTCAAGTAGTTACAAATATATAATCATTTTTGTGTTATACGTGCTACACTCTTGTGTTAGATAAAATACGACTATCCAAATATTTTAATTTTCATTAATTTTTCTTCTTCTACGTTTAATAAAAGTGGATTGATGTAGTGGTTTTCTAAAACTTTCATTGAAGTGTGAGATGATAATAATTTGGTGTCACTCCCATGGTCTAAAACTAATGTTCGATATTTCAATGGAGTTGTCTACTACACAAGACGGATCAGTATTACTACTGGTCCGTTTTTTATTTGCATCATCATTACCTCCTGTAAATGAATGAATTAACCCAAATATTGGGTTGAGGTTTGAGGTTCGATATACTCTTTGGTACGCTTCAATAAGCATACCTTTATTTACCCTACAATGACTATGTGATATCACATAAAGAATATTGTTTGTTATGTTCTATTTCGAAAAAGCTCATTAACATTAGTTAACACTGCTTAACACTATAATCTAATAAAAAAAAATAGTTTTGTCGAAAACCATAAAAAAACAAAAATGATTAAATTAAAAAGTTTAAAAAAAGTATCTGTACTGTTTCTAGTCTTCCAAATTATTTCTTTCTCAACTTTAAATGCACAAAACAAAAGTCCTTTAAATGTTCAAGAAAAGCTAGACAGTCTAAAAACATTCCTTAATGAAGTGACTATTATGGATCTTGGAGGGATGGTAAAAATAAGTCCAGAAACCAAGGGTTTTGAAAATGATGAATTTTTAAGTTTAGACGAATTCCAGTCTGAACTTCAATATGCAATTATGGATCCAGAAACAAAAATTTATGCAGATGACAAGAAGGTAATTCAACTTGTTATTTTTCCTAAAAAAACATCAATTGAAACTAAAATTCATTCAGAAGGACTGATCGCAATCAGCAGTGAAGAATTCATGTCAAGAAAAATTCTTTTTGACAATGAAAACTATGCTTTTTACGATAGTAGTAATAAAAAATTAACACCCAAAGAAGCCGAAGAAAAATTTAAAAGTGGCATGTACAAGGTTGAGGCATTTGTTAATGATAATGACGTTTTTAAATTGGCTTACCTCACAAAAATGACCCAACAAGAATTACAAGAAATGATGGAGACGTATCAGAACCAGTCAGCAAGTTTTGACGCAGCATTAAAAGGGAAGCCATTGCCGGATTTCGTGTTTAAAGATATTTTAGGCAACACATATACACCTGATGATATTAAAGGGAAAGTGGTAGTCATTAACTTATGGTTTACTAGCTGTGCGCCTTGTATTGAAGAAATGCCAGAATTAAATAAATTGGTAAAGGAGTATGAAAATAATGATGCTGTTTTGTTCTTAGCATTGGCACTGGATGAAAAAGGTCCTCGGTTAGATACCTTTTTAGAGACTCACGTTTTTAATTACAACATTGTTCCTGGCGCTCAAGATTATGTAGTGAAAAAGTTGCAAGCATCTTCGTTTCCAACACATATAGTCTTAGATAAAAATTCAAATGTAGTATTTACCCTAGCCGGTTATACGCCACAAGTAGGTGAATTAATAAACAGTAGTATTAGTTCATTTTTAGAAAAATAAAGGGTATCATGTTATCTATATCTAACTACATAAAAGAATCTAAACCAAGTGTATGATTTTTATTAGTATTAAATTTACCAATTAAAAATCATAGTAAATTTGAATTGTGAACGCACTTAGACACAAATATATCATCTATCTAATCTCTATTACAATAGCAGTAACGGTTGCTGCTCAGGTGTATTCTAATTTTCAAAATTATCTTGACAATAAGCAACGGTTTAGCCTAGATGTTCAGGGGTCTCTTGATTTGGCAATTGAAACGTATTACACTAAGTTAGCCATGGGGGAGGCGATTGTTTTATCACAATCGCCTTTTTCGCTAGATTCAATATTTTTTAATGAAAATATTGCCAAAGACACAACCAATAATTTGTATTTGGATATACAAACAAGGGAAGCTGGGGATATAAATTTTAAAAAGAATGACAGCCTTACGGAGTCATTTAAAATCAATTCTTTCCAAACCTTACAATTTACTCCAGATTCAATTAACAATGTTCAACAAACAATTGATTTAGCTTCTATTGATTCTTTAAAGATTCAGCTAATGACAAAAAAAATATTTTTAACGTTAACAAATTCGAGTTTTGATTTTGATTCAATTGAATATTTTGTCAAACAAGAGCTTAAAAGAAAAAATATTGATGTTGACTTTGCTCTTATTTATTCAACCCCCGAGCAAACCCTTAAATCTAAAGAGCAGGATTTTGAATTGTCTTCTTTTTCAAAGTCTACCTATTTACTGCCAGGTCATAGCCTAGAAATTAGATTTGAAAATGCATCTTTGAACATTATTAAAAGAGGTGGAATTGATTTATTGATTTCCTTACTGATTATTTTAACAATAGTTAGTTCTTTATTATACCTCTATAAAGTGATTACTGAACAAAAACAATTAACTGAGATAAAAAATGATTTAATTAGTAATATAACACATGAATTTAAAACACCAATTACAACCATAAGTACAGCTATTGAAGGAATTTCATCATTTAACCATTCTAATGACCCTGAAAAGACTAAAAAATATTTAGGCATTTCTTCTGATCAATTGAAAAAATTGAATACTATGGTGGAAAAGTTATTAGAAACAGCCTTATTGGATTCAGATAAGATCGTTTTATCCAAAGAAAGGATTGAGGTTGTAGGGATGACAAAGGCTTTGCTTGAAAATTTTGATATTCTTACAGAAGACAAAAAGTTAAGTTTTGAGTCAGATTTTGAAAAGTTTTGGATAGACATTGATATTTTCCATATGAGAAACGCCATTAATAACTTGATTGACAACGCAATTAAATATGGAGGGCAGCAAATAGAGGTAAGTTTAAGTAAAGAAGGAAAACATGTTGTTTGGGAAGTTTCAGATAACGGAGGAGAAATAGATAAAAAACAGCAGGCACATATATTTAAGAAATTTTATCGCATACCAAAGGGTAATGTACATACTGTGAAAGGCTTTGGAATAGGACTGTATTATACTAAAACCATGGTCGAAAAACACGATGGGAATATCAACTTGACTGTTGTTGGGGGTCAAACAAAATTTAAAATCATCATTTAATGGCAACAAACAAGATTTTACTGGCAGAAGATGAAGTGGTTTTGGGTACTATCGTAAAAGAGAGTCTTGAGTCAAGAGGGTTTGATGTTATTTTTTGTACAGATGGCGACCAGGCCATGAGACAGTATGAACTTCATAAACCAGAACTTTTGGTTTTAGATGTGATGATGCCTAAAAAAGATGGATTCACTTTGGTTAAAGAAATTCGTCAACAAGATAAAAGAATACCTATCATATTTCTTACTGCCAAATCAAGAATTGAAGACGTAGTGGAGGGTTTTGGTTATGGTGCTAATGATTATCTTAAGAAGCCATTTAGTATTGAAGAGTTGATTGTTAGGATTGAGGCCTTACTTAAAACAAATACAACTAAGGACAACCCTAAAACTGTATTAATGCAAATTGGATTGTATGAGTTTAACCTAGAAAAACAAACCTTAAAACTAGGCGAAGTCCAACAAACTTTAACCCATCGGGAAGCCTGTTTATTGGATGTACTGTATCACTATAAGAATACTCTTGCAGAGCGTAATTATATACTCAAAAAATTATGGGGTAACGACGATTTTTTCAATGCACGAAGTATGGATGTATTTATTTCAAAACTTCGTAAAAAGTTGGCAGGAGATCAAGGAATTCAAATCCTAAATGTTAGAGGCTACGGATACAAATTAGTTTGCAAAGAATAGTTGAAGCCCTTGAGTGTTACATGTAAAATATAAATGTTTACTTGATAGATATATTTTTTATTCTAACTAATGATTATAAACTGAATATGATCGTAGGACTCACTTAAATTTCTTGTAGTAAACTGATGTTCGATATTTCAAAAGAGTTATCTACTAGCAAAACCTCTTGAGAAATCATGAGGTTTTTTTTATGAGCAAAATCTTGAAGCTTGTTTTTTAAATTTTTCGGTAATAAAAATGCGGTGTTGCCTAGCAATACTAGTTTTGCTTGATTCAGCTTTCTATTATGGGACTTTCCGAAACAACTTGTAGGAAAGAATTCAGTCGCAATACTAAAAACCAAACATGAAAGTGTCTGGTTTTTTTGTGAATAAAATTCAGAAGCTTGCTTCATGAATTGAAAGACATAAAATAGATATGTAAATAGTGCTTAAAATTTTTCTCGTAATACTATTTTTCTTTTTTACTTATTATAAATTTATTACATTTGGCATCGTACTAAAAAAAAATATTAAAAATGAAAATAATGAAATGTTTAAGTCTTGCAGCAATGGTAATTCTGCTAGTGTCATGCAATAATAATGGAGCAGCACAAAAACCCATAAAGACAGAATTAGATTCGGTTAGTTATGCTATCGGAATGGATGTTGCTAAAAATGTAAAAGCTAGTTTTGATGATTTTGATAACGAATTGTTTATTCAAGGATTTACAAATGTTTTAGATTCTACAGACATATTAATTGATGCGACTATAGCGCAACAAGTTGTTAGAACATATTTTCAAAATAAACAGAAAGAAGATGCCATTAAGAGTCAAGAAGCAGCTGCCGAAAATAAGGAAGCAGGAGAGAAATTCTTAGCTGAAAATAAAACTAAAGAAGGTGTTCAAACTACTGCAAGTGGTTTGCAGTATTCTGTTTTAAAAGAAGGAACAGGTGAAAAGCCAACAACAGCATCTAAAGTAAAGGTGCATTATCATGGAACTTTAATTGATGGTACTGTATTCGATAGTTCAGTTGATAAAGGAGAACCTGCAGAATTTGGAGTAACACAAGTTATAAAAGGTTGGACTGAAGGTTTACAATTAATGAATGTAGGTGCTAAATACAAATTTTTTGTACCTAGTAGTTTGGCTTACGGTGCTAACCCAAGACCAGGCGGAGTAATTAAACCTAACGCAACATTAATATTTGATGTAGAATTGTTAGAAATTGTAAAGTAATAGTTTATTATATATTCTTATAAAAAACAGGAAGTTTTACTTCCTGTTTTTTTTGTTTCTAATTTTTTATGATGTATTGAATATTCAAATTGTAACTTTGCAGTAGATTAAATGAAAAATAAGATGAGCCATAAAGCAGGTTTTGTAAATATTATAGGGAATCCTAATGTTGGAAAATCAACATTGATGAACGCATTTATTGGAGAAAAACTTTCAATTATAACGTCAAAAGCACAAACTACAAGACACCGAATTTTAGGTATTGTAAATGGTGAAGATTTCCAAGTCGTTTTAAGTGATACCCCCGGCATTATAAAACCAGCCTATGAGCTTCAAGAGTCTATGATGGGTTTCGTTAAATCTGCTTTTGAAGATGCCGATGTACTTCTTTATATGGTAGAAATTGGAGAAAAGGAATTAAAAGACGAAGCGTTTTTTAATAAAATTACCAATTCAAAAATCCCTGTTTTGTTATTATTAAATAAAATAGATAAGTCAGATCAAGGGCAGTTGGAAGAACAAGTTCAAACTTGGGCTGAAAAAGTGCCAAATGCAGAGATCTTTCCAGTGTCAGCACTTGAGGGTTTCAACGTAAAAGAAGTCTTTACTCGTATTTTAGAATTGCTTCCAGAATCGCCACCGTTTTATCCTAAAGATCAATTAACGGATAAGCCAGAACGATTTTTTATTAATGAAACGATTCGAGAAAAAATTCTAATGCATTACAAAAAAGAAATTCCTTATGCTGTTGAAGTAGATACTGAAGAATTTTTTGAAGAAGAGACTATTATTAGAGTGCGTTCTGTAATTATGGTAGAGCGAGAAACCCAGAAAGGGATTATTATAGGGCATAAAGGGAGTGCGCTAAAACGAGTAGGAGTTGAAGCTAGAAAAGATTTAGAGAGGTTTTTCGGTAAACAAATTCATATTGAATTATACGTTAAAGTGAACAAAAATTGGCGTAGTAATCAAAACCAACTTAAACGTTTTGGTTATAATTAAGGCCTTTTTTTTTGGTCTAGACTTAGTGTGTTATTCATGAAATCATTAAGTAATCGCATGTCATTAGTGCTGGATGCTTTGCCAATACTTCCTGCAAAATATAAAGTAACCCATATTAAAATCATCAATAACGTTATGCTGGCTTGAACGGCATAGGTTTGGTTTAAAGTCCAGTTGGTATAAGTCCAAATGGCAAAGGCAATAAATATTACTGCAACTAGAAAATGGAGAAACATAAAAAGCGTCCAAACTGTAGGGTTGGGACCAAATAAACCATGCAGTGTGCTAGAATTATCATCAACCTTATTTATTTCAAGATGTAATTGTGGTGACCAGAAATGTTGCTTATCCTTAGGGAATTTAATAAAAATATGGTCATCAACTCTGGTTATAATAAATTCAGATTGAGTTGTTTTTTCATTTTCAAAATCACTCAAAATGGCTTCATTATACCTCGGGATTTCCATTTTAAACCTTGGGCGTAATGCAATGTCATTTTTTAGCGGCATTCATATTAAGTTTAGCAAAGTAAATTACTGTTTTTTTCTTTAAACTTTAAATACATTCAATCTTTATTAAAAAAGAACTTTACTTCGTCTATATTCCCTACTTTTGCAAAATATTTCGGATAGAAATAATAACGGCATCAGATAAGGTGTAGCATACAATTTAATGATTATGAGTAATATAGTAGCCATAGTAGGGAGACCAAATGTTGGAAAATCAACGCTTTTCAACCGTTTAATACAACGAAGAGAAGCTATTGTTGATGCTGTAAGTGGCGTTACAAGAGACCGTCATTACGGTAAAAGTGATTGGAATGGAAAAGAATTTTCTTTAATTGATACTGGAGGGTATGTATTAGGAAGTGATGATATTTTTGAAGCTGAAATAGATAAACAAGTAGAGTTAGCTATTGATGAAGCTGATGCTATTATTTTTATGGTAGATGTGGAATCTGGGGTTACTGGAATGGATGTAGATGTTGCTAAGCTACTTCGTAAAATAAGTAAACCTGTTTTTTTAGTAGTCAATAAAGTTGATAATGGAAAGCGTGCAGAGGATGCGGTTGAGTTTTATTCATTAGGTTTAGGTGATTATTATACCGTTGCTAGTATTAATGGAAGTGGTACAGGCGAACTTTTAGATGCTTTAATCGAAGCCTTACCAGAAAAGGAAGAGGTTATTGAAGAAGAACTACCTCGTTTTGCTGTGGTTGGTCGTCCAAATGCTGGGAAGTCATCATTTATAAACGCCCTTATTGGTAAAGATAGATATATAGTAACGGATGTTGCGGGTACAACAAGAGACTCCATTGATACAAAATATAATCGTTTTGGATTCGAATTTAATTTAGTAGATACTGCAGGAATTCGAAGAAAATCCAAAGTAAAAGAAGATTTAGAGTTCTATTCTGTTATGCGAAGTGTAAGAGCCATAGAACACAGTGACGTATGTCTTATCGTTTTAGATGCTACTCGTGGTTTTGACGGACAAGTACAAAACATTTTTTGGTTAGCAGAACGTAACCGAAAAGGTATTGTAGTTTTAGTAAATAAATGGGATTTAGTAGAGAAAGACCATAAGTCTGTAAAGGAATTTGAAAAAGTAATAAGACAACAAATGGAACCTTTTACTGATGTTCCAATTGTTTTTATATCAACATTAACAAAACAACGTATTTTTAAAGCCATTGAAACGGCTGTCGAGGTTTACCAAAACCGAAACAAGAAAATCAAAACTAGTAAGCTTAATGAGGTGATGTTGCCCATTATAGAAAATTACCCACCGCCAGCGTATAAGGCAAAGTATGTCAAGATTAAATACGTGATGCAGTTGCCAACACCACAACCTCAATTTGCGTTTTTCTGTAATTTACCGCAGTATGTAAAAGACCCATATAAAAGGTTTTTAGAAAATAAATTGAGAGAACATTTCGGATTTAATGGCGTGCCTATTAGTATTTACATGCGTAAGAAATAGTTTTAGAAAAGATATTATTTAGTTTACTAAAACACTCTTACGTGGGAGATTTTAATTATTCTGTAATTAATGAATTTATCATTACTGTAGAAAGAAATATATCTTGTCGATTTAAATAGGTAGGTGCAAAGTAAATCAAATTAATAAGTTTATTGTTAATTGAAATTACCATCCTCCAGAAGCGCCACCGCCACCAAATCCGCCACCACCAAATCCGCCTCCAAAACCACCGCCACCACCAGAGCTTCCGCCCCAACCGCTAGATGAACCTCTTCGGTAATTGCCACGGCCCATATTGCTCAAAATAATAGCTTCTAATAAACTACTTCCAGCAGATCGACGTCCTCTATTTCCGCCACCGTCACGTCTGTTTTTGGAAATTGAAATCAGGATAATGATAAATATGAAAATCAGAACAAATATAAGTCCAATGGGAAACTCACTACCATTTGATTGTCGGGAGCCTGTATATTCACCATTGAGAACTTCAAAAATAGCATCGGCACCTCTGTTTAGCCCTCTAGGGTAATCATTCTGTTTAAAATAAGGGATAATATCTCGTTCTATAATTCTTTTAGACATGGCATCGGTTAATAAGTGCTCAACACCATACCCCGTATTTATAGCGATTCTTCTATCTCCCTTTGCCAATAGTATTAAAATACCATTATCTTCTTTTTCTTGACCAATACCCCATTCTTGCCCCCATTTTGCTCCTAAATAGTTGATGTTTTCACCATTTGTAGAATTGATAACAGCAATAACTATTTGAGTTGATGTCGTGTCAGAATACCTAATAAGTTTTTGCTCTAAATTACTTTTTTGATCAG
>Ga0208796_1000719_pt1 | contig 9126 bp, 13 predicted proteins | sample ColrivemetaGS725_FD_187604 | JGI IMG/M metagenome (GOLD analysis project Ga0208796, IMG submission 187604) | Estuarine microbial communities from the Columbia River estuary - Flood tide ETM metaG S.725 (SPAdes) (version 2) | ecosystem: Environmental > Aquatic > Marine > Intertidal zone > Estuary ... | reverse complement strand
TTTCGCATCAATCATATCCATAGGAATACGAGTTATTTTAGAAATCGCTTCTTCAATTTGTTTATTTGTAATTGGTCCTTTATGTCCGTGAAGTTTGCCTCTAGCACCTGCAATATCCATAACATCAATAACTCTATCTGGATTATATTTGCCGTGCATATAACGTTCTGCTAATTCTACTGCGTAATCAAGTGATTCGTCAGTATAGTCAAGTTCGTGGAATGCTTCGTAGTATTGTTTGAGACCTTTAATAATTAATTTTGTAGTTTCTTTGCTTGGTTGGTCTACTACTACTTTCTGAAAACGTCTTTGTAAGGCTCTGTCTTTTTCGAAATTTTCTCTGTATTCCTCACTTGTCGTTGCGCCGACACAGAATAGTTTACCACTTGCTAGTAATGGTTTTAATAAGTTTGCGATATCAATGTTTGAACCACCTGCTGAACCGGCACCCATAATCATATGAATTTCATCAATGAATAAGATTACTTCTTCTTTTTTAGCAAGTTGGTCGAACACGAGTTTAGCACGTTCTTCGAATTCACCACGATACTTTGTACCAGCAACTAGACTAGTAACATCGAGGGAGTATACTGTTTTCTCTTTTAAGATAGTAGGGACTTCACCTTCGGTAATCATCAATGCGAGTCCTTCAGCAATTGCTGTTTTACCAACACCTGGCTCACCTACGATAATCACATTATTCTTTTTACGTCTGGCAAGAACTTCAGTAATCTCAATTAATTCATCTTCTCTGCCAATGACTGGGTCAATAAGACCACTAACAGCACTAGTATTAAGATTAGTACAGAAGTCTTCGAATTTGACTGCTGGAGCATTCTCTCCTGTGCCGACTCTAGGCTTATCATTATAGAATTCTTTTTGAATTATTTGAATAGTTCCCTCTCGGGTTACACCATGTTTTGCTAAGAAGAAATATGCATATGAATCTGTTTCACTTAATAATGAAATTACTACATCTCTAGGAAATAATTTAGTTCTGCCACTAAAGATAACTTGAGTGATAGCACGATTGAATACTCTGCTTAATGCGGCAGTTTTTCGTGGTCCATGGCGTGACGGAGCATTTGTATCTATAATATCGTCTCTGTTCTTTAGATATTGTTCTACGTCTTTTGCAATATTACCAGCATCAACTTCTAAGTCAGTAAACAGTTTACTTACATCTTCTTCTTCAATTATAGAAAACAATAGATGCTCTAACGTCACGTATTCGTGCGTTAAAGAGTTAGCAAATTGTACTGCTCTTTCTAGCGTAATGCTAATTCTGTCTACACTTCCGTCTCGTTCTTGTTCTGCCATTTTTGTCCTCTATTGACTGGTTCTTATTATTTATGATGTTTCAGCGTTGATTCTAGTACTAATTTTACTATAAACATTGTCTTTACAATGTGATACACACGTTCCAGGCTGTTGTGATTGAATATAATCATGGACATCAGTAAACCACGAAGATTTCAATATTTCACCAAAACTATTTTTTCCGTCTAGTTTGTGACTTTCTGTATCTGTACTATAAGTTTTATATACATTATCAAGTTCTAATTGTGTTCCCCACCAACAACAAGGAATAACCCATCCGTGATATGTTACATATAACCTTGAAAATTGTTCTTTTGTCTCATATCCTAGCATTGCTTTACAACTTATTTCGTGTTCTATTTTGGTTGCATTAACAACTTCTCTGACATCCCATTTGTCGTTACCACTTGCTTCAAGTTTTTCAATTATTGCGTCTTTATCGAATTTCTTTTCTTTTTTAATTTTATTAATCTTAACTAAGTCAACTTTTTCTTTGCCCTTAAACTTTCCTATTTCAGTAGGTTTAATCTCAGTCTTACTATATTCGTGTGCTTGACCACCACGCCATTTCATACCAGCAAAACCTTCATCTATGCTTCGTTGGTTGACTTCTTTTTCTTGGTGTTTATTATGATTGAAATATATAAACTGCCAATATCCATATCCACCTGATGATAAAAATGCTCTAAAGTTTTCTTGTAGTTTATCCCATTTTACATTAATTCTGTAGATATGATTTGTATCTTCTAGTCCGTCAATTCCCCAAACAACTCGTAACCTGGAATGTCTTTCACCTGTTCTGTATTTTTTACACAAGTTGCCCATCTCTTTCCAGAATGTAGTACTTCGTGTTCCACCATTAGTAGCAATATTAACAACTAAATCTTTTGAAAATAATTCATCACTTAATATCCAGTCTATTATTTTTAATAAATCTGGATTTGTGGTCGGCTCATCATAGTTGCCACAAAAGTCTATGAGTTCTAACATTTTCCAATCATCTTTATTGAACCAACTCTTAAACTCGTCAAAAGTTATATACTTGTTATTCAATTCATAAAAATAAGGGGAGATGGGTTTCTTAAGTTTGACTTGAGATTTTTCTCTTGCACACTCGGGACATCTTGCTTGGCAATAATTAGTTATTTCCATCTGTAATTCTTTGATTACACTAGAAGAAGTCATTATTCTCTCTCTTTAAATGCTACCCAGTTATCAAGCATTACTTTCGGTTCGTAATTGAATATGTCTGCTGTTGCCCATTCTTTCTCAATACACCACCAGCATTCTTTACAAGTCTCAGTAAAATAATTGGTCATTTCAATAAATCCTTCACAAGAACGAGTTAGTGAACCTAATGAAACATATAATCCATACTTTTTATAAAAAGCCAATACAATTCTTTTATCTGAATGTATAAATGGGCGATATTCTATATGAGGAGGGTCAGTAAGTACTGATGGATTTCTATCTATCCACCCTTGACGTTTTTCCCAATTCCTTGACAATGCTCTAGTTTCCCATTTGTGTTTGAAGACTGCTTCGCCAATCTCATCGGGTGGATTAAGAGTGACCCCATTGTACAATGCTGTAATTCCGTGCTTACGAACTAATTCGTATGCTAGTATTGTTCCATTAGAAATATAATCTTTTGCTGTAGTAACTCTAGTCATATGTTCTCCAAAGTTGACATTTGGAAATTCTTTTTTAACAAACTCAACTACGTTTTTAGAGTGTACTGCCTGTCCTGGTTTTTCTTCGTGTATACAAGTCCAAATATGTATGGTGGTGTCTAATTCATTTTCTGATATATGATGGGCTAATAGCCATAATAATAGAGATGAATCCATACCTCCTGACATTCCGATACCAATATCTTTGTGGTTCAAATCGATTTCTATCTCGTATTTGTCATCGCGGATTTCTTCGCATAATTCTGCTCGTTTGTGTATAATTGCTTTGTCTTTTATTATCATTTATATTCCTCTGAACTTAATACTCATTATAACATGAAATTTGTGTGAGTGCAACCATATTAACTATGATTACTCTGTAAAAAGTTTATTTTTAGATTTGTATTATTTATAATGTTTTTTACTAAGATGGTATCTCCAAGTCTAGTATTTTTTGGAACTGAAACGATATAATGAATATCTGGTGAGATATCATCTCTGAACCCACATTTTGTTCCAAGCATTTCATTTAGTTCTTTTTGAGTGATTTTTACATCTAGTGAAACTGTGATAATACTGCCACTGTCGGACTGTATTTTTTTGATATCAGCAAATGCTTGACGAATATCATCAAGTCGTTGTCTGTCACCATCACCCGTGTCTGGATGATGTTTCTTTAATAGTTTTTTATATGCGATTCTTATTTCGTCTTCTGACGAATACTTGGTTATTCCAAGAACCTTGAAAGGTGACATCTATTAATCTGAATTTAAGAACGATTTAATCTTTGAAAGTGAACTTGGCTTTGAATCAAGTGCCTCGCCCGCTTCATTGACTGTATTCGCATCTTCGATTGCCTTGTCGGCTTTTTCGTAATATTCTTTATATGCAATAAGAATTGCTTTTTGTTCAGAAAGATATCTAATCACTTCAGCATTGTTTAATGCTAATGCTTCGTAACCTTCGTGTGTAAGTGCAAATAATACAATAGGCTTGCCTGCCGCTTCTAATTCTCTCCAGACTTCATTTATGTTTTCTTCGGTGACAACTAGATAATCTACTTCTTTCATATTCGTTATCTCAGATTCTGGTAGAATAAGTAAAGGTCTTTCTACAGGTTCTGCTGAGTAGTCAACTGTTTTTGGCAGAGATGAGCATCCACTCAGTGATAGTGCTATTACTCCTGCTAATAATGTTTCTTTAATCATGGTCTTGGCCCCGTATAATTAGGATTTGCCACATCTGAACAAGTTGTGTTCGCTTGTGACTTTTTGGTCACCGCAATCTCTTTTTCAGTTAGCGGAGAACCAGTTAGTATCTCATAACATCTTAACACATCTTTGGTACCTTTGTCAACTATTCTTTCGATTAATTTTGGTTTTGCTTGTGCCAAATCTCCAAGTTCGTGTTCACTTAGTTTAGATTCTAATTTATCAACCCTTGAACTTGCAACTTTAAAGTCATCTGACACTTTAGTATACTGTGCTTGAATTTCTACCATATCTTTTTGTAAAGCCACAACTGCCGCTTCTGAGGCTTGTTGTGCCATTTCTGCCTTTGCGGCGTTCTCTCTGTATATTCCAATTTGCTCTTGTGTGTATTGATAATATTTCCACGCACCAAATCCTACTGCGCCGACAACGACGGTAAGGATTAATATCATTTTAAGTTTTCCTAATATAAACATTTTTTTCTTTCTATCTTTCTGTTATCATTTTAAAAAAAGATTTGGCAATAATATCATGTATTTTTCTATTAAAATGGGCACCATCTCTGTTATAATTATCTTCAAAACTAACATTATTTAATTTTTCAACTTCATCTCTATCTCTAAGTGATGCATCTTCATAAAACTTTATATTCAATGCATCTGAAATACTGTTAATAACTTGAAGTACCATATCGTATTTATACTTAAAATATGCATCAATGAGTAGCAATCTATTAAAACCAAGAGTTATATTAGTTTTTGCCGAGTGTGGAGTACAATATTCTGCTCCATCCGTGTGAGGCATTAACATTCTGTGCATTGGCGGAGTATATGATACAATCATATGAGGATTAAACTTTTTTATGTATGGTACAAGTCTTAAATAATCATCAACACTTCCAGCACCTATTCCTAGGTTAATTAGATTAAATTTTGTATTGTAATGTTCTTGTAGTGAGTTATGTAGTATAGAACACCAGATATCTTCCTCGGGTGAGCCAATACCGAATGTGTGACTATCTCCCAGATATATTATAGACTTTTTAGACAAATCTAATGTATCAAAATTATCACATCTAAATCCATTCTTGTTGAGTTCATAAACAAAACTATCAGCAGTAAATTTATTTTTAAATCCTTTTTTCTTTAATAGATTATAATTTTCTTCATCATCCATAGGAATCCATTTTTGAATATATTCACGTTTCGAATTATCTGGTGTATTGGATTCAGTTACTTTTGAAGGAAATGACCAGTTTACTCGTGGCGGCGAATCAGAAGTAACACAAACAACAATATTATCTGGCCATTCTTTAGAAAACGACAAGGGGTGAGTTTCTATTAATCTATTTTGCATTTACTTGTGCCTAAACGTAATTCTACCCATAGTTAAATCATAAGGTGTCATTTCTACTGACACTTTGTCTCTTAAGATAACTTTGATATTGTTCTTACGCATCTTTCCAGATAATGTACATCTAACCACATGTCCAGAAAACTTTTCATCATCAAGTGATACTTCGAATTTGTCACCAGGAAGAATGTGTGTTACTTTGCCTTCAAACTTTAACGGTGGTTCTTTAGCCATTCTTGTATTTCTTCTGCCTTTACTTGGATTGCTGGTCTTTTATAGAATTTTATTTCCCATTCATCAACTTTAACTAAGCCTTTAATGTCATCAATCAATGATAATGTTTTCTTCATCAAGTCTTCATTTTCGACTTCAACAAACACAACATACATATCAACATCATTTGGATTTGGAGAAACTTCTGTGTCAAGTATATCTGAAGGTCCTCGTTCAATAAACTTTGCTAAGTCCATTGCTGGTGCTTCATCTTTTAGATAGAAAGCGATTACGATAACATCTTCTTCTGTTCCAGTCTTTGGTTTGAATTCACCAACTGATACTGTAGAATCTATTAGAGATTCTAAATCACCGTATTCAACACCTTCTTTAATTTGATTATATCTCATTATTAGTCCTGCCCAATCTTAGTTTCATCATCTAATCCTGCCTCGTATGCATTGGACAATTCAGATTGGTTAATACTGCCATCTGTTATATCTCTGCCTGTTAATGCTTCATCTACAAACTTTCTTGGCATCCAAACATCAACTAACCAAACTTCTTCTGAATCTATCTTTGGCTTCTTGTTCATGTCTAAATCATCATATGACTTGACTGTTCTTGGGACTTTCAATGATGATTTTTTAAATTTAACATCACAACCTATATTTTCTAAACGTAATGCCGCTTTTGGATTAGGCATTTTCTTGTATGGATACATTAAAGTAACATTTAGCCAATATCTGGACAATTTAGGACCTTGAGCGACTTCGCCTTCTTTCCAATTCTCATATCCGTACATACCCTGTTCTTCAAGCATATGTTCAAATTCTAATAGAATGTCTAATAAAGTGCCATTTCCATCGATACCTCTTAAGTTATCAATGATATCAGTTTGATTAATGTCTTCCATATTTGTTTTCTCCACAATTATTAAATGTATTTATCATTTCCGGAACAGAAATATTTTTATCTCATTTAATTATATTATATGTCTGTCTAATTACATCTTGGCTAAATACCTTTGTAAGCAGAAATGTTTACTTTCTGAAAATCCCTCATCAGGAGGACAAATATGGCACGAAAAAAACGTGTTGAGAGACAGAATAACAATCATAAAGTATACAATAACAGCAATGATATCGTACCACTTTATAGTAAAAAAACACCTACAATTTTACCTAGAAATGTTGCACAGGAAGATTATCTTTATCAGTTAGCCGACCCAAGTACAAATATCGTATTTGCGATTGGTCCTGCTGGTACCGGTAAAACTCTGTTGTGTACACAAATGGGTATTAAAGCATACATGGAACGGGAGGTCTCCAAAATAGTAATAACAAGACCGGCAGTGTCGGTTGATGAGCAACACGGTTTTTTGCCAGGCGACTTGAATGAAAAGATGGCGCCATGGACAAGACCAATATTTGATATATTCGAAAAACATTTTACGATGGTTCAAATCGAAAACATGTTATTAGAGAATATCATAGAAATAGCACCTTTAGCCTACATGAGAGGCAGAACATTTGAAGATTCTTGGATTATTGCAGATGAAATGCAAAATGCAACGAAGTCACAAATGAAGATGTTATTAACAAGAATAGGCAACAACACAAAAATGATAGTCACGGGAGATTTAAAACAACATGACCGCGGATTTTCAGAAAACGGGCTTTCTGACTTCATTCAATTAGTTGACCATTTCGAAAAAGATGAAAAGAATTTATCACACATTTCAATCTCACAATTTGATATGCAAGATGTAGAAAGGCATCCAGCGGTGATAGAAATATTAGAAATTTACGGCGAAGACGAATAAACGGGATGACAAAAGGGAGCAAATAACATGCTCCCTTTTTTACTGGTCGGAGTAGTAGGATTTGAACCTACGATTTCTACGTCCCAAACGTAGCGACTTACCAGACTAGCCTATACTCCGTATGTTGGCCTGCTCGGCAGGATTCGAACCTGCGACCTACTGCTTAGAAGGCAGTTGTTCTATCCAACTGAACTACGAGCAGAAATTAGTGTGTATGTGTGGTAGGTTTCAAGGCTTACAAGTCAATCAAGGGAATTCTTCCTTGTGACTGACGTTGCAATATTTCAGCAACACGCTCCACCTCACTCACACTAACGACATACACATGCCGGAATACTTTCATCGACCCTTTTGTTTGTGACTGCTAATATCACTTCATTCATATGGGAACTTGATAATCCACATACTAGTTAGGAGCAACCTAACGTGTCCTCTGTAAATCCAATTCTTTGTTATAAGGTGAACCCTAACCGTGGGGTTCGGCGTGTTTATTGAGTAACAACCCTATTCTTTAGGTGAATACTCGGATTCAAATGCTTCGATGATTGCTTTCTTTTTAGCAATCAAACTCTCAAGCGATTGCATCGCTCCTCGTTTCTCGTCACTTGCACCTTCAGTAAAACTGATTACTGCATTTTCTAGGATGCTAATGTCTTCAAGTAAATCTACCATATCTATCTCCTTTAAGTTGAAACTATATATGTTCCATTAGTTCGATTGTAGGCTTCAATCATTGTTTCCCACATTGCTGTAGTCAATTCTATGATTGTATCTTCATCAGTTTGTTCATTATACTGCGTAATATATACACCGTTTTCTGAATAATACATCATAATATCTTCATATTGTCCATTTATGTCCAATATAGTTACGATACTTTCATCGAATTCTTCTTCTACCGTAAACATTTATTAGTCTTTCTAATTTTGGTTCGCCCGGCCAGATTCGAACTGACAACATAACCGTTATGAGCGGCAGGTTCTACCGTTGAACTACAGGCGAAACTAATGATGGTACTCTCGGGCGGACTCGAACCGCCAAGCCTTAAAAGGCGACAGATTTTAAGTCTGTTGTGTATACCAATTCCACCACGAGAGCAATATGATTTCTATAGAACTCGTTTAAGTACTTTCAATGGTTTATAAACGTCCATAGATTTTCCGATAGTGCAATTTTCAGCACCATAAATGATAACTTGTTCATTGTAAACAAAGTCTGCTTGAGTTTTATCCAATGCTTCCCAACGTGAGACGGCACCGTCTTCTGCAATTACTTGCACAAAATATAAATCACTCATTTTTTAACCTCTTTCTATAATGTTGTAGATTTCTTCCCAGTCATAAGCACATTCAATACCATCTACATCGTGGTCTTTGTTATGCTCGTGTTCAATAATGATTGGTTTCAATCCGTATTTTAGTCCCGCTTCTGCGTTCTCTGGTTTGTCTTCAATCCAGTACAATCCAGAATCTTTAAACTTCACAAGTTCTTCATCTTTGTCAGCACCTGTATCTAAACAGATAACATCGAT
>Ga0208796_1000632_pt1 | contig 9827 bp, 9 predicted proteins | sample ColrivemetaGS725_FD_187604 | JGI IMG/M metagenome (GOLD analysis project Ga0208796, IMG submission 187604) | Estuarine microbial communities from the Columbia River estuary - Flood tide ETM metaG S.725 (SPAdes) (version 2) | ecosystem: Environmental > Aquatic > Marine > Intertidal zone > Estuary ... | reverse complement strand
ACTATAGCATCATGAATTTAAAAACACAGTTTGTATCTCCTGTTAAAAGATTGGCTGCAACTATTTATGATGTTTTTTTACTTTTAGGAGTTTGGTTTGGTGTTGGCTCTATAGCTCTGTGGTTAAATGACTTCGAGATACTTCATCCTGGTGTTGGTCTAAGCATTGTAATAGTAAGTGCATGGTTATTTTATTCTTTCTTTTGGATGAAAGGTGGGAAAACCCTTGGTATGGCTGCCTGGAATATCGAAATATATTCTCTTAATGGTAAAAATATTAACTTTATACAAGCAACACTCCGTTTTTATACCAACTTATTGATTGTTATTCTTATTGGGGCACCCCTACTCCAAATATATTTCTCAAAAGATAGATTGGCTATAAATGACAAAATCTCTAAGACGGGCTTAAGGTTAATTTAGCCTTCTGTACATGACAAAGCTGCAAAGCAGCAAGATAAGCGCAGGAAGGCATATGCCTATAAATAAAAATATATTAAATGAGATAACAATACTTATAGTTAGGTCTTGCATAATTTGATACACAAAAGCCCCAAGAACTGATAACACAATTTTAGATCCGGATGATGAATCCCTCAAAGACCCAAATATAAAATAACCAAAAAACAAGATTAGTATAGTTATAGAAATTGGAACAAAAAAGAATTTATAAATCTTTTTTTCAACATGTGCTTTAAAAATTCTATCTTGCTTTCCAATATCTCCAGACAATATCTGGTTTAGACTATAACTTTCTCTTATTGTAAGACTGTCTATATCACGAAGATTTTTTGAAATAATTTTTGGGAAATTAAAACTTTTATTAAGCATCTTTTCATTGAGTTTTTGCGACAGATTCTTATCTATAGTTGTATATAGCGAATCATCAAATTTTATTTCAGAATTTTTTATTTCAGCCGATAGCGCTGTTTTAGCTAACATTATTTTATTATTTTTTAGCTCAAAATATTGGATCCCAAAAATTTGATCTCCTATTTTTCTTTCAAAATTAAGAAACTTATTACCGTCAATTAACCAAACTGATTTTTCTTTAGTGTTATTGGTGCTTGAGGTTATTATCGTTTTATTAATCTCTGCCTTGTTTCCAATTTCTTTAAATATAAATTCACTGCCAAGTAAAAAAAAGAAAGCTATGCTTAAAGGCCCAATAGAACTTAGAATCACTATTTTTAATGGAGAAATTCCACTAGATCTCAAAACATTTAAATTGCCTTCTTCTTGAGATAATCCCATTGCAATCATGAAACCAAGAAGGCATGAGCCCTCTATAAAAGCATAAGCTCTATCAGGAATAGATAACATAGAAAAATTAAAGGCCTTTATGAATGTGTAGGTTAAGGATAAATCTTCAAGCTCCCCAATAAGATTGAATAAGAAATCAACTAATATAAATAACCCAAATACAAAACAAGTTATTACCAGCGATCTCTTGATAAGGTAAGTAATATAAATACTCATTTTAAAGTAATGTCCACAAAATAAATAAAATCGAAATAGTTGCTAGAGTCGTTTTATATAAAGAGCTCTTATTGCTAATAATTGAAATAAAAAATTTATCTTTTAAATACAACAATATTGCAAAAAGTATGAAAATTAAATGAATGAAGATTAAATTGAATTGAGTTTGATCGTTCTGAGCGACATAGTCTCTGCCAAGCAGCAAAAGACTTAAGTAAAATATATAGATTAGCATCCCAGGTAAGATTACAGACAGTCTGCCTTGTCTTGGTTCTACTTTTCCAATGTATATAGCAATGACCATTAGTACTAAGATGGTAATAGATAATGAAATGCTCCATTGAAACCCTAATGAGTCATCGATATTTATTGAACTAAAAATATTTTCAAAGTTTGCTCTGGTGTCGGTTTGTTTATTTGCCATTGGGAATTCAAACTTTTTAAAACTTGAGGTCATTTTTGCATCATTTGAAAAAATACCTGCAGTTAATGATCCATTTTCAAACAATAACTCATAATCTGGCTTAGGGCTTGAGATGCTCAATACATCAGCAGATATTAGAATAGAATCTTTTCCAACATCATTAAAAAAGATTACATTTTTTAAGTTGGTCTCGTTATTTTCGCCAACTGTTATAAAACTTTTTGATCCTTTTATGTCATAAATCTCTCCTGGAGCAAGAGATGCTATTTGCTCTTCGAAGGTATTTACCTTTAACAGCTCATTTGATATTTCCTTGCTTACTGGGGCTATGTAGAGACTTAAGATGAGCGTAACAACCATATAAATAATGGCCTGAGGAAAAATAAATTTTATTAGTGTAATTGGTGAGATGCCAGTAGAAAAGTAAGCATATATTTCTCTGTCGGCATAAAGCCTGCTCACGGTAATTAATATACCAATAAAAAATGAAAGTGGTAGAAGTAGAGATATAAAATCAGGAACCCTTAAAAATACTGCATACAAAATTACAGATGGATCGATGAGCCCTTCTGAGGCTTGCTCAAAATATGATACAAACCTTGACCCAATTACTAATAAAAATAATATTATTAATATAGATGTGGTAGATTTAAAAACTTCCAAATTAAAACTTTTTGAAAGAATATTATTTTTAAACATGCCTTGAGAACTATGATGCATTACAATAAATATCTTATCAGTAAATACTATAAATAGGAGAGCTTAAATGCCATATAAAATCTTAACTAACGTAGCAGTTAAAGACACTTCAACAGTTGATTTAACTTCAGTCAAAACTTCGCTTCTTGTTATCACAGTTAATAAGGATACTCTAAAGGATGCTGCTTTTAAGGCTATAGATAAAGCATCTAAAGGTTTTCTAAAAAATTCAATATCCTCTCATCTAAAAGAAGAAGGGTCTTCACTTCTTCTTCCTAGGGTAAATGGTGTTGAGGCTGAAAGCATTTTGATGGTTAAGGCCTTAGAAGCTGATGCTCCATTACATAAATGGTTAGGTTCATTAAAATCTATAACCAAACAAGCAAACAAAATAAAAGCAAAAGACATTTCATTGCTTTTAAGCTCCTCGTTGCCTCAAGGTAAAGACATTTTCTGGGTGATAGAAAATACTGCCAAGACTATTGAATCTAATGCTTATATCTTTACAGAGACAAAAAATAAGACTGTAAAGAATCCAACCTTAAAAAAACTTGTTATATATGGAAATGATCTAACTGGCTCAGACCTCAAGAAAGCAAAGGAATCAGCTAAGAAAGGCTTCGCAATTGGTGAGGGGGTTAATACTGCAAAATACCTTGGTGACCTTCCTGCAAATCATGCCACTCCAAAAATTATTGAAAAGAAAGTAAAAGCTATGACTAAAGACTTTCCAAGCTTAAAAATAAAGTCATTCAATGAAAAGGATTTAGCAAAATTGGGAATGGGATCTTATTTGAGTGTCTCTAAGGGAAGCGATGAGCCGCCAAGAATGATGGTCATAGAATACAAGGGTGGAAAAGCTTCAGAGAAGCCAATTGCTCTTGTTGGAAAAGGTATTACTTTTGATACTGGGGGCGTATCCTTAAAACCACCTCAAGGAATGGACGAGATGAAGTGGGATATGTGTGGAGCTGCAACTGTTTTCGGGGTAATGTCCACACTAGCAAGGCTTAATGCAAAGGTTAATGTTGTAGGGATTATGGCTTGTGCAGAAAATATGTGTTCTGCAAAAGCAACCAAACCAGGGGATGTAGTTACCTCTATGTCAGGTCAAACTATTGAGGTGCTCAATACAGATGCAGAAGGTAGATTAGTTTTATGTGATGCTTTGACTTACGTTGGAAAATACAAACCAAAATATGTAATTGATATGGCGACCTTGACCGGCGCTGTTGTTGTTGCTCTTGGGAGACATGCAAGTGGAGTAATGGCAAATGATCAACATTTAGCAGATATGATAATTGCCTCTGGAGAAGAGTCAGGAGATAGAGCTTGGCAACTGCCTCTGTGGGATGAACATCAATCATGCACTAAAACAAGCTATGCAGACCTTGCAAATATTGGTGGAGGACGTGAGGCTGGAACTATTCACGCTGCAGCATTCTTATCTAAATTTACTACTGATTATAAATGGGCACATATAGATATTGCTGCGACAGCATCACATAGCTCGCCTGTGAAGGAAGGAACTGGGAGACCAGTTCCATTGATAAGTGAGCTTTTATTAAGCAATAAACTATAAAAAAACCTTAATAAAACGGCATTATGGATAAAAAGTATTACCCCATTGAAATAGAGGAAAAGTGGGCAAAGATTTGGTCTGAAAGAAGCATTAATAATACTAATGCAACTGAATCCTTTGCTCAGGTAATACCGCCTCCTAATGTTACTGGAACATTGCATATGGGGCATAGCTTTCAATATGCCATCATGGATTTCTATTCAAGATACAATCATATGTTAGGCAAAGATTCATACTGGCAAGTTGGCGCTGATCACGCTGGTATAGCCACTCAAATGGTTGTTGAAAATAATTTAGCTAGGAAAGATATTTCAAGAAAAGATCTTGGAAGAGATAAATTTCTTGATGAGACCTGGAAATGGAAAGAATTTTCTGAAGAAAAAATAACCTCTCAAATAAAAAGGCTTGGCTGTTCAGTAGATTGGGATAAATATCGATTTACCTTAGATGATGGATTTAATAAAGCAGTAATAAAGGCTTTTGTTGATCTGCATAGAAAAAATAAAATTTATAGAGGATACAGGCTAGTAAATTGGGATCCTTCGCTAAAAACTGCTGTATCTGATTTAGAGGTTGTCAGGCAAGAGAAGAAAGGTTTGCTGTGGCATATAAAATACCCTATTGAGGGAACAGATGGGTTTGTTGAAATTGCCACCACAAGACCAGAGACTATGTTTGGAGATATGGCTATCGCAGTTAATCCAAATGATGATAGATATAAATCGATTGTTGGTAAATATGTAAAACTACCATTTGTGGGCAGAAAAATACCTATTATTGCGGATGAGTATGTAGATGTAGAATTTGGAACTGGATGTCTTAAAATTACTCCGGGCCATGATTTTAATGATTATGAGATTGGAAAGAAATACTCGCTTTATGAACTTGACGGAAAAGTTCATACCTCAGATAAACAAGAAGATTTTTCTCCTATAAGTATATTTAATGATGACGCTTGGAGTAATGATAATGTTCCAGAACCATTCAATAATCTTGATAGATTTAAAGTAAGAAAGCTTGTTATTCAAGAACTTCAAAATATTGGTTTATTGGTTAAAGAAGAGCCTCATGACATTAGCGTTCCAAGAGGAGAAAGGTCTAATATAGTTATAGAGCCTAAACTCAGCTATCAATGGTATGTGAAAACATCTGAAATGGCTGCGAGAGCAAATGAAGCTGTTAATAATGGAGATATAAAATTTCATCCAAGCAACTGGGATAAAACCTATTTTAATTGGATGAATAATATTGAAGATTGGTGCATTAGTAGGCAAATTTGGTGGGGGCACAGAATACCAGCTTGGTACGATGCTGAAGGAAATATATATGTTGGGGAAGATGAAGGTAGTGTGAGAGATCATTATAACCTTGGGAGTGTTGAGCTAAATCAAGATGAAGATGTTTTAGATACTTGGTTTTCATCAAGTCTATGGCCTTTTGCCTCTTTAGGGTGGCCAGAGAATACCGATGATTTTAAAAAGCACTTTCCAACTTCTTTGCTTGTAACTGGTTTTGATATTATTTTTTTCTGGGTAGCCAGAATGATGATGATGAGCCTAGAATTTACTGATCAAATACCTTTTAAAGATGTATACGTGACTGGGTTGATCAGAGATGAAAATGGACAAAAGATGTCTAAATCTAAGGGAAATGTTATTGACCCATTGGATTTAATCTATGGAATTTCTCAAGAAGATCTTGTTAAAAAAAGAACTAGCAATCTCATGCAAGAAAGCACAGCTGAAAAGATTGCTAAAAAGACAAGAAATCAATTTCCCAAAGGCATTGATTCCTATGGATCAGATGCACTAAGAATGACTTTTTATTCTTTAGCTACTCACACTAAAGATATAAGTTTTGAGCTAGGTAGATTAAAAGGCTATAGAAATTTTTGCACAAAAATTTGGAATGCTGCTAGATTTATTAATGGTTATCCAGAAAGTAATGATGTCTTTGAGGCCAAGAATGATATTGATACTCAGATTTTAGAAGAATTTGAAAAAACAAAGCTTAAAATTGCTCAAAATATTGCAGATTACAGGCTCGATTACGCTATAAATGAGATATATGAATTTTTCTGGGGCAAATTCTGTGATGTCTATATTGAAGATTGTAAAAAAAGTGGAGAAACGAAAAACCTTAGGCCTCTTCTAAAAGAAATTCTAGTTATGATGCATCCTTTTGCTCCTTTTATTACTGAAGAAATACATAGTTTATTATTCAATAACCCAATAATTGAATAATAAAACTGCAAGCAAATTGCTTCCTGTTACACCATGCAAACCACCAGCAACTATTGAGTGAGGGAAAAATGAGTTTCATTAAAAAAAATTCCATAATAATCATGATAATGACATCATTATTGATCTCTTCTTGTGCTGTTAATACGGCAAGCTCTGCTCCAGAAAAAAATAGGTTTGTTCATATTGATGGCACTCCAGCATATGTGTTAATAGACCCTGATAAATCCATAGAGCTTCTCAATGATCACATATATATCTGCTTAGCAGAAGTTGAGGGCAAGGCTAGAAGTATAAAAACACCAATGAAGGTTGTTGGTGGTATTTATGGAGTTGCAGGAGTAGTAGCTTTAATTGACCTGGCAACAACCGGAGGTGCTCTTTCTTCGCTTTTGATACCAGGCATGGTTGTAATTACTGCGGCAGGTTGGGTAACCTATGCTTCTGCAGATGCTGTATCTGAATTAAGTGCTTATAAAAATTTAGAAACTTGCCTTGAGGAAAAAGACTACTCAGTTGTTTTTTTCTTTGAAAAAGGTAATCAAAAACTAAAAACTTCAACTAAATTGAAAGTTTAAAGAATTGATTCTAATTTAAAGGAAAGTACATCTGGATATGATCAATATCATCCTCTAGATAAACTTCACCTCTTGAGGCAAATCCTAAATCAAAATAAAAATGCTCTAGTCGATGTTGTGCAGAGATCACAATTTCGTTATCTGGGTATTCTTTTTTTAAAAAGTTAACTCCCTCAACGGTTATTTTTTTACCAACTCCTAGGCCTCTAGAATTTATGTCGGTAACTATTCTTCCAAGTGAAGAGCCTCCATACTTTATTCCAGGCTTAAAGGCTCTGAGATATCCAATTAATTCATCATCCTTAAGGGCTAACAGATGAATTGCGTGTTGATCTGAGTAATCAGCATCTATATATGGACAATCCTGCTCTAAAACAAATACTTTTTGACGTAAATGCAATATTGCATATAACTCATCATTAGATAAGTCCTTATATGTCTTCCAAATAAATTTAATATCTTTTGTATCTGTCATATTTGAATATCTTAAACTAACTCATACATCTTGCATCTTTTTTAACTAAAGGATTTATTAACAATCATATATTTAAAGTAATAAGTGGAGAAATTATCTTTAATAACTTAAAATCAACGATCTTAGAAAGGCAACCTATGAAAAAAATAACTGACTTTGTTGTAAATGACAATAATCTAGATGAAGTGGATCTATCTGTATATGATGGGAAAGTCATTCTTGTGGTCAATGTGGCCAGTGAATGTGGTCTCACATACCATTACGAGGGCTTGCAGGAACTTTATAATAAATTTAGTTCTAAAGGTTTAGAAATTTTAGCTTTTCCATGCAACCAATTTGGTGCACAAGAGCCTGGAACCAATGATGAGATCAAATTTTTCTGCACTGAAAAATATAATGTAACCTTCCCTCTTTTTAATAAAATTGATGTAAATGGTCCAAATGAAGATCCTTTATATACTTTTTTAAAAAATGTCAGCTCCGTAGAGTCTGATGTGAAAGATATTGAATGGAATTTCACAAAATTCCTTTTTAAGAAAAACTCTGAATTATTTAAAAGATATGATCCAAGAGTAGAGCCATCTGATCTTATTGAGGATATTGAATCAATTTTATAAACACAACAACTACCATGAAAAATATATATGACATAACGGTAAAAGATGCAGAACTTAATGCAGTCAATTTAAAAAAATATAAAGGTAAAACTCTATTAATAGTTAATGTAGCTAGTTATTGTGGGTTGACATATCAATATGAAGGTCTTCAAAATTTATATGATAAATTTAAAGGTGATAATTTTGAAATTCTCGCTTTCCCCTGCAACCAATTTAAGGCACAAGAGCCTGGAACCAATGATGAGATCAAATTTTTCTGCACTGAAAAATATAATGTAACCTTCCCTCTTTTTAATAAAATTGATGTAAATGGTCCAAATGAAGATCCTTTATATACTTTTTTAAAGGATTCTAAGCGTGGATTCTTAGGCTATAAGTCAATTGAATGGAATTTTGCAAAATTTCTAGTAAACGGAGATGGTGAAGTTGTAAAAAGATTTTTAGCCTCTACCAAACCTAACAAGATCTAAAAGAAAATTAGCAAACTGCTAGGGTAGAATTTTTGACATCAAAAGAGCGTCTTCTTTTTGCACTCCACTGTAATAATTCTCTCTAATTGCATCTTTAGTAAAGCCAAACTTTTCATAAAATAGAATAGCTTTAGTATTAGTTATTCTCACTTCAAGATATATATTCTTGATATCCATTGCCTTGCATTGATTAATAATTGTGGTTAGTAATATAGATCCAGCACCCTTTTTTTGAAATTTTTGTGAAACAGCTATATTTAAAAGATGTGCTTCGGGTTTAATTGGAGAGTAGATTGCAAATCCTGCAATATCATTTTTATGTGTGCAAACTAAGCCAAAGTGACCAACCTCAAAAGAGGATTTAAAATTTGTGTAAGTCCAAGGTGTTGGATTTGTTAGCTTTTCAATTTCATATGACTCTTTTAGATCCTCTTTTTTAAGACTTGTAACTTTGAACATTCAAAGATTGAGCATTTTTTTAATTGAAGCCCATAACTGTTTCTTTTTTTGAGGGTCAGCAGTTAATTCATCGATACTATCTGAGTTTATGACTTGAATTTTTGAAGCTATCTTAATTTTATTGCTTGTAAAATTGATAATTAATTTAGAATTCATATCAATTATGTCGTCTAGGATTTTTACTTCATCAATTGAGCTAGACTGACCAGAAAATTCTCCATTTGTAAGAGTTGTTGAGCTCATTATCGCCACAATTAATTTTTTCTGAACATTTTCATATTCTTCAAAAAGCTTATTCAGTAAAACAGTCACATTTTGAATTTTATATATATATATTGGGTTGAGGTTAGATTTTTTTACTGCGGATCTTGAAGAAAATCTTGTAATACCAAGCTCTTTTAATATAAGGTTAGTTTTTACAGATGCAGTTATCATAGATACATAAATATTAACATTTACTAATAAAAAATGGACAATCCACACAAGAAATATAAGCCTTTTAGTTCTATCAAAATTGATAATAGAGAGTGGCCATCAAAAACTATTGAATCCGCTCCTTTATGGTGCTCGGTAGATCTTAGAGATGGCAATCAGGCTCTTATTGAGCCCATGGGACCAGAAAGAAAGAATAGGATGTTTGAACTTTTATGTAAAATAGGATTTAAAGAAATAGAGGTAGGCTTCCCATCTGCTTCAGATACAGATTTTAACTTTGTAAGGAGTCTTATCGAAAGTAAAAAAATACCTAGCGATGTAAATATTCAGGTTTTAACCCAATCCAGAAGTGAACTTATCAAAAAAACAT
>Ga0208796_1000630_pt1 | contig 9844 bp, 15 predicted proteins | sample ColrivemetaGS725_FD_187604 | JGI IMG/M metagenome (GOLD analysis project Ga0208796, IMG submission 187604) | Estuarine microbial communities from the Columbia River estuary - Flood tide ETM metaG S.725 (SPAdes) (version 2) | ecosystem: Environmental > Aquatic > Marine > Intertidal zone > Estuary ... | reverse complement strand
CACCTTCAAAGGTGAACATATATTGTTTGTTTTTTAATTCTGCCATAATGGTTTCTTTTATTAATTATTACTCTACTAATATAAGCAAAAAATCTGAGATAAAAAAACTTTTAGCTGTTTATTTTTTATTTTTTTCTCTTTTTTTATTAAACTTAGCCCATTGCTTATCGGCTTCCTTCCTTTCTTCATATTTTTCAAGAACATCAAAGAAGCCTTCATAGTCATATTCTTCTGACCTGAAAGCTTCTCTAATTCTCGATTGCTCGTCTTCACATCCTTTCATCCATCCCATTATGAATGCAAATGCTCCTAAGAAAATTGTTAAAAATAATCCTTCTATTCCCATTATCTCAATTTTTGTAAAAGTTTTTCAACATCTTTCTTAGGAGTCCATCCAGCAACTTGATCTTCAGTATCTAAAAACTTATCGGTGACAAAGCCGCCATCCTCGGAATTTTTAAATATAGCTACTTCAAATGAAGAGTATTGTGTAGAGTCTAAGCCATCCTCTCGAGGATTACTGTAAACAAACTTACCAGCTTGAATACTCACCGTAACGTCTTTGAATTCTGCAGTAGCTCCTACACCACCATGTGTTTGTTTCTTAAATGTTAAATCTTTGAATTTCATATCTTTTATTTTAAAAATTACCGTCAGCTACTTGAAAGCAAGTGATACCATTGTCTCTCCACATTTGAACAACTTTATCTCGGTCGTCAAATACACATGTAATATCGTCTGTGTTTGGAAACAAATCATCAAGCCATTTCTTTTTTAACACATCATCTTTCATCCATTTAAAACCGCCATCAGTTGGTCGCATCTTTAAAACATCAAATGGAATATCAAGATCGTTTAACCAATCTCTTGTTGCGTCCTTAGTTGCTTTAGATCTTCCACTGAAAATTACAATTCTATGGCCATCTTTCTTAAGAAGTCTTGCCATGTGAATAACTGGCCAATTCGGTTTATCTAATTGAATGTTTGCTGGATCGAAGAAAGTGTCCCAATCCATTTTACCATTATCTTTTGTGGAAATAGCTCTCCTATCGTCGATAAGAGCGAGAGTTCCATCTAAATCGAAAATTACTGTTTTCATTTTTATATTTTTAAAGGTTATCTCTTACTGAGTTTTTAATTAACATTTGAGAAGTAGGAGCGATTCCAAAACTAACCCAATTGTCAGAGTCATTAAATTGTTTTCTACAATGGTCCATGATTTCGTCTGACCAGTCTAAATGGTTTCCAAGAACGTCTGTTACTGGATGCCAAACGCTTTGCCAACCATCATTTAAGAAGGTTACCCAAGCTTTTTCTACGTTTAAATTAAGTGACATATTTTTTGCTTTATTGATTATTACTATACTAATATAAGCAAAATATCTGAGATAAAAAAATATTTAGGCAATTATTTTCAAATTATTTTAATCCCACCATCCTCGGATGTTATGGGATATAAATTTCCATACTAATTTCTCTGCTCTAATTTGCTTTTCTTTAGACTGTTTAAATAGTTTATCAAAGGTTTCTTTAACTTCATTTTTATTTTCCCACTCCTCATATTCATAATTAAGATATGAACTTCCATCTCCCTTTCCGGTGTCTTCAAAGTTCCAATCTAATACGTTATCACCATAAATCTTTTTCATCTGATCTTGGTATTCCATTCCATATTCTTCATCGTAAACTTTATCAAGAAGTTCGATAGCGGTTTTAATTCTCTTAGCTCTACTATTAGCGTTTACTGTGACTGTGTTAGGAGAAGACATGAATTTCTCAGTACGTATTAATTGATGTTTAAATAAATCAATTGCGTATCTATAATCAAAATCATAACCTTTCCAAATAATTGGCAAGTAATCTAAGACTCTTTTAATTTGTCTGTATTTTCTTTTAAACCAGTACGCCATATTTTTTAGTATATTCCTTTAGCGTAATACCTTCTTTATCCTTTTCAGAGACTAAGATGTCTGATATATTGAATTGTGCAAGTATACTCTTATCTATAGTCAGATCTATATCCTTGTCGGTCCATAGGAGACACTCCTCTGCACTCTTATCATATTCTTTAGTACATTTATATGAAAAGATTGTATCATCCTCAAGGGCAAGAAACGCATGGCCAAATCCGGCTGGAATCCAAAATTGATTTCCTATGTGCGCACTTAATAATACATAAGTCCATTCTCCATAGGATGGGGAACCAGGCCTAAGATCTACTGCGAAATCTACAACAGCTCCTTTAGAAACTCTTACTAATTTTCCTTGAGCACTATCTCCGGTTTGTAAATGTATTCCTCTAAATACTCCTTTCTTAGAAACAGATTGATTATCTTGTAGAAATTCTTCTGTAATTCCAAGTTCTTTAAGTTTTGAAGATTTGAATGTTTCTATAAACTCTCCTCTTTCATCTTCAAATTTTCCAGGTCTTAATTCTAATAATCCTGAAATGCTAAATTTTCTTGATTTCATATTTTATCTTTTTCCTCCATTATAAGGTTTTGCTAAACCTTCGTTTAATAATACTTGATTTATACTAATTGATATAGGTCTAGTTTCATCTTCATGGACATGAACTTCATGATAACCATTATATAGTTCTCCTAGCGCTCTTCCATATTTATCCACTTCTTTAGAAACCAATACGAATTCATTGTTTCCTTGTTCTAGTAACTGTGCTAGTCTTTCTTTAGATTTAAGACCTGCTCTTTTTTCTACTAGATCTCTAGTCCTAGTTTCGGGTGTATCTATTCCATGTAGTCTAACGTTTACCTTTTTCCAAATATCAAATCCTAAATCTACATGTGCCCATACAGTATCTCCGTCTACTACTCTAATTAGTTTTGCGTTAAATGTATAGTTAGGCGTTATCATGTGTCGATGTTGTGAACCAATAAGGATCTGTTCCTCGTTGTGGTTGGTAAGGTAAATAAGTTGTAGGACGTGTGTACGAATCCTCTGGCGTAAGAAGAACAACTGCTTCCGCTGCTGTTATCTTATCTTCATCTAGAAGTTTTTGAACTATTTCCGCTCTTGTCATTTGTTTTTGTTTTTTTGTTTGCTGGTATTACTATCCAAAATATAATGTATATTAATATTGCTGGAATTGTAGGTGTAAAGAATGCTAATGTGAATAAAAGTCTAAATATTAATGGATCAATTCCAAAATAATATCCTAAACCATCACATACTCCAGCAACCATTCCTCGACTACCTCTGTGTACTTTTCTCATTTTAAATTGTTTTCTATATTAGTTATACCCCCAAAAAGCACAATGTTTCATGTGCTTCTCTAAGTGGCGGTCTGGACGAGACTCGAACTCGCGACCCCATGCGTGACAGGCATGTATTCTAACCAACTGACTACCAGGCCAATTTGCGGAGAAGAAGGGATTCGAACCCCTGGAACCGTGAAGTTCGCTGGTTTTCAAGACCAGTGCATTCGACCACTCTGCCACTTCTCCTATTCTTTAACAACTATGGGTTAATGTTTATTTATTTAAATTAATTAGGAATGTTTTCCTTTTCTTTGGATTTTTGAAGATTAAAACTATCAATAATTTTATCTAATCTTAAATCCATTTCTTCTATTTCTTTCTCAAATTGAGAAATTGCTTTATCTACTCTAGAATCTAATCTTCTATCTAGATCATCTATGCAATTATCTAAATAGTGTTCGACTGAATCTATTCTATTTTGAATTTCACTTTCGATGTGATTAATCGCCGAATCTAATTCACCGATTTTTTTAGTTGACCTGAACAATGACACTGTCCCTAAAATAATTAGAGTTAGCACCACACCCAGACCGAATGTAATAATAGTTGTTTCCATATACTTATGTTTATTTTTAAGCATAGCTGTCAAAGAACTATTAATTATACTAAATAAGAGGGGGTTGTTTCAGTTGGAATTACCAACCTGAATTCTTTTTAACTTTAATTCCAGATGAAGTTAATGTTTCTTCTAAATCTAATATAGCGTCAACGACCGGAGATAGGTCCATTTTAGGAGCTCCTCCTGCTGGGGTATTCTTTTTAACTTCTGCAGTATTGCTCGTAACTAGATCTTTAACTCTATTAAGTGCCTTACCAATTACACCAGTGGCTTCGCCGGAAGTTTTACCTTGTCTAGCAACTGCTTTATCCAGGGCTTCAACTGCGGTTGATAATTCTGCAACAGCTTTCAATAGATCATCAGCTAAGACTTTCATTGGATTATTATCTTGTTCTGCTAATTTACGTAAAGAATCGAACATCTTTGTGGTTGCGTTGATTGCACCTACATTCATCTTGTTAGATTCTTTTGCCAATAGGCCATAATTTTTAGCAAGCGTTCCAACATGTGTTGCCGAACTTCTTAAGTATTTTACTCTCCATTCGTTAGAGAATGGTAATAGTGCATTAAGAGCTTTAACTCCTTTACTTTGATATTTAGATAATTCTGCAAAACCTTTTCCGGCAGCAGCCACAGCTGGTCCTAAACTAGTAATACCCTTTCTTCTTCTTATTAATTTATCTAAGACGTCAAACGGTCCTTCTGTTGCAGTCAATCCGAATGATATAAAATCAAGGGCTTTTTTACCGCCCTTTAATGCGCCAGTTAATAGATCGCCAGCTGCTTGTCCAGCCAATGCACCAACTAACGCTAACCAACCACCTGCAATTGAAACTAAACCAGCGCCTAGGGCTGATAAATTTTCTATTCCAAGTTCTTCTTTTATTCTAACAAATGAATCTATCATTCCGTTAACAGGAGCTAATAACATATCTGTGAAATTTTTACCAATTGCTCCTAAATCTGGTAATTTGCTAAATATCCAAGCAACTGCCCATATAGTACCTGCTAATAATATCATACCAAGGGCACCTAATCCTAGTGCTGCTGCACCTACACCTGACGTAGCAATTAAGCCGACAACACCAAGTGGAACTGCAAATGCAGAAATAGCAAACACAGCGCCTATAGTCCATTCAATAGGTATTGGTATAAAACTTCCCGGTAAAACTGAGAATATCCATGCTGTTGCAAGTACTGCGATACCGATAGCTACTACACCGACTAGTCCCATTGCTAAATCTTTAAGGCCAACTCCGAATGTTTTCATTAGTTTAACTACTATCATAAACCCAAGACCAAAGATAGCTAGCGATGCTCCTGCCTTTAATGACCACTCAACTGGTGGTGCTTTAAATTCATCGGGTAGAAATTGGAATATGAATGCGACAGCCAATATACCTAAAGCTATGAATCCCATTGCGACTGATGCCATGGCAATTTGCTTTAGACCCATTGATTTGGTTGCTTTAGAAATAAGATAAAAAGCTACACCGAATACTGCCATAGCCAATGCTACTTCTAAAGACCATTTCCAAGGAGGAGCGTTAAATGCTCCAACCATATCTAAAAAGGTAAACGCTAGAGCTGAACCTACAATTGCACCTGCAATTAACGGTATTGCTAAAGCTGCTAATGCAACACCTTTTAAACCTACTCCTTTAATGCCTTTTAATACTAGTACCATAGGAATAGAAAATATAGCTATCGCTAATCCTGTTTTCATAATCCATTCTAAGGGTGGTGCAGTATATTTACCTGATAAAGCTTCAAATACATAAGAAATTCCAACAATCGCTAAAGCCAATAACGGCAACGCAAGAGCGGCAAATATCATTTGTTTAAGATTTAATCCTTTAACGGCCTTTAATATCATTGTAAGTGGAAATGAAAAGGCTAATAACATTAACCCTGTTTTTAATATCCATTCAACGGGTGGAGCCGCAGAAAAAGTAGAAGGTAACAATTGCATGGCTACTGCAACTCCCGCAATAGCAATAGTGATAGCTACCATAGATAATCCTGCCATCGCAAGCGTTTTTAAACCGTTTTTATCGAAAGTAACCTTAGACTTAGAAAGTGCTTTAATAATAAATCCAAATGCTATTGACAATGGTATAAATGCGACACCAATTGCAAGGGCAGTTATGAACGAAGCACCTGATATTGGCATTATAAATTGAAATACAACAGAAGTTGCTGCTATACCTAATGCCATGACAATCATTGCTAATCCCGTTCCCGCTAATCCTTTTAAAGTATCTTTAAGTCCTGAAAATCCGCCTTTCGTTCCTCCCATTTTACCTACAAGTTTTTCGTACGTTCCTCCTCCTTTAAGAGATTCTGTTATTTCAACAAAAACGGGAGCTAATATAACAAATATTCCACCAATGGCCAATGCCGTTAGTAATTGCATAGGATTGACAGATGGCATAAGAGTAAAAATACCCGCAGCGGCAACTAACGCAGCTGCCATTGTTACTATGGCTAAACCTGCTCCAATTCCATCCATTACTCCTGGAAGTTTTACCTTTGGAGAGCCCTTTCCTCCAGATCCTTTCAATTCTCCTTGTAAATCTTTAAGAGATTTTTTAATATCTAGTAAAACATCTGTTTGTTTTTCTAAAATGCTTGTAACTTTGTCTGACCCCTTTACTAACACATCTATGCCTGAAACAACCATAGACATTTTATGATCTGTGCCTTCTGTTGCTTTCGCTATCCTAGATAAAGGAGATCCGAATAATAGCAGTATGTTTTCTTTTGCGTTAGCCATTTATAGTACTGGGATTAATATACTCTATATATTAAAGGAATAATGGGACAGTTCCCATTATTCCTTTAAAGTTTATTATAATTTAGGAACTGACATTTTTGGAATACTCATTTTTGGAATTTTCATATTCTGTTGCATCTGTTCACTTTGTTCTTGTTGTCCCTTATTAGCTTCATTTTCTTTCTGTAAATGATCGGTTAGATCTTTTACGAGATAGTAAAATTCATAATAATCCATCTTTTCCAATTCGGAAGGTTGTAGATGTAAGACTCTATAGATATGAAACTTCGTTTTAAAGAAGTTCTCCAGAGAGATCTTGAACAATGAATAAAGATTTGATTCCGTCACGAAACCCAATCGGAACGAGGACCTCGTCATCCTCGTGCGGTACCAACATCTCAGGCTGGATTCCGACTTTTAATTTTTCTGCTAATTTATATACTAGGCTGTATTTCTTATTTGACCAACCATTAACTTCCATTTCGAAATTAAAAATAGTCTTATCAGTATATTGTCTCCAATCGTTTCTGATGTAAGGAATTATTTGTAGAATAGATTGATCTGCTATTTCTCCTTTTTCCTGCTTATCTTTAATATGTTTAGTCATTTTTTGCATAACTCCAATACTAGGTGGAGCCATTTCAATTATACCAAAAGATTTTGTTTCAATTTTAAAACTCTTAGATTCTTGATCATAATACTTATCTAATTCTGCTGGTATTTTAAAATATTGAAAATGCTTCTTATTTACCTCAGCAGTATGTCTAGCTCCTTTTTTGTCTTGATAAGGAACTGTCAATTGACTTTCAGGTTCTGGGAAAGTAAGATCTCTAATAGCTAAAACTAAATAGAATCTATCTTCCTCTAAAATATCTCTATATGACATTCTTTTAGATCCTGATGTAATTCTTACACATGATTCAACTATGTTATTTAATTTTTCATCAATATCTAGTACATTATTCTCGTCTACCGTAGAAAAGTGTCTAATTTCTGAAACCTTTGCTGCTCTAATAGAAATTTCTGATTTTTCATTATAGAACATTCCACCTGAAGGAAGTTCAGCATGAGAAACACTATGATATCCTAAATGGAAATCTGCTTCCTTAGCTTCCTGTGGTTTAAACTTATTCATATCCACCTTTCCTAGATCGACTGGTTCTTCAGCTTCTACAGGTGCATTGTTTTCGTTATCCTCTATCATAGCCTTATATTGCTCGTCAAGGTTAACTGGGTTGTTTTTGTCTTCGCTCATGTTTTATTATTTAGATTTGAGTTGTTTAATTCTATTTCGATCCCAACTCTTTTGAAGATCGCTTTTTTTATCTATTTCTTGTCTTATTAAGTCTCTGATAAACGCCGAAACTGAAACCGGTCTCTCTCCATTTTCAATCGCCTCGTTTAGTATAATCCTGTTTATGATAAACACTTCTTCTTCAGAGAGTAATACCTGTAATTTCTTCGTTAATTTACTGGACATATTATTATATCATTATATTATATTTTAGTTTCATAAAAATAGGACGAGCCAATTAAGGTCGTCCTACTTTTAATAAATTAAGCTAATACTTCTTTAAAAGTATCACATTTCCATGTTACTTCTAGAGAAGCAGCTTCTGGAGATTCATAACTTAAGTCGTTAGTGAATGGAAGTCCAGAGTTAATCCAGCAATCTTCTAATGTTATAGTTCTGTAAATATCTCCAGCTCTATTGAATTGTACGATTACGATTGTTCCAGTATAGTCTTTCTTTAAGCCCATTACCCCAGTCTGTGGATCGTAAGCTAAGTTATACCATTGTCTCATTGTTTTATATAAATAAGCTTGGTTTGCCTCGTTTAAATTTAACGAAAAGTTAATACCCACTGTAAGTGTAGTATCATCTGGCATTCCAGCGTATGAACGTGAAGAGAATTTGTATTTCTGTGCTACCTCTCCAGGTGCTTTATATAATTCCAACCCGCTAACAGTGTTAACATGTTGAAGTAATAGCGGTGCATCAGCAACTCCAGCAGGAGGTAAAATAGTTACCTCAAATAAGTTTCCTTGTACTGGTTCGAATTGTCTACCCGCCTTACTAGTTTGATCTTGTGAATAGTGTGGTAAAGCCATAAGTCTTTATTGTTTTATTTTTATTATATATCTTCTTAACTAAAGTTTCCTGTTGAAATTTCACCAGTATTTAGAATTGTTGTTCTATGTACTACAATTTCTAGTCCTTTAACAGGCTCTACAAATGTATCGATGATACCGATGTTATTATCAATTACTTCGCCAGTGTTGTTTGATTGATCCATTACATTTTTGAAATCGTATACACCACCATCTTGTCTAACTGATTCCATTAATGAATCCGCTAAAGTTTTGATTTCTAATCTGGTTTGTGCATTATTGAATTCGAATACGTAATCTTTAAGGATATCTGCCATGGCATCTTGTATGTAAATTAACACTTCTCTAACGTGAGCTGAAGATAGTGATGATTTAATTGATTGCTGTGCAGTTTTATTTCCTAAGATAGTTAATCCAACTCCTCTTTGGAATACAATCGGGTTATATCCAAATGGCTCTAGAATGTCTCTGTCTGCTTTGTCAAATGAGTATTCAGCTCCTGCAACGTTAGTTCCAGCAACAACACCTCTTCTTGGACCAGCAACGATTGACCACGGTAAAGCATCTGTATATTTGTCGATATAGTTATTAGATACATACGCAGCTGGTGGAACCATTACGTCTTTTCCATTTTCTCTTACTAAAAGACCAGGTCCGTAGTAGAATGCAAAGTTTGCACCATCTGCGATACTTGGTAATGTATATAGCGATGTTGGATTTAAAGCTAAGTTACCTCCTTCTGGAATATATGATGTTTGGAATGAACCATTAAACTCATTAATAAATGCAGGATCCGTTGAAGCTTTAAAGTCTTTAATCATTGGTGCATTTAATATAGCTGCGGCATTTTGTCTTTCTTTAGCTAATTGAGATAATTGAATTTTATTTCTTAATTGACCATCAAAAGAACCAAATGTATCAACGATATATCTAAAGTCGATTGCATCTTTATCTACTAAACCAGTTGCTAATCCTGTTCCTAGTGCAAGTGCTTCTAAACATGAAGTAATTGTTTCTCCTTTAATTACAGCACCATCCAATACGAATGGAGTATATGCTACTGCTGCATCTTCTAAAGATTCTATAACTAAAGCGGGAGCAACTGCAGGAGCAGGTTCT
>Ga0208796_1000626_pt1 | contig 9915 bp, 9 predicted proteins | sample ColrivemetaGS725_FD_187604 | JGI IMG/M metagenome (GOLD analysis project Ga0208796, IMG submission 187604) | Estuarine microbial communities from the Columbia River estuary - Flood tide ETM metaG S.725 (SPAdes) (version 2) | ecosystem: Environmental > Aquatic > Marine > Intertidal zone > Estuary ... | reverse complement strand
CGTTACCCTTTTTTGGATTCCATAGGCTAAGTCTTGCCATAACTATTTTTCTCCATAATTTGACTTCTTACTGTATTTATCATATAATATAGTAATATAATTTCAAAATTATAAATAAAGTTTTAAGAAGGTACAATAATATGCTAATAGATGAAAATCAAGGATACTTGTCAATAAAAGAATTACTATCACCATTTGCAGTGAGACAATTCAAATTGTGGGCAATGAACCCAGACAATATACATCGTGGAAACGCTGTAAATGGGGAATACTACGGGAAACATCGCAAAGGTAGAGAATATAACATCTGCTGGAGTAAACAGCCACCAAGAGAAATGTGGGACCCCATAGTAGACAAATTAACTAGTCCTCTAAACGCAATGTTTAAAGGCAAACAATGGGATATGCATATCGTTGATACAATCACAACAAGACCAGGACAGTCTAAGATTAGGGCACACGTTGATACTCCTTATAGATTTGAAGATTTTGCTAGGTCAACAAATGATGAGTTGTTCGGTGTACAAATTATTGTTCCATTAGATAACTTCACAATAGAGAATGGCGCAACATGTATTCTTCCTGGTTCACACAAAGATAGATTTTATTACCAAGATATACAAGACAACCAAGAAGAATATAATCACTTACTTACATCTAAAGGTTTTCAATTTGTGTCAAAAGCGGGCGATGCCTTGATTTATAATTCGAGGACATTACACAGTACGATGCCAAATAATAGTGACCATTTTAGAAGTGCATTGCTAATGAATGCACTAGATGTCAACATAATTGAACGAATCAGAGAAATAGATTACAATACAAAAACTGCAAGAAAAAAGAAAAAATGACGGAAAACTTGACAAACTGCCACATTCGGTGTATAGTATTGTTGAATGTTGATATATAAAAGTAAATGATGAGGACAACGTGGCTATAAAAACAATGAAAAAGAAGAACAAAAAAGCAAATATTCTTTCAGATGAGTCTATTACAGGACTAGAGCCTGATTGGAAAGGCTCAGACACTTGGACCGCAGAAAAATATTATAGAGAACGTGCAAGAACTCCATATTATTATAGTTACTATTACAAATCCAAAGATTTTGTTCCTTGGGTAGTCCAATACATGAAAGACAATGGCTACTCTAAAGAAGATATCAAATCATATAAGGCAGCCGAAGACTGGAGAACTAAAAGTACTCTTGCTGGATATGTTAGGGCATTATCAAAGGGTATGCCAGAGAATCATGTTGGTATTCCTGAATACTTAGATACATTAGACGGTATTACAGCAACGTCTTTGTGTAATGTTACTGATTCTGTCAAAGGACAAATAGAAGATGTTATTTCTCATGGCAAAATAATCAAAGAAGTAAAGAAAGACGAAGAACAAGAAATAGTTTCTACTAAGTATAAACCATCTATTCAACAACTTCTATTCAATAAGTCTTTAGAAATGTCAGAAGAGATAGATGAATATATTGAAGAGTTTGATGGGTCTACATCGATGTTGACTACTTTCGACCCACAACGAATGCTGTTAATTGTTGGTGCAAAACCAAATCATGCTAAGATAATAGCATCATTATATCAGCCAACCTTTGACGATTTCTCAGAACTTGTAAATCCTCCTAGTACTAAAGGTATGACAGAATTTGATAAAGACATGCATGAGCAACTTAAAGAAGGTTATTCACATCTATCTAAGGGTGCAATAAAGAACCAGTTTAAGATGTACAAATCTATTATGGATGCTTGTGACAACATCGTACTAAAGGGTAAAGTGACAAGAAAGCCTCGTAAGAAGAAGATAGTCAGTGCTGAAAAACAAGTCAGTAAGTTTAAATATTTAGACCATCATCCAGAAACTAAGTCAATTAGTGTGAATCCAGCAGACTTAGTAGGGGCAAACACCGCTATCGTATATAACTCTAAGACACGAAAACTAGGAGTATATCATGCATCAAATGTCGACCCGATGGGACTAAAGAGAGATGGCTCAGGATTGAGTGTCAAAGGTACTACTATTCAAGGATTTAGTGAAGAAAAAAGTGTATGTAAGACACTTAGAAAACCAATAGAACAATTAGCAACGTTTAAGAAGATAGCAAAACGCTCATTAAACAAAGAATTTGATGCTATTAATAGTGTTGAAGTTAAAATGAATGGTAGATTTAATGCCCATAGCCTGATTATCAAAGTTTTTTGATAAATACTGTTATAAGTGTTTCACTATAACATACTTGAGGGTCAAAAATGGCAAAACAACGCAATAAAATAAAAAACGATGTAATTAAACAAATCAGACTATTGCTTGGCGACGGAATGGTCGATATTGAATTAGACCCAGAACACTATGACCTTGCAATTGATATTGCTTTAGATAAGATTAGACAACGTTCAGAGAATGCAGTAGAAGAAGACTTCTATACAATTCAACTTAAAAAAGACCAAGACGAATATACACTACCTGCAGAGATAATAGAAGTAAAGAAAGTACATCATCGTTCTTTCGGTCATGGTATATCTGCTGGTGTTGATATGGATCCATTTGAATTAGCATATGCAAATTCGTATTTCTTTATGAACAACCACGTTGGTGGTATATCAACTTATGAATTATTTGCTCAGTACCGTGAAACTCTGAATAGAGTTGCGGCAACTGATATACAGTTTATCTGGAACCCAAATACTCATAAGATTAAACTTTTAAGAAAAATGAGAGCAGATGAAATAGTTCTTCTTCACGTTTACTTAGAAAGACCGGATGACCAATTACTAGTAGACCCTTACTTAAAATCTTGGATGAGAGATTATTCATTAGCATATTGTAAGAAAATGATTGGTGAAGCCCGTTCTAAATTCGCTACACTTCCTGGCGCACAGGGTGGAGTTGCATTAAACGGCGATTCCTTAAAAGCAGATGCCGCGGCAGATATAGAAAAGTTAGAAACTGAATTGAAGTTGTATATTGACGGGTCAGCACCGCTAGGTGTTATGATTGGCTAAGAGTGGCTTTTCATCCACTCAACACGAAAAGTCCTTGTGTAAGTGTATGCAAGTATAACGAGAAAAACTTCTGTATCGGATGCAAACGTCATATGAATGAAATATTCGATTGGCTCGATTATACTGATGATATGAAAGACGCTATTCTAAAAGATTTAAAAACCCGAGACATAACCTCAGAAAACGGTTGACAACCAGACATTTTTTGTGATATAATAAATTATTACAAAATGACAATGAGACCCAATCAAATGATAATCGGTATTACAGGACTAATCAGTTCAGGTAAAGGCACAGTCGCCGACATTCTAGTCGAAGAACACAATTATATTAAATTAAGTTTCGCAGATAAACTCAAAGATGGAGTCGCAACTGTATTCGGTTGGGACCGTTCTATGTTAGAAGGTGATACAGTAGAAAGCAGACAATGGCGTGAAACTGTTGACGAGTTTTGGACTAATGAAACAGGTAGAGAAATAACACCTAGACTTGTTCTACAAGAGTTCGGCACAGACTGTATGCGTAATGGTTTCTATGACGGTATTTGGGTTAGTCTAGTCAAGCAAGAGATTATCAATAATCCTCAAAACAACTACATAGTTCCCGATGTAAGATTTGCAAATGAGATAGAAATTATAAAATCTTTAAACGGTGAAGTTTGGAATGTCAGACGAGGCGAACTACCAGAATGGTGGGGAGTTGCGATATTAGATAATACTACAAACTCATCACTTATGGCAAAAAAATATCCAAAGGTACATCAAAGTGAGTGGAGATGGATTGACACAAATGATAAGTTCGATTTCATACTTTACAATGATGACACAATAGAGACATTATATAGTAAAGTTTCAGATGAGTTGTCTACGTAGTTAACCCTAAAAACAGTGTTTTTCCGTGTTTTTGACTAAATACAAGTAACGAAATACATTTACGTTTAGTAATTTAATCAACCAAGGAGAAAATACTATGGCTACATTAGTATCACCGGGTGTATCAGTAACAGTTAGTGACGAGTCGCAATATGCGGCAGCCACTCAAGGTACCCTACCATTATTAGTTATTGCGACAGCAAGTAACAAAGCAGATGCATCAGGAAGTGCAACGGCGTCTGGAACAATTCCAGCAAATGCCGGTGTTGCCTACTTAGTATCATCACAAAGAGAGTTAGTCGAAACATTCGGCGAACCTAAATTCCATCAAGTTGGTGGTTCAGTTGTTCACGGCGCTGAAACAAGTGAGTATGGCTTACTAACGGCATATCAATATCTAGGAGTTTCAAATAACGCATACGTTATTCGTGCAGATGTTGACTTATCAGAACTAGAAGCATCTTCAACAGCACCAGCAGGTGTTATCACAAACGGAACACATTGGCACAATACTTCGAAAACAGATTTCGGATTGTTCAAGTGGTCAGGTACTGCATGGGCAGCCCAAACAGTTTCAGTTTTAACTGACACACCGGGAACAGGCTTAGTAGAAACAGTAAACTCATCAGGCTTTGCAGACCCAATTGTAACACATGGTTCTGTTGGTGATTTTGCAGTTGTTACATCTACTGCTAAAGTTACATATTATGAAAAAACAGTTTCAAACGGTTGGGTTGTATGTGGTGACACAGGCTCATCAGACTTCCAATTCTCTATGTTTGCTCCAACTACACAATCAGACGGCTCAGCACAAGTAGCCGGTGATATGTATGTTCGATTAGCGACTGCAGGTGGTGGTTTAGATGTAGATGTTTCATCTTTTAATTCGACATCAGGATTATTTACATCAATTCAAGCACCAATTCACACAAGCGATGATGTGGCTCAGACAGCCAATAACGATATGGGTGATATCTATACAAAGTATAACACAGCGGCTGACGGACTTGGTTTCTGGGAACTAAGAAGACATTCTGGTGCAACTACTACAGTTGTTACTTCAGGTGCAGTTCCAAACACATCAAGTATTACTGCGGTTTTCACAGTTGAGGGTACACAGTTTACTCCTACAGGTATCACTTTAGATGCATTAATTACATCTTTACAAGCAAGTGTTCCATTAAATACAGCAAATGTTAGTATTGAGAAAGTTGGAACAGATAAAATTCGTTTCACTAAGACAGACGGTAAAGAATTAAACATCGTTTTCGCTTCAGGTAAAGCGGCAGTTGGTTTCGCAGAAGATGAGACTATTGTATCGGTTTACGAAGCACTATCTTATCAAGCAAGTAATACACAAATCACAGGTACGATTGCAGAAGGTACACTTTGGTTCAACGCAAATCTTAATATTGAGATTATGAAGAACGTCAATAATGGCGGTACTATGGAATGGCAGAAGTATGCTTGGTCAGAAGACACAGATGGTGTTGCTCCAAGCGAATGTCAACTAGTTTCAGGTGCTCCAACAAAACGCAAAGACGGTACATCATCATTAGTAACTGGTGACATTTGGGTAGACGGCGATGCAGTTCCTTATGCAACAGTATATCGTTGGTCAGGTTCAGCATGGGTCAAACTAGACAATGCAGACCAGTCATCTACAAACGGAATGGTATTCAGTCATTATTCACATGATGCACCTTACGATTCAAACGGTGTAGCAAACAGCAGAACAGCACACGCCTCAGCGGCGAATCCAGACTTACATCCAGAAAATATTCTGATGATTAACATGGATTACTCTACTTACAATGTTAAGAAATATACAGGCGGTAAATGGGTATGGGCTTCAGGTGTTAATGCAGATGGTTCAGGCAAGTTTGGTCCAGATGCACAGAGACATATGGTTGTTGAAGCAATGCAATCAGCAATTTCATCAAATGACGGAATTCGTTCAGAAGCAGTTTACTTTAACTTGATTTCTGCTCCAGGATACTATGAGTTGATGGATGAAATGATTACATTGAACAAAGACAAAAAAGAAATCGCATTCGTAATTGGCGATACTCCTATGTCATTGAAATCAGATTCAACATCATTGAAAGCATGGGCATCAGCGAATGTTCCAGCAGAAACTTACGCGGCAATTTACTATCCACATGGTTTGTCAAGTGACTTATCTGGTAACGATGTAGTTATGCCTTCGTCAGCAATCGCTCTTAGAACAATTGCATTCTCAGACCAAGTTTCATTCCCATGGTTTGCTCCAGCAGGTCTTACTCGTGGTGTAGTTTCAAACGCAACACAAGTTGGTTACATCAACTCAGAAGATGAGTTTGTTAAAGTACAACTTAGCGAAGGTCAGCGTGATGTTCTTTATGGACAGCGTATTAACCCAATCGCAGATTTCCCATCAACAGGAATGGCAGTATATGGTCAGAAGACTACACAAGCGACTGCTAGTGCTTTAGATAGAGTTAATGTTGCTCGTTTGACAAACTATATGCGTCACAACTTAGACCAATTATCTCGTGCATTCTTATTCGAGCAAAACGATAAGATTACACGTGACAATATGAGAGACGCAGTAGAACGTTTCTGTGGCAACCTTGTTACTCAAAGAGGTTTATTTGATTTCTTAGTAGTATGTGATGAGTCTAATAATACACCAGCAAGAATCGATAGAAATGAATTGTGGGTAGATGTTGCAATTCAACCAGCGAAAGCAGTTGAGTTCATTTACATCCCACTTCGTATCAGAAATACTGGCGAAACATTATAATATTAAATATAACAGACTAGAGAGTTTAGTTTAAAACCCCTCCATCAGTGAGGGGTTTTTTATGGGCGCCATTGACATAACTGATAAATACAGATATGAGAATTAATGAAGTCATATTACACGAAGAATTGCTAGACGTAAAGTCTGTAATAACTTCGCCTATTAAAAAACTAGATAAAGTTTTTAAGAGTAACAACTATGAATTAAGAGTAGTTGGCGGAGCAGTTCGTGACCTTGCTTTAGATAAAACACCAAAAGATATTGACTTGGCAACTGATGCTACGCCAGATGAAATGATGGCTATACTTGATAAAGCAGGTATCAGACATATACCTTCTGGATTAGAACACGGCACTATTACTGCAATCTTAGACAACGAACCATACGAAATCACAACACTAAGAGCAGACAAAGAAACTGATGGCAGACACGCTGAAGTTGAGTTTGTTAAGAGTTGGGAAGAGGATGCTAAACGCAGAGACTTAACATACAATGCTATGAGCATGGATATGGAAGGTAATGTATTTGATTACTTCGGTGGTATGGATGATTTACAAGATAAAGTTAGTAAGTTTGTCGGTGACCCAGAAGAAAGAATCACAGAAGACTATTTGAGAATATTAAGATACTTTCGTTTTCAAGGTAGACTTTCAACACCTACCTGGGACAAAGATACTCTAAAAGCAATCAGTTCAAATGCAGAAGGTTTGCAAAAGATAAGTGCTGAAAGAGTGTGGCAAGAAATGGGAAAAGTTCTTTCAGGTAACAATGTTGCGAATATATTAGATTATATGGCTAAGACTGGTGTTAGTAAAGTTATAGGATTATCAACGAATGACTTGAACAAAGTAAAAGATAATGGCAATTCTATTGTTGCTTTGGCACAGACTGGTAATACAATAGATATAGCAAAGCGTTGGAAACTAAGTAAAGTCCAAGCAACTATGTTAGACTTTCTAGTTAAGAATAAGAATAATACACTTGACCAAAAGAAAGTAGAAGATATGATTGCTGATGGAGTTGATAAAGAATTGATATCAGCACTGGCAACTTTACAAGGCAAAGATGTAAACATTGATGCAGAAGTTCCAAACTTTCCGATAACAGGTGCTGACTTGATTGCCAAAGGCATGAAACCAGGACCAGAAATTGGTGCTAAACTTGGACAACTCAAACAGAAGTGGAAAGATAGTAACTTTAAATCAACTAAAGATGAATTACTAGGTGAGAGTAAGTTATTTGAAGCAGTACATAGATTTATGACAGGACACGGCGTAACCTTTGCTGGTAAGAAACATGACGAGATAGAGATTGAAGTGACTGGTACTGATAATGTGAATAAGAAATATATTGTCACAATACTTGCACCAAAAGAACTATTTGGTAAACAAACTCAAATCTCTTCTAAGTATATGAATAGAGGACCTTGGACTAAGACAAAAGTAGATAACGTATTTGAAGCGACAGCAACAACTACAGCGTTTAACGAAGCAACAGATGGATTACCGGTTAAAACACTCAAAGGATTATATCATGTTGGCACATTGGATGCATCTAAAAAGCGTGATGGATTTGAGGGAGCAGGTTTAAGTGTAAGTACACATCCTGATGCTTGGAAGCAGATTGCAAGAGGTCACGTAACAGGTGATACGCATAGTGCTACAAAAGAAGGCAACAAATTCTTAGATGCACACGGTCTTTCAGACGCACACAATGAACAAATCAAACAGTGGGCACTTGAAAATGACTATTTAGCACAACAAGAGACTGTCACAGTATGTTATTACGATGATGAAATGGAAGATGACCTTTGTTCAACTTTCAATTCAATGGCAGACGCAGAAGCAGAGTATGACGAAGAATTAGAACACATGGATGTGTCTGTAGACAAGGGCGGCATAGTTCCTACTGATAAACTGAAAAAAGAAACAAGACAAAATCGTATTGAATCAACAGGTGTGCTAGAATTTGTTCTACCTATATTTGCAGAACAGCAAGGACTTGATGGTGTTTGGTGGCAAGACAAACTAGACGTAAACAGATATTCAGCACCACGTGGTGTTATTGTTCCTAGCAAGATTAAATCTTGGAAGTTTGCTGTTAACGAAACTAAAGCATTTAATTAATCCTTAAACAACCCATATTTGAAGACGAATGATAAACTGGAAATGTAAACATACTTGGAAGCGAAGCAGAGTTAACACACTTTGGTGCTTATTGGGATGCTCAATTGGAGATTTTGGTACTATTTTTGTATTTCAAAATATAGAACATACTTGGGCAATATGGCAAGTTATGAGTCTTGCAATTCTAAATGGAATATTAACTAGTATTGCATTAGAGACAGTTATACTAAGTAGACAAATGATACTCAGTATTGCATTTAAAACTGCGATAGGTATGAGTCTTATATCAATGATTGCAATGGAACTCGCAATGAACTTAACTGACGTGTTACTTACTGGTGGTGCTATGTTAACTTGGTGGGTAATACCATTTATGTTATTAGCAGGATTTGTTACACCATTGCCATATAATTATTGGCGATTAAAAGCCTTAGGAAAATCATGTCATTAAGTAAAAAAACTATGGAAATATTACTTGTTAATTACAAGAATATGCACAGTGCTATGTTAAAAGATTGTGCTGATAAACAAAAGTTCACTAAGTTGATTGCTGATTTAGAAAAAGATTTAGAGGAGTTAGAAGATGCAAGTTTATAAAGAAACAATCTGGCATTTCACTTGCCAATCATGTAATGGATTTTGGTCAATTGCTGCCTCAGACAAATGGATTCCAAAAGAGTTGTACTGTACACATTGTGGTTCAAAGAGAACACATAGTCCAGAAAAGATAGAATGGGTAGATGATAATGATTATATACCTACAGAAAATGATACTCCACAACAAAAATACTTTCAGTTTGAAGAAGAGTTTCTTAAAGATGAGTTTAATATCAATGGAGAACTTAAAAAAAGTACGATTACGCCAGACCCAGATATAATATATTCAAATGAATGGTGTTCTTGTAGACATAAAAAGATAGATTGTGACTGTAAACCGGGATGCAAATGTGGGTGTAATAAGAAATTTTTAGGGGCATATTAACTTACGACTTAATTATTAATAAAATAGATAAATACTAGTGTTAAAACCATAATCGAACACTATTATAGGAGATAAAGAAAATGGCAAGAACATTAAACAATTTTGGTGTACCTACTGATTCGGGCAATGAAGCCGTTGG
>Ga0208796_1000623_pt1 | contig 9922 bp, 4 predicted proteins | sample ColrivemetaGS725_FD_187604 | JGI IMG/M metagenome (GOLD analysis project Ga0208796, IMG submission 187604) | Estuarine microbial communities from the Columbia River estuary - Flood tide ETM metaG S.725 (SPAdes) (version 2) | ecosystem: Environmental > Aquatic > Marine > Intertidal zone > Estuary ... | reverse complement strand
TTTGATGGAGACCTTACTAATGATATCGTTACAAACAATTCTGTAGATACGAGTGTTGCAGGATCCTATACAGTGACTTACAATGTTAATGATGCTGCTGGGAACTCAGCAAATGAGGTTGTTAGATCGGTTAATGTCTTGGAGCCTTCGCTAGGCTGCATGAGTGGTATTTCATCATTTCCTTATTTAGAAGGTTTTGAAAATTCATTAGGCGGGTGGACACAAGCATCTAATGACGATATTAATTGGTCTATCAATTCAAACGGGACAGCGTCAAATAATACAGGTCCAAATTCTGCGGCTCAAGGAGCCTATTATATCTATGTAGAAGCTTCAGGGAACGGAACAGGTTATCCAAATAAGCTAGCAACGTTAAATTCCCCTTGTTTTGATTTGACTGATTTAACACAAGCTAATTTTAACTTCCAATATCATATGTACGGTTCCTCGGACATGGGTACAATTAATTTAGAACTTAGTGATGATGATGGGGCTACTTGGTCAAGTTTGTGGAGTCAATCAGGAAATCAAGGCAACCAATGGCTTAGTGTTGAAGTGAATTTAAATGCATTTACTGGCAAGGGTGTGCAATTACGCTTTAATCGACTTGTTGGAGGCACATGGCAAGCAGATATTGCGATAGATAATCTAGGCTTAACTGGCCTTGGAGAGCCAGATACAACAGCACCAGTGCTAGTTTTAAATGGTGCTTCTGTTATTAATTTAGAGCAAGGGTCTAGTTATACTGAGCAAGGGGCTACCGCTTCAGACAATATAGATGGAGATATCACTTCGAGTATTACAATTGGTGGAGATACTGTTAATACGAGTGTTGTTGGCACTTACAATGTTGTATATTCGGTTAGTGATACTGCTGGAAATTCTTCTCAAGAGACTAGAACTGTCAATGTAAGTGCAGATGCAACAATACCTGTGATTACGTTAATTGGTTCATCTGAAGTTAATATAAATGTTGGAGATGTTTACTCAGATGCAGGAGCAACAGCTCAAGATAATTTTGATGGAGACCTTACTAATGATATCGTTACAAACAATTCTGTAGATACGAGTGTTGCAGGATCCTATACAGTGACTTACAATGTTAATGATGCTGCTGGGAACTCAGCAAATGAGGTTGTTAGATTGATTAATGTTTCAGTTCAACCAACAGGCCCAGTTGTTTTAAATGAAGGTTATTTTGAATCAGGCTGGGATGGCTGGTCTGACGGCGGAAGCGATTGTGCAAGACGAGCAAATAGTTCGTACTCTTATGAAAACAATTATTCTATTAGAATACGGGATAATTCTGGTGTTGGATCATCAATGACCTTATCAAATGTAGATTTATCCCCATACGCCCAAGTAGAGGTAGATTTTTATTTTTACGTAAGGAGTATGGAAAATAATGAAGATTTCTGGTTAAGATATTACAACGGTTCCAATTGGACTACAGTAGCAACTTGGACACGAGGGACAGATATTGAAAATAACACGTTTTATAATGCGACTATTGTCTTATCTGCGTCTCAATTTAATTTTGCAAATAATTCAGGTTTTAGATTCCAAAATGATGCATCAGGAAATAATGATCAAATATGGATTGATCAGGTTACAATTTCTGGAATTTCTTCAACATCAACAATCCAAAATTCAATAATACCATTAGGAACCGGTAATACCGGTTTCGCCTCAAATGAGAGTGATTTTGAAGATTTAGACGTCGTAATTTATCCAAATCCAGTTTCAGGAAATAATTTAAATGTTGTTTTATTAGATTACAATGGAATTTATTACCGCGTAATGAACATGTTAGGTCAAACGGTAGATTCTGGTCAATTAAAAAATCGACAAGTAAACGTCGAGAATTTAGAATCAGGAATGTACTTTATAGAAATTAATGATGGAGAAGAAGTCTTCATTAAAAAGTTTATTCGAAGATAATTCGATTCGTTCATGTTAAATAAAAAAGTCTAGATTTTTCTAGGCTTTTTTATTTAATCTCAGCTATGATTTTGGCATAAATAGGATAGATTTTTATGTTGTCAGTACAATTTCCCAATGACGTCAGACATAAAAATCTTTAATCACTTGCAAAATACAATTAATAAACTACCTTTAGGCAACCAATAAAAACTAATCACATGAAAAATTTCTTTTTTACATCATTATTATTGCTTTGTTTAAATATTAGCGCTCAAGAATATTACTGGACGTCCTACAACTTCAATGTTGATTCTGAGGATGTTGAGATTGTAACTAAATTAACAAATGATTATTTCAGTTCTGAAAACTCAAAGGCTGATGGAGTTTCCGTATATCTTTTTCAAAACCACTTTCATGACAGCAGTTTAAGCTCAAGTCACGAAATTGTGTTTGCTGGAACTTATGAGGCGATGGGTAATCAGTATTCTCAGGGAGAAAACACTAGCTGGGATTTATACCTTACTAAATTAGGACAATACACGAAAAGGTTTTCTGCTGCTGCAGGAAGAAGTCTTCATTCCTTTGGTGTCCCTGGGTCACATCCTGTTCAAAATTTGTTTTGGCTAAAAGTCAAGGATGCTGCTCAGTTTGCTTCTGGATTTAAAAAGTATAATGAAAAGTATAACCCTGCAGATAGAAGAGTAACGCTTGGGCAATTTCGATTAGGCAGAAGTCCTCTAGGGGAATCACATTATGTTCTTATTGGTGTTGATGATTTTAAAACAGCAATGAACCCAGGCTTATACAGACAATCCAATCCCGCGGCCAAAGAAGCATGGGGGAAATACATGGATGATATTGATGGAAATGTAGAATTGATAAGAACTTCCACAAGAGTTATGCTTGGCAAGTGGTAAACCTGTCAAATAGTGTCTTATAAAAAACCTCCAATCTTGGGGGTTTTTTATAGGCCATTTTTATTCTAAACACCTCAATAGAATACTTAAAAACACTTTAAACAAGTGTTATATTATTATTGACAAAAGCCTTCAAATTCATTTAAAATTGTCAAGATTTATCCTCCATTAAACCCAAACGTTTTGCTCTAGTTTCCCAACTTTTTCTTGCTAACAATTGCAAATCAGCTACGTTGTCACTTTCATCCATAATTTCTAAACCTAAAAGCGTTTCAATAACATCTTCCATTGTTACAAGGCCATTGACAGAGCCGTATTCGTCAACAACAAGCGCTAAATGATTTCTGTTTTTCACTAATTCTTCAAAAAGTGACGGTATTGGCATGTGTCTATTTACAATAATAATATCTCGCTTAATGTCAGATAACTTCTTGTGACCGTGGTCAAAAGCCATTTCCTTAAAAATGTCATCTTTCAAGACTAGTCCTGTAATGTTGTCTTGAGAACTGGTATAAATTGGAATTCTTGAGAAGCGGATGTTATGATTATCGTTAAAAAAGGCTTCAATCGTCATTGAATCAATTTCGGTTTTCATAACTGTTCGTGGTGTCATGATATCTTTTGCTTGAATTTCTTTAAAATTGAGAAGATTTTTTATCACCTTGCTTTCTGTTTCATGAAAAACCCCCTCTTTTTGAGCAATATCTGTCATTGCAATGAATCCTTCTCTACTTAAAATACTTCCATGACTTTTGCTTCCAACAAGTCTCGTAGTAAGTTGTAACAACCATAGAACCCCAGTCCATTTTAAAGGGAAAATAAGGAGTTTTAGTGTTTTTGTCGTAAAATTAGCGAGCTGTTTCCAGTAAGTAGCCCCAATAGTTTTTGGAATAATTTCTGAAGCAACCAATATCATAATTGTCATAACTGCAGATACAAGTCCAACCATTATATCTTCAGTCAAATTAAATCCAAAAAAACGATGTGTGACATCTCCATATAGGTCATAGTAGGCTACTTTGGCCTGAACACCAACTAAAATAGCTCCCACAGTGTGCGCAATTGTATTGAGCGTCAAGATTGCGATGAGAGGTCTATCCACATCTCTTTTTAGAAGCTCTAAATGACTTGCGTAATGCTTTTTCTCTTGTTTTTTTATGTTGATAAAAGTAGGAGTAACACTTAATAACACCGCTTCTAAAATTGAACACAAAAAGGAAAAGAAAATTGAGATAATTGCATAAAATAATAATAAACCCATTGTGCTTGTTTAGAACAATCTAAAGTACTAATTATTTATCATTCCTTTTCATATGAGACTGTAAGAAAATTTTTATCGCAACATGTATAAAATATTAAACATTTAGTTATGTTTTTGTTATTTTGAAAGCTAAATACATATTGATAAGTAACAAAGATTAGTTTTCTTTATCAAGATTTTTTAAGGGTCACTTTAATTCATATACCTGATGTTGTAAGTTATCTAAGAGAGAATTTTAAAAAAATTAGAAACAATTACATAAAGTGTTCATTCACTATGTCAATCATGCTATTAATAGTAGGGGTTTTTGCAACGCGCACATCTTTAAAGTGTTTTTTTGCTTCAACTGCGGTACTGTTTCCAAAGCAAAATGCAATGTTATTGGAATGATTTTGTTTTAAATAACTGTGAACGGCTAGAGGACTAAAAAACAAGACCCCTTCAATAGAATCTTTGATTTTTATATCATCATACTTGATGTCATATGCTTTGACGTTTTGTACCGATACATTGTGATTTTGTAACATTGTTTGTAAATCATCTGAGAGCGGTTCGTGACCAAAGTAAATCAATTCATCTCCATCAATGTGGTCTATTAAATGAGTGATCAAATCATGGTCACTTTTTTCAGTCTTTTTAACCTCTCCTATTGTATTTGAAACAAATCTTTTTGTTCGTCGTCCAACACAATATATATTTTGAAATTGAAGCTCGACTTTAGAAAAGTTGTGAAGTAAAGCTTCTGCAGTGTGTTTATCAGATATAATCACATTTTTAATAGGAGCTCTAATAATTTGAGGTTTTATGCGGTTCACACTTATTTTGATAAAATCAGAACTTTCTGAAACTACATTTTCATTAAACAATAAGGATTGATTTTTAGTTAACGTTTTTGTTGAATAGACATTGATGTTTTCTTTAATGCTCGTCGATAAGTCCACAAGTTTATTACCCCCTCTATCAATTATAAAATTTGCACAATAAGGGGCCACTTTATGGGACTCAGCCAATGTCTCAATTCGGGTAATCTCTATTTTTTTTGTTCCACTTGAGCTTAGGAAAACACCCTTAAAGTGAATCTCCTCATCTTTTATGAAGGCCAAGGCACCAATTGCACTGTGATTATCACCATTTAATAGTTTAAAAAATGCGCGTTCTATATCGATACATATCTCTGTTTCAGCATGATTGAGTTCATGACATATTTGAGCAATTGTGTCATTCTCTTTTACTGAAGTAAGAACAATTGAACCTTGGGCTGGAGTTGGGATCATCCAATCTAAATTAATCGCATTTTTTGGCTTCAAATTAAGACGGCCCAGCTCAGATGCAGAAAAAATCCCTGCATTTATTGAAGTATTTTCATTTAGTTGTTCTAGACGTTCATAAATGTTTCCAAAAGACTGGACTGTATTGTGTGATGGATATCTATTGAGCCATTGAGCTTTTTGTCTAGCATTTTCAATGAGTATTGTGGCGTTTTGTTGAGATAAAAACTCTTCATTTTTTTTAAAAATTAAGACATCCTTGAAATTCCCTCTTTTTAAAATTGCAACTTGAATAATTTTTTCAGGAAACGGTTCAGTAAAATCGGTGAATGAATTGACAGCAAGATCAATATGATTGTCTAAAAGTTTTTCATGAATTAGAAGTGTACTAGGAGATATTTCCTGTTTTTCGGATGCTTTGTAAACTACTATTTCACATCGGTGTCCTAACTTATCAAGCATCTGACTCACAGCATTTGCTTGCCATAAATTTAATGGTGTATCATAAGAACCAATTTTAATTATCATAGTTTAGAAAATTATTATAAGGTTAAAAGTCTTCGAATTATTTTGTTATTTCAGATGCATTAAGAAATTAGTTGTACAATTAATCAGACATTTTAATATGCGTCAAAGTTAGTAGTTTTTTGCTGTTATAAATGAAATAATTTCAAAGCATTTTATCATAGCCATAAAGACTTAAACTAGGGTATAATTAATGTTTTAGCATTTGTTTTAAATAAAGTATGTTATTTTTGTAAATAATCTGTGTGTTAGTTTAAGTTTCTGTTGGACAGAGGCATAAAATATGAAAAACGAAATATTAAGTAATACTGCTATTCAAGGAGACTTCGATGAGACAAAAGTTGAAGAAGACTTTTTTGTTTTGACTTATCAAAATTTAGGCTCCAGCGTTCAAACAGTTGAACGCCATATCGACAACACTTTTATACAATTTCATTTTTGCAACAAGGGTCATGCTAATTTTCAGTTTAATAATGGAAGTTACACATTAAGAATTGCTAAAGAGACGTCACTTTTACTGTACAATCCACAACGGAATTTACCAATCCATCTTGAAATACAGGCGGAGTCATCACTAATTTCTGTTTTGATTTCTATTAAAAAATTTCATGCCTTGTTTTCTGAAGAGGCAAACTATATTTCCTTCTTAAGTGAGGACAACAGGGATAAAAAGTATTACAAAGACGGTATTATTTCTCCCTCCGTGTCAATAGTTTTAAATCAATTGTTAAATTACAATCTTAATAATTCCATTAAAAACTTGTATTTTAAAGGTAAAACTTATGAATTATTGAGTCTTTATTTTAATCGTAGCGGAGGTGTAAATACTGAACAGTGCCCGTTTTTGGTTGATGAGTCAAATGTAATAAAAATTAGGAAAGCCAAAGACATCATGATATCGCGCATGTCTGAACCTCCGAGCTTACAGGAGCTTGCTGATGAAATTGAGTTGAGCTTAAAGAAACTCAAAGAAGGATTTAAGCAAATTTATGGAGATTCTGTTTTTAGTTTTCTCTTTGATTATAAAATGGAATTTGCACGAAAGTTAATTGAAGCAGGAGACCACAATGTCAACGAAGTTGGATTGAAAATTGTTTATAGTACGGCGAGTCATTTTATTGCTGCTTTTAAAAAGAAATACGGTACAACTCCAAAAAAATATTTGATGTCACTATCATCTTAATACAAGAGTGTTATTTCACACTCATTTATTATATTTTCATGCGTTAAAATGTTTTAGATTTTACGAGTAGTAAGATTTTATTATTACTTTTAAATGTAATTAACTAAAAATATTAAAAATGCGTTTTCTAATTTTAATTTCAACCGTTTGTATTTCTCTGTTTGGACATACTCAAGAGGTGATTTCAAATATCAATCAAAACCAATACTCTGCCTTAGAGTATCGCCTGGTAGGTCCTTTTAGAGGAGGGCGAAGTGCCGCCGTTACAGGGGTGCCTCATCAACCTAATTTATTTTATTTTGGAGCTACAGGAGGAGGGATTTGGAAAACCACAAATGGTGGGCGTGATTGGGAGAATATTTCTGATGGCTATTTTGGCGGCAGCATTGGAGCCATTGCGATTTCTAAAAGCGACCCCAATGTTATTTATGTTGGAGGAGGTGAAAAAACAGTTAGAGGCAATGTGTCTTCTGGATACGGTATGTGGAAGTCTGAAGACGCCGGAAAAACTTGGAGTTCTTTGGGACTAGAGAAATCTCGGCATATTCCAAGAATTGCAGTTCATCCAGATAATTCTGACATTGTCTTTGCTGGAGTGATGGGTAATTTATATAAACCAACAAAGGAACGCGGTGTTTATAAAAGTATTGATGGTGGAAAAACATGGAGAAAGACGTTATTTTCAAATGAACATGCAGGTGTTGTGGATTTACAAATGGACCCAACAAATCCGAGAATTTTGTATGCTTCAACTTGGCGAGTTAATAGAACACCTTACAGCTTAAACTCTGGGGGAATTGGTTCTGCTTTATGGAAAAGTACCGATAGTGGTGAAACATGGAAGGAAATTTCAAAAAACAAAGGCTTTGCAGAAGATACTTTGGGAATTATAGGAGTCACAGTGTCTCCCGTAAATAATCAGCGAGTTTGGGCAATTGTTGAAAATAAAGAAAAAGGAGGACTATATCGAAGTGATGATGGAGGGGATAGTTGGGATCAAGTAAACAGTGAAAGAAAGCTTCGTCAACGGGCGTGGTATTATACTAGATTATATGCAGACACTAAAGATGTTGATCAGTTGTACGTTTTAAATGTACAGTATCATAAAAGTACAGATGGAGGTAAAACATTTGGATCATATGGCGCTCCTCATGGTGACCACCATGATTTATGGATTGCTCCAGAAGATTCAAATCGTATGATAATTGGCGATGATGGCGGTGCTCAAGTCACCTATGATGGTGGAGAAACTTGGAGCACTTATCACAATCAGCCAACCGCTCAATTTTATCGTGTTACAACCGACAACCATTTTCCTTTTAGAATTTATGCTGCACAACAGGATAATTCTACCGTAAGAATCGCTCATCGCACCAATGGATGGTCAATAACTGAAAGTGATTGGGAAAGTACAGCGGGAGGTGAGTCAGCTCATATTGCAATAGACCCTAAGAATAATGACATTGTTTATGGGGGGAGTTATGGAGGTTATTTGACTCGTGTGAATCATGAAAGAGGAACATCACGTGCAATAAATGTTTGGCCAGACAATCCTATGGGGTACGGTGCTGAGGGGATGAAGTATCGTTTTCAATGGAATTTTCCAATAATTTTTTCAAAACACAACCCTAATAGATTATACACGTTTTCGAATCAAGTTCATGTAACTGAAAATGAGGGTCAAACATGGGAAATTATTAGTCCTGATTTAACGCGTGATGATCCTGAAAAGCAAAAGTCTTCAGGCGGCCCCATAACACAAGATAACACGGCTGTTGAATATTACTGTACTATTTTTTCTGCACAAGAATCAGCATTACAGGAAGGATTACTTTGGGTTGGTAGTGATGACGGATTAGTTCATATTACAAAAAACGGAGGTGAATCTTGGGAGAACATTACCCCAAAGGATATGCCTGACTGGATGATGATTAATAGTATTGAGCCAAGCGTGTTTGATGCTGGTACCTGTTACATTGCTGGCACTAAATACAAGTCAGGAGATTTTTCTCCTTACCTGTATAAAACAAATAATTATGGAAAAACATGGACAAAAATTACAAATGGAATTGATTCAGAGCATTTCACTCGAGTAGTTCGTGAAGACCCTAATAGGCAAGGATTGTTATATGCGGGTACAGAGACTGGATTGTATATTTCGTTTAATGATGGCAAGAATTGGAAACCTTTCCAATTGAATTTACCAATTGTTCCAATTACAGACTTAACAATTAAAGAGGATAACTTGATAGTTGCTACTCAGGGAAGAAGTCTATGGATTTTAGATGACTTGACAGTAATACATCAATTATATGACAGTGATTTGCAAAACAATATTTTATTGAAGCCCAAGGATACTTACAGAATGGGAGGGCGAAGTACAAAAAACAGTAAAACAAATGGAACAAATCTAGAGTCTGGTGTTATCACCTATTTTAATTTGAACAATTACAATCAAAAGGATGAGGTGTCTTTAACCTATTTTGACGCGAAAGGAGACACCATAAAAACATTTAGCACCACTTCTAAAAAAGACAAACTTCCACTAAATAAAGGAAGTAATAAGTTTGTTTGGGATATGGTTTATGATGGCGCGTCTAGCTTCCCCGGCTTAATAATGTGGTCAGGAAGTTTGAGAGGTCCTCGTGCAATTCCAGGTAATTATGTTGTTAGTTTGAATGTCAACGGAGAGGTGTCCAAAAAGGCGTTTAAAATCCTAAAAGACCCAAGAGCAGAAAGTTCTATTGAAGATATGGAGAAACAATTTGTTTTTATTGAGGAAATAAATAACACTCTTGATAAAACCCACAAGACAATAAAAAAAATCAGAAATATAAATAAAAAA
>Ga0208796_1000609_pt1 | contig 10035 bp, 4 predicted proteins | sample ColrivemetaGS725_FD_187604 | JGI IMG/M metagenome (GOLD analysis project Ga0208796, IMG submission 187604) | Estuarine microbial communities from the Columbia River estuary - Flood tide ETM metaG S.725 (SPAdes) (version 2) | ecosystem: Environmental > Aquatic > Marine > Intertidal zone > Estuary ... | reverse complement strand
TGCATTTACAAATAAAACAGTAGAGATTTATATAGCTTACTTTAATGAAGATGAAACTATTATAGGGGCAATTAATTATTTTACAGGTCAAATAAGAAATGTAGCAATACAAGAAAATATTAATGATTCAACATTGAGTATGACTGTAGCTTCACATTGGGCAAACTGGAACTTAACTAAAGGCAGACATTTTTCTGATGAATCACAACAATCTTTTAGTTCAGGTGATAAGGGTATGGAATTTGCAACACAAGTTAAAAAAGATGTTAGGTGGGGTATTTAAATGGCAAATCCTTTTGTAACATTTTTTAATTGGGTTGTAGCTACTTGGAAAGCTGCCGATACTTTAGGAAAGATAAACATGATACTTACTGCTGCAACACTTGCAGTAGGTGTTAAAGGTTTTATGCAAGCTAGACAAATGCTTGCTAAAGGTCAAGATATATTAGCTAACAAAGTAGCTGCTGGTGGCAAAATGCCTGTTGTTTATGGAACAAGAAGAGTGGGAGCTCAGATTGTATACATGGATGTATCTAATAATGATTCAAGACATTTGTTTGTAGTTTATGCTCTATCAGTTGGTGAATGTGATGAGATTCTTTATAGAACGATTGAATTAGATGGCAATCCTTTAACTGACCCTAATAGATTTAAATATGGATGCTATGTTGGTTCAGACAGAAACAATCAAACTGGTTACAATGGGCATCAGCCTTTAAATACAGTATCTCAAGTTGGTTCTACTGCAAGTGCTGGAGCAGGACAGTTTGGTACTAATCAAAACGTAAGATATAGAATCACTTTAAATCTTCATCATGGTACTGCATCACAAACAGCAGACCCTATGCTTGTTGCATCAATGCCTAACTGGACTTCATCACATAAATTAAATGGAGTATGTTATATAGCAGCACATTATAAGTATGATAAAGAAGGTATGTTTGCAGGAGTACCACAACTAACAGTTCAGGTTAAAGGTAAAAGAATTTATGACCCAAGAGATACAAATCAACAATTTGGTACTCCAACTACTTATAAACATTCTGATAATCCAGCTTTAGTATTTTTAGATTACATTACTAACAATGAATATGGAAAAGGTTTAACAGCATCACAAATTAATATGACTACATTTAGCTCTGCTGCTAATGTTTGTGATACTCAGGTTGATCAGCCTTACTTTAATGGAACTGCTCAATCACTTACTTGGAGTGCAAATAGTGGTGATAACTTTTTCACAATAGCTGGTGCAGATGCTAATGAAGATTGGTGGCAAAATAAAATAGGTGAAATATTAGATTTATTTGATTCTAATGGTAATGGTGTTATAGATGGTGATGAAATTATTGATATACAAAGAAGTCAATTCTTTGATTCAACAGCAGAATATATTGTTTTTATTAATAGTTATTTTGGTAGTAATTATGCTTCTCAAACTGGCTCTTCATTACTAAAAGTTAAACGATTTACTACAAATGGTTATTTAGATGCTAATAAAAATGTAATGGAAAATGCGAAAGAGCTTCTTGCTAATATGAGGGGTATTTTTCTTTATATTAATGGTCAGTATGAATTATCAATAGAAGATACAGGCACTTCATCATTTAGTATTAATGATAATCATATTATTGCTGATGCTGGTATATCAGTTGATTATGGCAATAAAGACAAAAAAGCAAATAAAGTTATTGTTGAGTTCTTTAATGCTAATAAAAAATATGAATTAGATACAGCTACAGTTTTACATGATGCAACGCCTGAATATTACTCAGATGATGGTGATGAAATATTAGAAATAAAGGCTGAGTTCCCTTATATAACTGACCCATATATTGCTTATAACATGGGTAAAGCAATCTTAACTAGAAGTAGAAATCAAACAACTATGCAGTTCTTAGGAACTCCTGAGATGTATAAGTTAAATGTAGGAGATATAGTAGATTTAACTTATGCAGGTTTAGGATTCTCAGGTAAAGTTTGTAGAGTAGAAGCATTAGAATTGCAATCTAATGGTTTAGTTGCTGTTAGCTTAATAGAATACTTTGATGTTTATACATGGGAAGTACCACCCCAAGAACCAGTAGAAGAGTTAGCTAACCTACCTTCTGCTTATGCAGTTAAACCCCCAACTAACATAAGTTTCACTGATAGTGATTCTAGTCCTACAGGCAGACCATTTTTATCTTGGGATGAACCAACAGATTTTCCTGATTATCAATATAGAGTTAATGTTGTAGATAGTTCAGGCAATCAGCTAATGAACAGAATGGTAGATGTAGAGAGTTGTGATTTAACTTTTATACCTACTGGTTTATTTGTTGCTAATATTACTTCTTTAAATACTTTAGGTGTTGAATCTAGTCCAGCAAGATTCCCAACCACAGGTAATTTTACTGTTGGAACTCCACCAACAGGTTCAGGAGATATACAAGATGGTGCTGTTGATTTAGACGCATTAGCAGCAGAAGTACAATCTGCAATTAATGCTGGTGGCGTTGACTCAACTCAATTAATAAAATCTACTTCAGCACCAACAACAAGAAATGATGGCTCTGCATTACAAGCACAAGATTTGTGGGCAGATACCGATGATGATAATCAAATTTATGTAAGAAACTCATCTAATAATGGTTGGGAAAAAGCTAGAGATTCTTCATTAGTAACTTTATATAATTCATTAAGCTCTACTGTAACAACTAACAGCTCAAATATAGCTACAGCTCAAAGTGATATAGTTACTCTTACAACTGATACTTCAGCCAATGCAAGTGCAATAACCAGTCTTACATCTACAGTTAATAGTAATACTTCAGCAATAACTACTGAACAAACAACAAGAGCAAATGCCGATTCTGCTTTAGCGGCAGATATTACATCTTTAACCTCTACAGTTAATGGTAATACAGCATCTATCACAACAAACGCAACAGCAATAACAGATATTAATGGCAACGCATCTGCATCTTATGTATTACAACTAAATGCAAATGGCAAAGTTGCACAAATGGTTCTTGAGAGTAATGCCGATGCAGGAACAGGAGCAACTAGCACAATAGCTTTCTTAGCTGATACTTTTAAAATTGATAATGATGCTGGCTCAAGTGTAAGTCCTTTTGTTGTTAGTGGTGGTTCTGTACTTATTGATAATGCAAGAATAAATAACTTGTCAGCAGATAAAATATTAATTGATGGAGTTACTTTAGACACTGACGGAAGTGGTAATCTAATCATTAAATCAGGCGGAGTAGATACAGGACAAATAAAAGATAATGCTATTATTAATGATAAAATTGCAGCAAATCAAATTACAGCAGATAAAATTATAACTACAGACTTATTTTTACCTACTAATGGCGGTGAAAAAACAGGTACTACTTTAGGCTATTGGAATGAAAACGATTTAAATTATCGTCATGTAGCAGAAATAGGGTCAGGAGCAGGTTTTTATACTGGTTATGTAAGAGTATATAAAGGCTCTTTTGCTGGACAAGTTAAAGGTATAAGTTTTCTAGTGTCAGATGGCACTTATGGTTCAGGATCAAGTTACGATGTTAATACAGTAGTTTCATTTTATGATGTTACAAAAATTACAGAAAGTGCTTCTCATGCTATTTATGTTTCTACAGATTTAGAATATTTAACTGGTGGATGGATTACTGCAAGTAGATTAACTACAGCAAAAGATAGTGGGAATATTCCTATAGCTTTTCGATATACAGGCACGGGTACATTAAACTTTTTTATATATGCAGAAGGTGATAGTAATACACAATATATTGGTGGATGTGATGTTAGATTGGTTAAATTTAGTACATAGGAGATAAAAATGCCATGGAATGATAATGTTTCAGATGTTCATACTTTTTCAACTGAGGTTACAGTTAAAAATATTTATGCAAAACCAATAGAGGAAGGCGGTAAAAGTATTGTATATAATATTCATTACAGATTAGTAGGCACTGATAATGATGGTAGTGGTAATACTTATACATTAGAAGATGAAATGATTTGTTTTAATCCCTCTCAAATTAACACATCTAATGAATCTTTTATTGATATAGATGAAGTAACAAATGAAATAGCAGAGGATTGGATTAATAGCTTTTATGAAAGTAATGATAATATTAATTATGCATTTACAAATTTATTATATGGTGCTCCTAATCCTACCGAAACTGAATGAATAAAAAAATGATTTACTAATGAAAAAGAATTTATAAATATTTAAGATAGGTATAAAATTAATAGAAAAGAGATTTTAATATGGCACAACACGATTACAACATAGAAAACCAATCAGGTGCAGATTTTAGAGCAGATTTAAACAATGCTCTTTTAGCTATTGCAACTGTTAATAGTGGCTCAACAGAACCATCAACTACATTTGCCCATCAATTATGGGTAGATACATCTAGCAGTGTATTGAAGATAAGAAACGCTGCTGATAATGCTTGGATTACTACAGGTGTTAGTATTACTGCATCTAATACATTTACTGGGAATTTAACAGGAGATGTTACTGGTAACTTAACAGGTAATGTTACAGGTAATGTTACTGGAGACTTAACAGGTAATGCTGATTCTGCTGATACTCTAAGCACAGCAAGAACTATATCTTTATCAGGTGATGTAGTTGGATCAGTATCTTTTGATGGTAGTACTAATGTTGATATAGATACAGTTGTGCAAATCAATTCAATAACACTGGGAACTGATACAACTGGTGATTATGTTGAATCTATGTCAGGTGGAACTGGTGTAACAGTAACAGGTGGAACTGGTGAAGGTTCTACTCCTAGTATTGCTATAGGACAATCTGTAGCTACAACTGATGATGTGACATTTAATTTAGTTACTGCAACAGATGAATTTGTTGGAGACTTAGATGGTGCTGTTAGGTTTACAGCCAAAACAGATGAAGCCTTATCTAAGGGTGATGTTGTTTATGTATCAGGTGTTTCAGGAAATACAACAACAGTAGGTAAAGCAAAAGCTGATGATGCTTCTAAAATGCCTGCATTTGGTATGGCAATAGAAGATGCTAATGCTAATAACAATCTGCAAATAGTTACTTTTGGTAATTTAACTTCTATAGATACTTCAAATGAATCAGTAGGTGAAATACTTTATGTATCTACAACAGCAGGTGAATATACAACTACAGCTCCAAGTGGAGAATCAGCACAAATACAAAACATAGGTAAGGTGTTAAGAAGTCATGCTGTTAATGGTTCTATTAAAGTAGGTGGTGCTGGAAGAAGTAACGCTACTCCTAACTTAGATAATGGCAAGATATTTATAGGTAATGGTTCTAACCAATCATCTACTGCAACTTTAGATACTTCTATTGTTGTTGAGAATACTAATCTTTACTACACAACTACAAGAGCAAATACAGATTTTGATTCAAGATTAGCTACCAAAGATACAGGTGATTTAACTGAAGGTAGCAACTTATATTACACAACAGCTAGAGTTAATTCAGATTTTGATACTAGACTAGCTACTAAAGATACAGGTGACTTGACTGAAGGTTCTAATCTTTATTATACAGATGCAAGAGTAAATTCTGCATTTGATACAAGATTAGCTACCAAAGATACTGATGATTTAACTGAAGGAACTACAAATTTATACTATACATCAGGTAGAGCAAATACAGATTTTGATACAAGACTTGCAACTAAGTCTACAACTAATTTAGCAGAAGGCACTAACCTATATTACACAACAGCTAGATTTGATTCAGCTTTTACATCTAAAGATACAGATGATTTAAGTGAAGGGTCAACTAATTTATATTACACACAGTCAAGATTTAATTCTGCTTTTAATAATAAGACAACTGCTGATCTAACAGAAAACACAAATTTATACTATACAGATACAAGAGCAAATTCAGCTATTGATGCTAGAGTTACTAAAGCATTTGTTGATGCTCTTGGAATACAAGCTACTGGTGTTGCTGCTGATTCAGTTGCATTAGGAACTGATACTACAGGTAATTATGTTTCAACAATAACAGGAACTGCTAATAAGATTACAGTGTCAGGAAGTGGTAGTGAGTCTGCTGATATAACACTATCGCTACCTGATGATGTGCAAATTGCATCTGATCTAACAGTAGCAGGTAATCTTACTGTTAATGGAACTCTTACATCACTTGATACAACAAATCTTGATATAGAAGATAACTTATTCCAGCTTAATGCAGGATTAACAGGTAGTCCTGTAAATGATTCAGGTATGCTTATTAATAGAGGTACTGCTGATAATAGTATCTTTATGTGGGATGAGTCAGTAGATAAATTTACATTAGGATTAACAACAGCAGATGGTAGTGCTACAGGCAATATTACTCTTAATTCACTTGGTACTTTAGTTGCTAATTTAGAAGGAGCAGTTACAGGTACAGTTTCTAGCTTATCTAATCACGATACTGATGATTTAGCAGAAGGGTCAAACTTATATTATACAGATGCAAGGTCAAGAGCTGCTATATCTGCAACTGGTGATATTTCTTATAATAGTTCAACTGGTGTTATTAGCTTTACTCAATCTGCATCTCCAGTAACAAGTGTAAATACACAAACTGGTGCTGTTGTATTAGATACTGATGATATTGGTGAGGGTTCAACTAATGTTTACTTCACCAACGCAAGAGCAGATACTAGAATCAATTTACAAACAGGAGCTAATTTAGATTTAAGTTCTAAATCTACTTCAGACTTATCTGAAGGCTCTAACCTTTATTATACAGATGCTAGATTTGATACAAGACTAGCAAGCAAAGATACTGATGATGTATCTGAAGGCACTAGCAATCTTTACTATACTTCTACAAGATTTGATTCTGCATTTGGTGGCAAGTCTACAAGTGATCTATCAGAAGGTACTAATTTATATTATACAAGCGCAAGAGCTAACACTGATTTTGATACAAGACTTGCAACAAAAGACACTGGCGATTTAGCTGAAGGCTCTAACCTTTATTATACAGATGCTAGAGCAAGAGCTTCTATAAGCGAAGATTCAACACAATTATCCTATAACTCAACAACAGGTGTTTTATCTTATACTCAAGGCGATACTGATACAGTCAGCGAAGGAACTACAAACCTTTATTACACTGATGCAAGAGCTAATAGTGCTATTGATGCAAGAGTAACTAAATCATTTGTAGATGCTTTAAATGTAGTTGCAGCTTCAGCTACAGGTAATGCAGGAACAGCAACAGCTTTAGCTACAGCAAGAGATTTTAGTATTGCAGGAGACATAACAGCTTCAGCAGTTTCTTTTGATGGAACTGGTAATGTAGCTTTATCAGCTTCTATTGATGCAAATACAGTTGGCATATCAGAAATAAATGTAACTGATGGTACTAGCGGTCAAGTTCTTACAACTGATGGTGCTGGTAATTTATCTTTTTCATCAGTCTCAGGAACTACTATTAACAACAATGCTGATAATAGAGTTATTACAGGTAGTGGTACTGCTAATACATTAAATGGTGAAACAAATCTTACTTTTGATGGTTCAACATTAAATCTAAGCGGTAACCTCTCAGTAGATGGTGGAACAATTAAACTTGATGGTAATTATCCAACTGGTACAAATAATGTAGCTTTAGGTGATAGTGTTTTTGCTTCATTAACAACAGGACAACAAAATACTTCTGTTGGTAGAGAATCGTCTACATCTTTAACTGAAGGAAATTATAATGCTGCTTTTGGTAGTGGTGCATTAGCTGGTAATACTACAGGCTCAAACAATACTGCTATTGGTAGAGGTTCTTTAACATCAAACACCACAGCTTCTAGTAATACAGCTTTAGGCTATCAATCATTAGCAGCAAACACTACAGGTGCTTCAAATACCGCAGTAGGTTATTTAGCACTTGACGCTAATACGACAGCAGATAGGAATGTTGCTATTGGTGAAAGAGCAATGACAGCTAATACAACAGGTACAAAAAATACAGGGGTTGGTCCAGCAGCTTTATTTGGTAATACTACAGGCTCAGATAATGTTGCAGTTGGTAATTCAGCTTTACAAGAAAACACTACAGGTACAAACAACACTGCGATTGGGTCATTAGCTTTACAAGATAATTTAACTGGTCTTGCAAATGTCGCAATTGGTCATAGTGCTTTAGAAAACAATACAGCTACTGGTAATACAGCAGTTGGTACAGATGCTGCTAAAACAAATACTTCTGGTGCTAGTAACACAGCAATTGGTAAAGATGCTCTTTTTTCTAACACCACAGCCTCTAATAACACAGCAGTTGGATTTTTAGCATTAGAAGCAAACACTACAGGTGGTTCGAATACAGCTTTAGGTAGAAATGCTTTAGTAGCTAATACCACTGCTTCAAATAATGTTGCTCTTGGTGATTCAGCTCTTTCAGCAAACACTACAGGTACTGGAAATGTTGCAGTTGGTGTAGAAGGTTTAACAAGTAACACAGATGGTAGTGAAAATACAACTGTTGGACACAAATCATTAAACAATAATACAGCTACTGGTAATACTGCAATAGGATATTTTGCTGGTCGTTTCAATACAACTGGTGTAGAAAATTCAGCAATTGGTCGTTACTCTTTATACAGTAATACAACAGGTAGCTATAACACAGCAGTTGGTAACTTAGCCTTACAAACTGGAACTATAACAAACTGTGTTGCTGTAGGTACAGAATCTCAAAGATATGCCACAGGTACTCGTAATGTATCATTGGGTAATGAAACTTTACGAAGTTGTACAGGAGATGATAATACTGCTATAGGTCATTATTCTATGGATGCTGCTAGTTGCAGTGGTTCTGATAATACTGCTGTAGGTTCTCATGCACTAGGTAAACTCACTACAGCTATATATAACACAGCAGTTGGTCAAAATGCTTTAACAAGTAATACTACAGGCGGTTCAAATTGTGGTATTGGTTCTAGAGCATTAGAAGATTGTACTGCTGGTCTAAATACTGCTGTAGGTGATGCTTGTTTATTTAATGTAACTACAGGTGCTTCTAATACTGGTATTGGTCAATGTGGATTAGGTCTCACAACTGGAAGTAATAATACAGTTTTGGGAAGTAATGCAGGTAATCATATAACTACTGGTAGTAATAATCTTTGTGTTGGTAGAGGTGCAGGAACAGACTCTCTAGCAAATATAACAACTGGAAGTAATAATATTATTCTTGGTAATAATGCAATCACTAATTTTGAAGCAAAAGTTGCTTTAACTGTTGGTTCTGATGAAAGAGATAAAACAGATATAACAAACTTACCTGATAATGCAGGACTAAATTTCGTAAAACAAATGAGACCTGTTACTTATGTTTGGGATAATAGAGATAATTATTATCCAAATACACATGAAAAATATGGTGAAAGAGACCATAGTAAAAAATCATCAGATAAACAACTAGGGTTTTTAGCCCAAGAAATAAAAGCAATTGAAAACTCAATAGGATGGACTGATGACCATATAGTAAACACATCAAATACAAACTCTTTAAAATTAACGGAAACCCAATTAATACCAATTTTAGTCAAAGCTTTGCAAGAAGCAGATGCTAAAATAGAAGCATTAACAACAAGAATAGAAACCCTAGAAGGATAACAAGGAGAATAATATGACTATAGAACCTAAAACAGTAAGTAGTGTCTTAACAGCAGCAACAGATAGCGTAACTTTAATTAACGAAGTAAACGCTGGAAGTTGGAATGTTGAAGGCATGGAGCAATCAGAAATCAACGATATGGTACAAAGAAACGTAGACCACTTGGAAATCGTTTTAGCCTATACAGACCCTGATGTAGCTGGTAGTGATGAAGATTTATCTTCATATAATGATGCAATTTCTACTGGTAAAACTTACATAGAAAATAATTCTTAGTATATAATTTAATTTTAATAAACTTATAGGAGAGTTAAATGAGTAAAGAAGAAAATAAGATGGAAAATCAAGAACCAGTAATAATTACATTTAATGGCACTGAATATAGAGCTGCTGATCTAAATGAAGAG
>Ga0208796_1000585_pt1 | contig 10246 bp, 20 predicted proteins | sample ColrivemetaGS725_FD_187604 | JGI IMG/M metagenome (GOLD analysis project Ga0208796, IMG submission 187604) | Estuarine microbial communities from the Columbia River estuary - Flood tide ETM metaG S.725 (SPAdes) (version 2) | ecosystem: Environmental > Aquatic > Marine > Intertidal zone > Estuary... | reverse complement strand
CTTAGATTCACCTAAACCTATGGATGAAGATGAGTTAGCAAATATATTAATTGGTATGGAATACTTATACAATAGGAAGTTTCAGAGGCTATTCGAAGAGTTCGAGGCTATCTGTAGACATGGTGGCGTGTTCTTAGATGAGAATGAAGTGAATGAAAATAGATAGATTTGACATTTTGTATATATTATTAATACCCTTTATAGGTTTGTTTCTTGTGTTGTTTTATTTGTTTCTTGGTATTATGACTGTTCTCGTTATGAGTTATGGCGCCCTCGCTTTGTCTTATGAGTTCATTAGGCGAACAGATTTTGGCTTTGATAGGGATTATGTGAGAAAGAAGTGATGATTTACTTATTCATTGGTGTGATAGGATTTGGTGTAGGGTTTGCTTATTGTAATATGTCCTACATTAGGTATAAAAAGACAAAAGACTCAATGAGGATTATTGAAACATTTAAGGCGAAAACTTGACAGATTTGCGAATCATGTTATACTCTTTATATAAGTTAGTAGAGAGGAATTAATTATGTTACCAGATTTTGTATTAATTGCAGTTTTTTTGATTTGTTTCGTTTACATAGTGTATAAAATAGAGGACTAATATGAATGTATTTTATTTAGATAGTGACCCAAAGACTTGTGCTGAAATGCACCTAGATAAACATTGTAGCAAGATGCTCGTAGAGTATGCTCAATTAATGTCAACGGCTCACCGTGTTTGTGATGGTACTGAATGGTATGATAAGAACAAGATTGGTCGTAAGATTAAACGTTGGCGTGTAAGTGCTAACCTAGAAGATGTTCTCTATAAAGCATCCCATGTCAATCATCCAAGTAATATCTGGACTCGTGCAAGTAATGAAAACTATACATGGCTCTATGAAATGTGGTCGCATTTACATGAAGAATTCAAGTTGCGTTATGGTAAAGAACACCTTTCGTATACTAAATTAAAAGAAGTATTACAGTATCCACCAATTAATATTGATAATACTCCATTTACTCAACCAACTCAAGCAATGCCTGATGATGTAAAAGACGATGATGCTATTGTGGCTTATCGTAATTATTATATCAAGTACAAGAAAAACTTTGCAGTTTGGAAGAATAGAAAACAACCTGATTGGTTTACAGTTGGGATGGTCGCATGAGTTTTGACAAATTAATATGGTATACAGTTGTATACATTTTATTGGCAGGGTATGTAAGTTATTCGTCTTTTGTGTTATATGAATTGAGGCAATCTAATGCCGCATTAACAGAAATGAATAGAATTCAACTAGATTTATTAGCAGATATTGAGTATGGTGTTCAACCAATGTCACAGTTTCGTGGCTTAACTAATAATAGGTCATTTAGTTGTGAAGTTTCTGATAGGACTGCACCATGAGAAGAAGGAAACCTACGACAATACTCGAATCAATTTTAGTCTTTAGTGTAGTAACGATTGCTTATGGACTAATTTATCTTTATTTTAATTAAATGAGTGACGAAGACATACAAGGATTCATTGATTATTTTGGTGAAGATAAGATACCAAATCCAGACCAGTATCCTATGAAAGTTATATGGTTAATGAAATGGTATAAGTATATTGTTCTTAGAAATAGGGAAGAGGAATTAAAAAATGACGGACAGTAATCCTATTATAGTTATTAATGTTCTTATGGCCTCAAAAGGTCATCAAATTGGTAGGCTTGTAGCATCTTGTTCAAATGTTGTTTGGTACGATGCTCCTACAAATGGCGAACATCCTTGGTTGCCAAGTAAAGGTATATTAAATGATGAACTAGGTCATTTTCATTTTGACAGACGATTTAAAGACGATACTACGATACCACCGGTATTAGATTATGCAAGAAGAAGTGGTTATCCTAATGAAAGACCTGAATTAAAATTCGACAAATGTAAAAATGGTGATAAATTAATATATGTAACCCATAGTAAATTAGACGAAGCCAAAGATTATTTCAAAGGCGAACATTTAGTTGTACTTGATAAGAACGAAGAACGCTTTTTTAAGACTTCTTGGAATTATAGAGTTGGTCTATCTAAGAAGTTAATTAGTGAATTATATACTAGAGAAGAATGTGTTCAAGCATTAAATGATACCAAGAATAATTATACAAAACATATGGATGAAAATGATTTTGTTATTAAGTCAGTTGATGATTTATTAGATGAAGATACATTTAAATTATTTTGTAATAAATTCAATCTGGTATTTAATAAGAAAGACTACGATAAAGTTAAAGATTTTTTAAAGAAGAAGGTTAATTAATAGGAGTTTAAAATGGATGAAGTAGAAATAATCGAAGTAGGTAAATCTTATAGAGTTAGTGCCTATTGGAAAAAGAGTTTAACTGAAATTGAAATGTTTTCACATGAAGATGGACGAAGATTAAACACCGAAGTCCAATGGCGTAATGGTGAGTTTGTTATTACAATTGCTAACGAAGAAGAGGCAGACGAACTTCAATCATGTCTTGGTGAAGATGGTGAAATCTGGGATTATGAGAGTTTTGAACGCATTGAAATGTGGGAATGTTTTGATGGTTGTTGGGAAGACTTTGTCCATTATGGCAATTCATTCAGTGAAGAAGAGCGAGAAGCATTAAGTGAAGAATACGAAGCATGTGAAGATGTATGTTTTTCACGGTATGATTTCTTAGAAGACCTAGGATTTGAAGCACAAGGATGCAATTGGCAAATTCATGGTGGTGTTGTTGCTTATGAAAGTGAAGAAGAAGCACCAAGTTATGATTAAAACAAACGAAGCCTTCTTAGTCGATGATGCAGTCAAATTAAGAAAGACTGCTGACATTGAAGGTAATATTGGGAAGATTATTCGTGTGGGAACCATGAATGATAGAGATTTTAATTATGATATTGGTACATTTCTTCATATAGATTTCGATAAAGGTTATTTGTTAATTAGGTCATTAAAATCAGATGAATTAGTTGCGTATGACCTTAATTGTACCAATTCAAATATACTGGAGAATGCTAACGTTTCCATCACATCTAACTAAATATTGTCAAATATTACCTAGATAAGAAAGAACCAAAATGAGAAAGTTACAAGATGGAACAGAAGTACCTGAATTTGATATGCGTATTGAATTAAAAGTAAAAACTAAGTGTCCCAGTAAATATAAATTATTTGATTTAGAAACTGGTGCAGAATATATTGGCAAATTGCCAACAGAAGAAGACCCACATTATTGGAGAAGGACTAATTAAATGCAAACATTAACTTATATAACTGGTACAGTAATTATAGTAGCACTAATGGGTTGGTATCTTACTCATATTTGGAGTGATTGTCTTACAGATAATTCATTTCTAACATGTGCAAGGATGTTAAGTTAAATAAAATGGAAAATATATTATTACTTCCAGCGGCATTAGGCTCAGCCATGCCGTTAATGATGATTAATTTTGGTAATCGTTATACAACTTTGGCAACATTAATTCGAAAGATACATAGCGAATTAATGGCAAAGAAATTAACTAAGAAAGATAAAGAATCAAATATATATTTAAAACAGATTGAGGTTCTTCGAAAGAGATTAACACTCAATCGAATTACTGCTACATTAGCCGCATTTGGCTTTCTTTGTAATTTAATTTCTTTATATTTTGGATATACTGACAGTGTAGTACAATTTGGTTATTGTTTTACTCTAGGAATTACTTTATTTGGAGTTGCAATTATACTTTATATTGTTGAATTACAATTGGCTACTAGTGCCTTAGACACTCATTTACAAGATTTGGAAGAATTATGATTGATGAACAAGTTAAAGAACATATAACAGAAGAAATAAAAGAACACTATAAAGATAGTCAAATGTCCAAGGCTGGTAAACTAGCCTTGGAATTAAGTGCTGAACGAAAGAGACTTAAAAAAGAACTATCTGAAATGGCTTCAGAAGTAGAAGACTTAACTCCCACAACACCAACAGGAACAGTTGATTGGTATATTAAATGGGGAGCAATGGGCTTTGCAGTTTGTGGTGTCTTTTTAATCAGTGCTGGATTAGTATATTGGGGCCAAGTAGCATATATGATTAGTAGTGTTGGTTGGATATTTGTAGGAATGGCTTGGGGTGATAGAGCCATTATGATTGGTAGTGCGATTACAGGTACAGCAGTCGCAATGAATTTTGTTCAAGGACTTATAACTTAGGAGAATAATATGAAAACATTAAAACTATGGGAGATTGGTTTATTAATTTTATTGTTTCCTTTCTTTTTAATTAAATATCTAGGAGAATAAATTATGTGGTTGTTAGTATTAGTAATGATTGGGGTAGATAGTCCAAATATAATGGCAGTACCGTTAGAGAAGTATGAAACACAAGAAGTATGCTATGATAATTTGGTAGAAAGAGAATTAAAAGCACAGGATGATAGTGGACAAGCGGCACTTGTTTGTTTAAAAGACCCTAGGGTTGCTGAACCAGTCAATGATAAAAAGTTATTTGATGAAGAAATTGACGATTCATTAATAATCGCAAAAAGAAGTAACATGGTGCTTAAACCCGGCATCATTATGACCGGTGCGTAAATATAATATATACAATAAACACTTAATATCGTATGCCGAATGGGTAGAACGATATAAAGGAAAACAAATCGATGAAGTCGTCTTAGAAAGTCACAAAGTTTATCTTAAACAATTTAAAGCATGGCAAATTGGTAATATGGAGAAGATTTGATGGAACATTTCAAAAAATATATGGGATTATATATGGTAGCAGGATTATCTATGCCATTATTATTCCCAGATGGCGAAGAAACTTGGCTTTGGTGGTTACTTATCGCCACAGTCATTTGTTTAGCACCACCATTTAATTTAAAAGATAGATTTGTAAATGTATTAGGAAGTTTCTTTATGTTTATATTAAAACCATTTCATCGTTGGCAAGGTACTTGGCCCAAGTGGGTTAAGGTTGTGTTTGCTATCGTTGTTCTCATATTGTTTGAAGAATACTTCTTACAACCACTAGGACAAACAATGTATCCTTGGCGAATGGATTTTTCTAGTTAATTTAACTATTAACTTCTAACTTTTTAATAAATTAAATAAATATAGTTACAACAACTAGACCGCGGGTGAGACAAGAAACACAACGATACCGCAATAAAAACATCAATGATTAATAACTGGGTTTAAAATCTAATGCCAACAATAGAAGAAATAAAAAAATTGTTAGAAAGAGTGAGAAGTTTAACTTTGTCAAATAAAAGAGAAGAACTTTCTAGGCCCAGTCCATTGCCACCAATGAGTCCATTTACTCATGTAAGAGATATAGTGCGTGAAAGAGATGCAGATAATAAAGTGGTAAAGTCAATTCAATTAACAGATGAAATAGTTAAGAATATACAGAAAGCAGGACATTAATTGAAAAGATTATTTCTTATTAAGAATTTCTAATTGAGTTCTATACTGTTCGACATAGTTCTTCCAATCACCACCAATCCAATCCTCAGTAGATAATGGCTGAGTGTTCAAAGAAGTTACTAACTTTTCATACTCTAGTTCATTATAAGTAAGTAGCCTTCCAACATCAGTAAATGCTAACTCAATTTCAGCATCTTCATTATTGATACGTTTATTTCTCAAATCTTTATATTGATTTCCATGCCTATGTCCCGTATCGAATAGATAATCATTTAACATTCGGTATTGCACATCAAATTCGTGTGTAGCCAACCTTGAGAATTCAAAACCATTAGATGGTTCCCATAAACTTAATAGTCTCTCACGGAAATGAAGATGAATATATGGAATAATGATAGTTTTTATGTTATTTTTATTCAATTTGTCATTATCTAGTGTGTCTATATATACTATAGATTTACATCCATAATGAGTGGATATAAACTTAGATAAGAACTCACCAGCACTGGTGAGATACGAACCGTAATGTATTGCGGACCTATTTGTCATAATCTCTCTCCTCTTATATATTATTTATGGTGTATCTTCCAAGGAATAACATATGATAAATAGAGTAGAAGTATTAATTTTAATTAGGAGCAAACATGAGAGCATTTGAGATATTCAACGAAGCAGGTTTATCCAGAAATGAGTTGGGTAAACGTGAGAACCTACAATTGTTCATAGACATGATTAGTAAGAACGCACCCTTTACAAAAGTGGGCGAGACTGAACCATCTGTTGTATTGAAGCCTTCTGATGAATTAATACAGCAACTACAAGATAGAAATATTCCAACTAAGTACGAAACTATGAATGGCGAACAAATTCTTTTGTCTAGGTTACAAAAAACAACAGAATTTGGTGGCACTGGTGGTAGTAAAGCAGACACATCAGAACGACAAGAGCATGGATTAGTTAATTTTCTAAATGCAAATGCTGGTGTAGTTATTGAAGAAATGGGTATTACAGTAAAATCGGCTCGTTCACTTGGTGGCATGAATTCACTGGGCAAAGAGCCATATATTGATATTTTTATTACTGATACTAATGGCAAAGACCATGGAATTTCAATGAAAGCATCGTCATCAATGACAATTGGTGGTGGTGGAACTGCTGGTGTATTCAGTATGTTTCCTAAATTAATTCAAAGATGCTATGATAAAGTTGAGCAATATCTCATGGATATGGGATTAGAAGACCAAGATGTTGTATCTCATGGTGCAATACCAAATTTATTCTTTCGTATACCAGAAAAATACATAGCACCTTTAATGCGAGGCAACAAAGCAATGGGTGGACCGATTGATTGGATTTATGTAGGTCCATCAGATGTCACGGGTGAAGTTGTTGACGGTAATCTAAACTTAAATGGAAATTTCTACTCAGTTGATGATTTCGTTGAAAAAACTGCTGGCGATGTCTTCTTTAGAATTCGTAAACGTGACTTAGATGGAGAAATGACAGAGATTGATTTTTCTGACGTTGATGCAAAATTCAATTTACCAATTTTGATGATTAATCAATCAAATAGAAAAAGAAATTGGCGTCTATTGATGACAAATAAAGGACCAGCAAATAAAGCCATGATACTTGATTTAGACTAAGTATTGGTTGAATTACCACATTAAATGTGTTATAATAGTAGTAAGATAGTTAATTAAATCGGAGAAAGGAAATGGCATATTCAAAGCAAGTGTTGGACCATTATGAAAACCCTCGTAATGTAGGTAAGATGGACATGGACGACCCAACAGTTGGAACTGGAATGGTTGGAGCACCAGCATGTGGTGACGTTATGAAATTACAAATAAAAATTGAAGAAGGTATCATAACTGATGCTAAATTTAAGACATATGGTTGTGGAAGTGCTATCGCAAGTAGCAGTCTACTTACAGAATGGGTAAAAGGCATGACATTAGCAGAAGCAGAAGCCATTCAGAACATGGAAATTGTAGAAGAACTCGCATTGCCACCAGTAAAGATTCATTGTTCAGTCTTGGCAGAAGATGCAATCAAATCAGCAATCGCAGATTACAGAAAGAAAAATTAAATGTTAACAATAACTGACGAAGGCGCAAAAAGAGTAAATAACTTTTTGGAAGAAAGAGGCTCTGGAGTAGGAATTAGAGTAAAAGTAACTACTACGGGCTGTTCAGGTTTCGCATACGGTATAGAGTTTGCAGACCAAATAGATGAAGGCGATAATGTATTCGAAGATAAAGGAGTAACAATTATCGTTGACACAAAATCATTAATAATGATTGATGGCACACAGTTGGATTATAAACAAGAGGGTATAAACTCGGGCTTTCAATTTGAAAATCCACTTGCGGGTGATACTTGTGGTTGTGGTGAATCATTCACTATGAAGAAGGACTAAAAATGTTGTACGCAAACGGATGTAGTTTTACATATGGGACAGGATTAGCGTTAAAAGACACAGCGTGGCCATTTAAACTAGCAGAAAAGTTAGGCACCAGTAAAGAAGATGTTCAAACTGATGCAGAACGTGGAATAAGTAATCAATACATTGTTAGGCAAACAATCACAAATGTTTCAGAGTTAGTTGCAAATGGAAAGAAGCCATTTGTAGCAATCGGTCTTACTGCACCAAATCGCAGAGAACACTTCATTGAAAGTCAAAATGTATTAATTCATAATATACCATCACACGAATACCACGGCAATATTAGATTGAATGAAGAAACAAATACAGACTTAGATAAATTCAATCAATTGTATATGAAACATTTCTGGTCACCTGTCTATGACTTTCACAATTATCTTATTCAAGTATTAACATTACAAAACTTTTGTGTTGCTAATGATTTAGAATATATTATATTCAATAGCCTTAACTTAACACCAAACTTACTTGAAGCAACCAACTTTACAGAGTTATGTGAACAAGCAGATATGAAAGATGTGTTCTCACAATTAGATATGACACGCATCTATGAAGACCAAACATTCTTTACTTATATGTATGAGAAAGAATTATTCTTTCCGACTGAAGGCGATGAAAGATATATGCATCCAGACGAACAAGCACATAATGATTGGGCTGAGATACTTTTTAAAGACATAGTAAGGACAAGAGAAGGAAATGGGTAATGATGTATTAAAACTGACGCCAGGATATGCATCATCTTCGCCAGTAGAAAATGGTATTCTTTTTGACTTAACTGCTGAATATCCACAAAATTTGAGATATGCCGAGAATTGTCCACCAAGGGATCCGAAACTTGGCTCAAAAAATCCAAAATTATCTAAGAACAGAAGTGAGAGTTATCAATGGAACTCATCTGATACCGAAGATAATTATTTAAAAACTAAAGAGTCTAGAAGAAAAAATAGACAATACGACCACACATATAAACCAACAGATTTTTATTATGATGTAAACAAGAATGGATTTAGATGTGATGATTTTGAAACTATGGACTTTAGTAAGAAATCAATAATATATCTAGGATGCAGTCATACCTTTGGCGTTGGTCTTCCTGAAGAAGAAGTATGGACGTATAAAGTTCATAAAATGACAGAAGAATGGCAAAAAACAACATACAATTACATAAATTTAGGTTCTCCTGGAGTTGGTCCAGATTTTTATCTTCATTTAATTCCATATTTTAAAAAATTAAATCCTGCTTACGTTTTTTCTTATACTCCAGAAATTCACAGAATTACACTTGTCAATCAGGATGGATGGATATTTAGAGCCTTACCAGAAATGTTAAACAATGGTTCTATGAGACCTATGAAATATAATATGCTGGCTTACAAAAATTTAGTCATGTCGGGTGATAACTTTTTTGAGTATAAAAAACAAATATCATTAGGAAATATTAATAGTCTTTCTGAAGTTTTAAACTTTAAATTTACTGAAATTCCATCAACCAAATATATAACTGATTATATAGAAGAGTATGATTGGTTAGAAGAACTACATGCAAATCAATTTGATGAAGATGGTAAAGAAAAAGAAAATGCAAGAGATGATGCTCATTATCCAGCACAATATCATACAATGATATCGAAGATAATAATGTCTAAACTTAAAGAGGATAAATAACCTTATGAAAAAGATACTTAAAAAAATATGGGAACTAATAACTTATCCCTGGACGTGGTATAAAGAACAACGTGCAATGAAGAAACGTTTAGCGGAATTGAAAAAACGTGACCCATTCATATACAAATAACCACAAGACAGTTCTAGGAATAGGCGGTGCGTTAAACCATGACGCTTCAGTCAGTCTGATTAAAGGTAGTGAAATCTTATTTGCGGCCCATTCAGAACGTTATTCTAAAATTAAGAATGACCCTCTTCTTAACTCAGAAATACTCGAAGATGCATTTAAATATGGCACACCAGATGTTATTGCTTGGTATGAAAATCCATTTCTAAAGAAAGCAAGACAACTATGGGCGGGCCAATACTCTACTGCATTCGACATGAGTGAACTCCCATCAAAATACTTGAAACAGTTCCCAGAGTTAAAAGGAATTCCAATAGAATATCAAGACCATCACTATACACACGCATCTAGTGGATATCATACAAGTGGATTTGTAAATGCCGCGGTAGTAGTAATCGATAGTATCGGAGAATGGGAAACATTGACAATCTGGCAAGGTTCTGGTGGTCAATTATCTAGGGTTTACTCACAGGGATATCCACATAGTTTTGGATTATTCTATAGTGCGATGACACAGAGACTAGGACTTAAAGCACAAGAAGATGAATACATTCTTATGGGAATGGCAGCCTATGGAGATGCTGATAGAAA
>Ga0208796_1000584_pt1 | contig 10247 bp, 13 predicted proteins | sample ColrivemetaGS725_FD_187604 | JGI IMG/M metagenome (GOLD analysis project Ga0208796, IMG submission 187604) | Estuarine microbial communities from the Columbia River estuary - Flood tide ETM metaG S.725 (SPAdes) (version 2) | ecosystem: Environmental > Aquatic > Marine > Intertidal zone > Estuary... | reverse complement strand
TAACGCAGAGTTACTACAAAAAGCATTGTTAGAAATGTCTAAAGACCCACAAGCAATCAAAGCCATTCAAAAGAAAGTTGGTAAGTACGAATGGGTTATTGGTGAAGAAGGTAATGCTCGTAGAGATACACTAATGTCATTTGTTACAGAAGATGCGTTACGTGGCTTAGTTGAATTCTCAAACGATGCGTTAAACATCAAAGCAGTATACAAAGAAAGTATTCTTAATGCTGATGCAGTAGATGTTGTAGAAGAAGAAGAAGGTGGAATCATTAATAAGATTAAATCTTTCTTCAAATCTGAATAATGACACCAAATATATTAGTGCTTACTGGGCCACAAGGGTCTGGTAATCACTTATTCTCAAAAGCATTATCTATGCACGATGATGTCTCAGGTTGGGATGACCTGTTAAGAGAGTATTGGATAAACCACGATGCGGCACCTTTTAAAGATATTTGGTCACATCCAGAAACTATTAGTGGACACGATTGGTCACTAAGTGAGAACTGGGTACTTAGTGTAAGTGGACCATATGTAGATATCATTAATGGACAAAAGCAAACTGTTTATCCAAACTACAAAGAAGTATTAAGCGAACTTAGTAAAGTAGGAAATGTTCAAGTTGGTATTATTGGTAGAGACCAAAATATCATGGGACAAAATCAACTAAGAAAACGAGGAGTAGAAAGTTATCACAACTTTCTCAACAAAGTAGAAGACTTAACAGCACACCCTCATGTGTTTTTAAGTGTAGAACTATTGTACTTGTTTAGGCATCAGTACCTGAAGTCACTAGATGCCTTGCTTAATATTCCTGTAGATGCGAGTGATGAACGACTTCACTATATTCTCAATAAAGACCCGAATGCTAAATATGTTCATAATGTTGAACATAGTTGGTTAGACAAGCGAAAGAGGGATGGACTATTGAACGATAATAGTTTACCACACGATGAAACAGATGTACAGTAAGAAACAAGATACATCAGTTGTAATCATTAAATACGCAAGTGCGATACTTATACTGGTAGCAATGGTTTTACATGTTGCCGGTATAACGCCTTGGAATAGTATTTTACAAATGATTGCCGCAAGTGGCTGGATATATGTTGGTCTTAAATGGAATGAGAAAGCAATAATTCTTAATTTTCTTCCGCAGTTTGCTATCATAATACCTATGTTGATTTGGATATATTTTATAAAGGACACAGGATTGTGAAAAGTAATTGGGAATTAGGTAAAGAACTATCAAACTATCATTTCGATAAATCAATAAAAGATACAGAATCTTATCAAAAATGCGGAAGATTTGTAGGCGATTGGAAAGATGAACTTGAAGAAGCATACAAAACTATGGCTAGTGTCACCTGGAATAACAGGTGGCACAAACACGGCAAGACTGACCCTAGAGGCAATCTTGCACAAAACGAATTAAAAGATATTATTGATGCTGGTGGTGACCCAGAGATATCAATGTATCAAGGTTCATACACAATTGGACCTGTAATGCAACAGATGATTGACACTATAGGAATGGAAAGTAGTAGACACAAACTACATATTCAAGTAACTGGTGAAGTCGTATCTATGCATATGGATAAACATTACGAAAAAGAAACAAACGGCGGTGAAGCAAGACGCTTCTTAGTTGCATTAGAAGATTGGGAACCAGGACAGATTTTAATCTTCGGTAATCAAATATGTGAACGTTGGACTGCTGGAGATATCATTACGTGGGAATGGAAAGACATGCCTCACGGTACAGCAAATTGTAGTCTACATAAACGACCTATGTTAGCAGTGACAGGCATCGTTACTAAACAGACACAAGACTTAATTGACAACCCAAAATTAAGATATAATTTAGACTAAATACACACGAGAACACTTGACTAATTGCATAGATTGTGCGATAATAGGTGTATTAAGTCAAAAGAAGGAATACAATGGCAGTAGGAATAATTTCAGCAATACCAGAAGAATATTCAAGGTTAGAATGGGATGCAGAACCAAGAACAGAAATAATCGTAAATAAAATTTTTAAGTTTGGCAAGATGAATGACATTGATGTCATTGCCGCAGAATGTGGAATAGGTAAAGTAAACGCCGCACTGACAACAGGTTTGTTACTGGGCCATTTTAGATGTGAGAGTATTGCATTTAGTGGTGTTGCAGGTGGTTTAAATCCAGAGTTACATCAAGGTGATATTCTTATCGCTGACGAACTTATTCAACATGATTACGGTGCAATTGTGAATGGACAATTGATTAGTTCTATTCCTGGTAGTTTTCCCGCATTAGACGATACAGATGAAGATATAGCATATTGTATGCCAGAAAGATTGAAAAATGCATTAGTAAATGTCATAGGACTAGAACCAAAGTTTGGTCGTATTCTTACAGGCGATACATATTTGGCTTGTGAAAATACAAGAAAGATGTTTCACAAACAGTTTGAAGCAGATGCAATTGAAATGGAAGGTGGTGCAATAGCACAAGTATGTTGTTCTTGGCATGTACCTTTTGTTATTGTTAGAGTATTAAGTGACTTAGCAGGTGCAGAATCGCAATATGAGTTTGAAGAATTTATAGATGATGCGAGTAAGAAAGCCGCAAAAACAGTTAAAAAAGTTATTCCTGTTCTGGATGTGTGGAAGTAATGATTAAAGATTTTAAAGATACACCATTTGAAAAAAATGAACAAGAAGTACTCATAGATGGAGAATTTTATAAAGTATATCCAGATATGTGGCCAGCATGTGAAGGACATCTATTATTCGTTCCTAAAATAAATACAATTGAATATATAACGAAGACAATAGGCGAAGTAGTTGCTTACGGAGAAAATTTGGTAAAAACTGGACAAATTGACGGATATCATTTTGGTATGAATATGAGAGAACCAGCAGGACAATCAGTTTTGTGGCCTCACGTTCATTTCTTACCAAGACATAAAGATGATGTAGAAGGTTTTCCTGGTAGTGTCAGATTAGCACACAGAGGACATAGAGGTTCAGAGTATTATGGATTTCATCCAGAATATAAAGATGAGTATCGAAATGTGCATAAACATATAAAATGGAATGATGAGGAGACAAGGAATGAATAAATCATACGAATCAAAATCAGCAATAATTCTTCTTTACGGCTCATCAGAGTATAAGACGTTAGATAAGAAACTAAACGGTCAATTAGATACAATGTGCTTGGCAAATAGTGTTGATACTAAAGATAATTTAGAAACTGAAATGACATATCCATCTAAAGTCAATACACGAGCGATATGTGTAGTTAAGACAGACAAACAATCAGATGATGATTGGAGAAACATTGGTGGAAAATATTACAGTAGATATAAAGAACAAGTAGACCATGTTTACTTTGATGATGAAATGCCTAAAGAAGTTTATGACGGCGCAATGATGGCAAAATATTCATTTTCAAAATACAAAACTAAAGATAAACCTTCATTCGCAGAAATTCATGTTGACGATATTGATACGATTGATACATTACATGAAAGTATTTACTTCTCACGTGACTTGGTCTCAGAACCAGGAAATGTTTTATATCCAGCAGAGTATGCCAAAAGAATTAATGATACATTATCACCACTAGGTGTCAATGTAAAAATCTATCATCAAGCACAACTAGAAGAAATGGGCTTAAGTCTATTATTGAGTGTTGGTCAAGGTTCAGCAAGAGATAGTTATGTTGTTGTTATGGAACACATGAATGGTAAGGTTGGTAAATCACCAATTGCACTAGTAGGTAAAGGTGTTACATTTGACACTGGCGGCATCAGTCTTAAACCAGGACGTAACATGGGCGATATGAAATACGACATGGGCGGTAGTGCCGCAGTTGTTGGAGCAATGCATGCCATAGCAAGTAATAAACTAAAAGATAATGTGATAGGTATTGTTGGATTAGTAGAAAACATGCCAGATGGTACAGCAATCAAACCAGGTGACGTTGTAACATCATTAAGTGGATTAACTGTTGAAAACCTTAACACAGACGCCGAAGGCCGTTTGGTTTTAGCAGATATATTAACTTACGTACAGAATGAGTATAGTCCATGCTGTATTGTTGATTTAGCGACATTAACCGGTGCTATTGTTGCCACATTAGGACACGAGATGGCAGGACTATTCACAAACTCTACTACTTGGGGGGAGATGATTACATCTGCTGGTGAAAAAGCAGGTGAAGGTTTCTTCCGTATGCCAATGGGTCAAAACTGGAATAAAATGACTGATAGTAAGATTGCTGATATGCAGAATATTGGTGGTCCATATGGCGGTTCAACTACTGCCGCTGAGTTCTTATATAGATTTGTTGACCAAGAAACACCTTGGGCACACTTAGACATTGCCGGAATGGCATGGAATCGTTCAGAGAAGGATACTTGTCCAGTAGGTGCAGTTGGCTTTGGCGTAAAGACACTTTATGAGTTAGTTAAAGCAAATAATTGTAGCAAAGAAATGCCAATCGATGAACCTATGAAGTACTAAATTGTATAAATACGAATATAATATTATTCGTAAGGAAATACAATATGTCATTCATTATAGCGTTCACACTCAGGTGGCTTCTTAAGGGCTGGATTCTAGCCAAGTTAGCAATCGTAGTAAGAAGATGGTTAGTTAAGAAATACAACCTCGAAGCAAATTTCAAACAGACTAAATCAGATAAAAAAGTTAAATGGGCAGATTTGCGTTGGTATGCCGATTTAGCGGCAAATGTCTACAAAACAAAAGAAGTCATTAATTCAACTTATGAAAAAGACTTCAAAGTGTATATTAACGAAATCAATGAAATTCGATATGTTGTTCTTACCGATGATTCTACAAAATCACATTATGTTTCTGTAAGAGGTACAGCAAATTCTCATAATGCAATGCAAGACATTAATTTCTTTAAAGACAAAAGTAAGAGATTGGGCATTAACATTCATACAGGATTTCATAGAACGGCAGAAATGATTGCTGATGATTTGTTGTCAAGGCTTAAAGAAGATTATAAAGTATGTGTTACAGGACATAGTCTTGGTGGCGCCGCGGCGGTTGTAGTTTCTTGGTATCTTGACCATGCTAATTTCAATGTTGAAGAATGTGTCACATTTGGTCAACCTAAAGTTACTGACTCGCATGGCAATAGAACAATGCGTGATAAGATTAAACTAACTCGTGTTGTGAACGAAACTGACGTTGTTCCTTTAGTACCACCGACTGGTACACATCGTCATAGATATGCTCATACAGGAACATTAGTTAAATTATTAGACGATGGTAAATTCTGTCACCTACAACAACCAGACAGTTTGAACTTCGGTGTAAATAGTTTCTGGTTATTTGCGGCAAGAGAAAGTTTCTCTTTCTATGAAATGGGCAAAGAACTACCAGACCACTTTATGACTAGTTATATTGAGAACATGAAAATGTGTTCAAGTACTAAGGAAGGTCAAGAAGTTTTATGGAAAGATAGATTACAGTATATCAATGATGAAGGTATGCTTGGTGAATTTGGTAAAAAGGAGAAATAAATGGCAGAACAACAACACATTCAAGACCCATTTTTGTACAAATGTACAATACAACGTATAGTTGATGGAGACACAGTAGATGTTAATATTGATTTAGGATTTGGTATTTGGTTATATAAAGAAAGAGTTCGTGTAGCAGGTATTGATACACCTGAAAAGAGAACAAGAGATAAAGTTGAAAAGATATTTGGATTGGCAGCCACTGCCAAAGCACATACATTGATTCCAGAAGGTTCAAACTGTATAATTAGAACTCGCAGAGATAAAGCAGGAAAATATGGTAGAACTATGGGTGATTTTGTACTAGAAGATGGTACATTATATACAGATGTTATGATTGAAACACATCATGCAGTTCCTTATGAAGGTCAAGCAAAAGCAGATATCGAAGCGGCACATCTAGTTAATAGAGAAATATTAATAGAATCAGGCGAAATAACGGTTGACATTTGATAGCAAATCATGTTATAATTATTGTAATTAACAATACAAATAGGTAGAGAATATGACTGATACTCCCGAAACACCAAAACCATTAGTAAGCGAATCTGGTGAATATGAGAACCTAATGGAACTCAACGAGCAGAACAAAAAAGACAAAGAAGAAAATCCTGATGCATTCGGAAGTCTGTTCGAAGTAGAAGAAACCGAAATAGACCCAGACCATTGGACACAACACTGGAAGGGAATGCCAGAGTATAAGCAAGAAGATAATGGTCCATGGAAGACAGTAAGAATCCACTTCAGAAATGAAGAAGACTATAATGAGTTTGCAAAGTTGACTGGTAATACACACCTCACAAAGAAAACAAAAAGTGCTTGGTATCCGAAATTAGAGATTACTAAAAATGCGTTACTACGATGGATAGAAGATGACGACGGAGACGAAGACGACATACCATCAACGTATGACGAAGACAATGAAGGTTGGGAATAAAATAAAAGAATGAAAGAAATCGTATCTAAGACATACTGTCCGCTTCCCTTTAATCACTTATACGTACATCCCACTAACATGGCAAGTGTATGTTGTGCATTTCGTAAAAATGAAGAGAGATTTCAACTACCTAATATCAAAGAGTATAAGAACTTAGGTGACCATTTAACGCATCCATTCATAAAAGACATACAACAAAAGATGTTGAAAGGTGAGCCAGTTTCAGGATGTAAAACTTGTTACTATGCAGAAGAGCATGGTTATCAAAGTATGCGTCAGAAAGAAATCGAAACTTGGCATGTTGAAACTTTCCGTGACTTTACTCCGCCAGATTTAGAAAATCCAAAACTAGAATACATGGAAATGACATTTGGCAACTATTGCAATCTAGCATGTAGAACTTGTAGTTCTGACCTTAGTCATAGTTGGATAGATGATACAATAAAACTTAAAAAACTTGGGCTAATGGAAAGTATTGCCGCCACAGCAGAAAGAATTAACATTGAAAAAGAATGGCATCCAGATGATTTCAAAGATTTACAATACATAAAGATAACTGGCGGTGAGCCAATGTTACATCCCGACTTTCCTAAATTTATGGAACAATTAGAAAAAGAGAATGTTTATTGTTTCATATTCACAAATGCGAGTTGGGTACCTAAACAAAGAATATTTGACATGATAAAGGACTTTAAATTTCTTCAATTATTTCTTAGTGTAGATGGTGTAGGTGATGTACAAGAATACATGAGACACAATGCTAAGTGGGACGTAACAGACGCATCGGTAAGAAAATGGTTGACATGGTCTGCCCATTTACCGAATGTTCAAGTTTGTTGGTCACCTACATGGTCACTAATGAATGCACCTTATTTTGTAGAAACATGTAATTGGTGGTTAGAATTAACAGAAGAAATTTTAAGAAACACAAGAGGAGAATGGTGGAATGCAACTAAGTCAAATTTCATATATAATCCATCAATTTATCAAATGACTTTACTGCCTACTGATACAAAAGAAAAACTGAAAATAGAAGCATCAGAATATATCGAAGAATTAAAAAATAAAGATATCTTTGGTAAAGAACATATAATTGAAATGGCGGAAGGCTTTATAAAATTCTTTGATAATGATACAGGAACATCAAAAGACTTAGAATTATATCATCGAACAACAGATGCACTAGATGAACTTAGAGACCAATCTCTTAAGAAGATGCTGCCGTTAACTTATGAAGCAATGTATAATCGTAAAGAAGGAGAAGAATGAGAACCGCACCAAAATATCCAGTCTATATTATCTCTAAAACAAGACATGAATCTATGTTTACTTCAAGGTCATTGTCTCGTATGAAGATACATCATTATATTGCAATTGAGCCACAAGACTATGACAATTACGATAAATGCTTGGATACTTTTAATATTAGAGACTATGTTACACTATTAGTATTGCCATTCAGTAACCACGGTGATGGTCCTGGTAGAGCAAGAAACTGGTGTTGGGACCATTCTATGGAAGTTCTAGGCGCAAAACGTCACTGGGTATTAGATGACAATATCCAAGATTTCTATCGATTACATAATAATCAACGTATTCGTGTCGAGTCTGGTGTAATGTTTAAGATTATGGAAGACTTCTGTGATAGATATGATAATGTAAAGATTGCAGGTCCACAGTATCGTTTCTTCTGTGCCGCAGACCAATCATATCCACCTTATGTAAAGAACACAAGAATTTATTCTACACTTCTAATTGAGAACGATTGTAAGTATAGATGGAGAGGCAGATACAACGAAGATACTGATATCTGTTTAAGAGTTCTCAAAGATGGTGATTGTACTGTTCAGTTCAATGCCTTCTTACAAGGCAAGTGTGCAACTCAAACAGTTAAAGGTGGCAACACCGAAGAGTTCTATCATGCTGAATTTACGGAAAATGAAGACTTTAAAAAGACAGGTTACAATACTGATGGTACTATAAACAAGTCACAGATGTTAGCAGATATGCATCCAGATGTTGCGAAAGTAGTTTGGAAATATGGAAGATGGCATCATTATGTAGATTACTTGCCATTTAAAAAGAATATGTTATCTATCAAAGAAGGTACTATGTTACCAGAAGGTATAAATAACTACGGACTAGAACTAAGAAAATATTCTAGTGTACAAGATTTTGAAAAAGAGCAGAGGATTTTAACCAGATAAAACAACCATAACGCCGAAGTAGCACAGTGGTAGTGCAACTGATTTGTAATCAGTAGGTCGCCAGTTCGAATCCGGCCTTCGGCACCATATTAAAAGCGGCTATGATGTAAGGGTAGCCTCCCTCGTTGCCAACGAGAGTGTCCGAGTTCGAATCTCGGTAGCCGCTCCAGTTCGTTCCTCAGTAGTTCAGTTGGTAGAACACCGGACTGTTAATCCGTATGTCGCTAGTTCGAGCCTAGCCTGGGGAGCCACCTTTTCGGAGAGGTGACAGAGCGGCTTAATGTACCGGTCTTGAAAACCGGCGTACCTATCGGTACCGTGGGTTCAAATCCCACCCTCTCCGCCAGTTAACACTTGACAATATGATTGAATTATGTTATAGTGGTTTATGTAAGTTGAAATGAAAGGAACTTATATTGAAAAAGCAAATGATTAATGCGGCAAGGAAACACGCTGAAGCGGAGATTGAATTGCACAAAACTAATATCGAAGTTTACATGAAAAATGTTATTGGTATCGGAGAACATTCTGATATTATTGAAACTATTCAAAAAGAATTAGATTCAATGGCAACAGCACACGATAGGCTTGAGATGTTAGATAAGTATTTCGATAACGAAGATTGATAAAAAATTATGAAATTAATTACAGAAAACTTTTACTCTTGGTGTTTTATGCATGTATTAGGCAGTCTGCCGTATGAATACATGCGTAACGAGGGTCAGATGTAATTATAATAATAAGAAACTATTAATAATAACTTCAGGCCCTCTTTATGAGGGCTTTTTTTATGACTACACTTCGCCTTACTGCAATAAGGTGTCTTTGCAGAGACAGAGGCCTCGAAAGGGTCAAAGATAGTGTAGTTTTAAAAGAATAACGTTGGCGTGGCAGAATGATTATGCGACGGATTGCAAATCCGTTTATATAGGTTTGATTCCTATCGCCAACTCCAATAGAGGTGAAGTGTTACGGAAGCACGATGGTCTCCAAAACCATAAGCCGGGGTTCGACTCCCTGCACCTCTGCCACTTGACATTTGGTCTCCAATGTGTTATTATAGTAGAGTAGCAATAGTGCTACAACACACAGAAACATACACACAGGAGAAATATATGGTTTCGAATAAGAATGCGTATGAGATACGCACAGAAATCCTTGGCATGGCTCAAGGTTTTGTTATGGATAAGTTTCATAACAAACATCAAAAATGGTTAGATTCAACAGATAGACATCCAGAAACGGGTGTTATATTGTATGTTGGAGAAGCGCCAAAGTATCCTACCTCTGATGAAATACTAGCAGAAGCAGAGAAGTTATATTCTTTCGTTGATACTAAGTAGTTAGATTAAGCCACCGAAAGGTGGCTTTTTTATTGCTTTTGGATATATAGATAGATTTTTTTGATTAATCGTTTGATTACAGGATTATTTGTGTCCCAATTGAACAAGGCAAAATAACCAAGCAAGTCAGGACTTAAGAATTGTCCTACTTTAGTTTTGAATTGTGCTGTTTTCTTAGCCATTCTTAGTAAGTCTACTGCACCTTCTTT
>Ga0208796_1000561_pt1 | contig 10554 bp, 10 predicted proteins | sample ColrivemetaGS725_FD_187604 | JGI IMG/M metagenome (GOLD analysis project Ga0208796, IMG submission 187604) | Estuarine microbial communities from the Columbia River estuary - Flood tide ETM metaG S.725 (SPAdes) (version 2) | ecosystem: Environmental > Aquatic > Marine > Intertidal zone > Estuary... | reverse complement strand
TTCTAGTTATATTCTTAACTTTTCTTGCATTAAGTTGTTCTAGGAAAAAGGATAAATTTATAAATAGAAATTTTCACGCTATTACTGCAGAATTCAATGCACTTTATAATGGTTATACCGCTTTAGAGCAAGGTAAAAGCACACTTAATGATGCGTATTTTGATAACTATTGGGAAATTTTACCCATAGAACGCATGCAGATTTTTGAGGACATTGTGCTTCCAGGTCAATCTAAAAACGAAAATTTTTCGAGAGCTGAAGAGAAAGCTGCAAAAGCGATTCAAAAGCATAGCATGAATATTGATGGCAAGGAGAATAATCCTCAAATGGATGAAGCTTACTTACTTTTAGGAAAAGCTAGATATTTCGATCAGCGTTTTGTGCCCGCATTAGAGGCACTTAATTATATTCTTTACAAATACCCAGCAAGCGATAAGATTAATCAAGCTAAGGTATGGCGAGAAAAAGCAAATATTAGGCTAGATAATAACGAGCTGGCTATAGAAAACCTAAAGCGTCTTTTAAAACAAGAAGATCTAAAAGGGCAAGATTTAGCAGATGCAACATCCATACTCGCGCAAGCTTATTTAAATACCAAATCTATTGATACTGCAATTACGCAATTAGAAATCGCATCAAGTGCCACAAAAAATAATGATGAGCGCGGGCGTTACCGCTTTATTCAGGGTCAGTTGTATAATGAACTGGGTTATAAAGATAGTGCTAATATCGTTTTCGATAAAGTGATTGAGCTTAATAGAAAAACGCCTAGAATCTATATGATTTCTGCGTATTTGGAAAAAATCAAAAACTTCGATTTTGATAATGGAAATAAGCTAGAGGTTAGCGAATTACTTGCTGAACTTCAAGAAAATAGAGAAAACCGTCCATATTTAGATAAAATTTATCATCAAATTGGTGCGTATCATTTACAAAATGGTTCAGACTCGTTGGCGGTAGCATATTATAATAAATCTTTGCGAACAAATAGTCGAGATAAGTTTTTAAAAGCTAAAAATTATGAAACATTAGGTGATATTAATTTTGACGCATCAGTTTACGCCGATGCGGGAGAGTATTATGATAGCACCATGAATAATTTGGTTCTTAAATCGAAACCTTATCGTGTTATAAAACGTAAGCGCGATAATTTAAAAGATGTTATCTTTTATGAGTCTATCGCCAAAGTAAATGACAGTGTTTTAAGTTTGGTGAATTTAACGGAAGCAGAAAAGTTGGCTTATTTTGAATCTTTTGTTGAAGATTTAAAAGCTAAAGCCGAAATAGAAAAGGAAAAACAAGAAGCCACCGAACGTAATAGTGGTTTAGCAACCGTTAATAATATTGGAGGGCAACCAAATAGAGTTGGACCTCAAAACCAATCTACTGCATTTTATTTTTACAATCCAACTACCGTAGCTTACGGAAAAAACGAATTTGCAAAAATATGGGGTGATAGGTCTTTAGAAGATAATTGGAGATGGTCTAGCAAAGGGATTTCAAGTGAGCCTAATAATAATGCTGCTATAAATGTTGTAGCTGCTGCATCAGATGAAGAACGTTTCGATCCTCAATTTTATATTTCTAAAATCCCTTCCGAAGAAAAAGAAATAGATAGCATTTCTAAAGAACGTAATTATGCTTATTACCAATTAGGATTGATTTACAAAGAGAAATTTAAGGAGTACGAGTTATCAAAAAGTAAGTTTCAAAATTTATTAAATAGCAATCCTGAGGAAAAATTAATACTACCTTCAAAATACAACTTGTATAAAATTTATGAATTGTTAGGTGAAAGTGATGAAGCTATAATTGCTAAAAATGATATTATTAGTAAATATCCAGATTCTAGATATGCGACCATATTAAATAATCCAGAATTAGTCACTGAAAGAGACGAAAACAGTCCTGAAAGTTTATATGAAGCACTCTATATTCAGCACGAAAACCAAGAATATGCCGATGTTGTTTCAAAAAGTGAAGCGTATATAAAAACTTTTGATGGCGAAGCGATGGTTCCAAAGTTTGAATTATTAAAAGCTACGGCTACAGGTCGTTTATATGGTTATGAAGCGTATCAGAAAGCAGTGAATTATTTAGCAATTACCTATGCTAATACTCCAGAAGGTAAGCAGGCACAAAACATTGAAGCTAATATTTTACCTAAATTAGCAAATAAAGATTTTATTGAGGAGACTGATAGTATTTCTGATAACCATAAAGTTATATTTCAATTTAAAGACATGGAACCAGAAGCTATTTCAAGCTTTAAAGAAACCTTAGATACCGTTTTGAAAAATATTAGGTATTATAAATTGAATGCCTCAATAGATGTTTATAACCCAAACATAAAACTTGTAGTGGTTCACGGATTAAAAACACCACAAGTAGCAAAAACATTTGATCAACTATTAACTAAAGAGGATCAAAAGAAAATAAAAGTCCCTTATTTTGTAGTATCATCTACGAATTATCAAATCATTCAAATCCATAAAAATTTGGATGCTTATTTGAATATCGATAATAATTAAACTTAACACATTATGTTCTCTGAAAACAAAAAAGAAAAACAAATGACAGAAGGTGCATCAAGCCAAAACATTATTGCCCAAGGCACTAAAATGGTTGGCGATTTTAACAGTGAAGGCGATTTTAGAATCGACGGAATTATAGAGGGAAATATTAAAACTTCAGGAAAAGTAGTTGTTGGTAAATCCGGCTTAATTAAAGGCACTTTACATGGAACTGACGCTTATTTTGAAGGTAAATTTTCGGGTAAACTAGCTTTGTCAGGCACATTAACCTTAAAATCATCTGCACATATTGAAGGAGAAGTAGTGGTTGGTAAATTGGCTGTTGAGCCAGGAGCCACATTTAATGTAACGTGTGTTATGAAAGGCACCGTAAAAGAAATGAATAATGGCGGACAATCACAACAGCAAAGAAAACCAGAAACCGGGAAAACAGCTTAAAAACGTTGCTATTCTTTCTGGAGTTGCATTTCAAATGGGTATTACAATATATCTGTTTGTTATGTTAGGCAAATGGCTGGATTCTAAATTTAACGACGGAGATAAATTGTTTATCATTATTACAACACTTTTAGGAGTTGCGATTTCATTATATGTGGTTCTTAAACAGGTTAATAGAATTAAATATTAATGAGTAATCCTTTTATAAGTTTTGCAATAAAAACAGTTATTCTATTAACAGTTGTTTTTGCTATACATTTGCTTGTTTTAAATGTTTTACAGCTTTCTTTATTCGAAAATAGAATTGTACTATCCTACATAGTTAACCTTGTTTTAGTTATTGTTATTTTCGGAATTCTTTATCTATTAAAAGAAAAGTATAAAAGTCAATTAGGGTTTCTGTTTTTAGCAGGGAGCCTTTTAAAATTTGTCGTTTTTTTTATTCTATTTTACCCGTTTTATAAATTGGATAATATTATAACTAAACTAGAATTTGCAGCGTTTTTTGTGCCCTATGTTATAGGCTTGATAATAGAATCTGTTAGCCTTAGTAAATGGTTGAATAAACTAGATTAGTATAATAAGTGAATCATCTTAAAACGAGAGATGAAATAAAAAGCAAATTTGTTTTGGTTTTTGATATAAAAACATACCTTTGCACCGATTTTTAAGCCACTATTACTTAAAGCAATATGCGAAGAAAAATATCTTTAAAACCAATTACATTATTACTGCTTTTAATAACCTTCATTTCTTACGGGAAGGAACAAGAGGGACACGGTGAACCAAAAACCGACAGAAAAACAGAAATAAAAGAATATATTCAGCATCACTTAAAGGATTCTTATGACTTCGGATTGTATTCTTATACATCAGATGAAGGAGAGGATAAGCATGTAGGGTTTCCATTGCCAGTTATTTTATGGGATAATGGGTTAAAAGTATTTTCATCTTCTAAATTTCATCACGGAGAATCAGTTGCTGAGGTTGGGGGCGATTTCTACAAAGTACATCATTCAAAAATTTATAAAGTGGATGGTGCAGATGGAAAAATTCTTGAAGACGACCATCATCACGCTACCAACGAAAAACCATTTGATTTTTCAATCACTAAAAACGTATCCTTGATTTTTTTAGTATTTGGTATTATGTTTTTTATGTTTAGCAGAATGGCTAAATCATATAAAACAAACAATGGGATGCCTAAAGGAACTGGTCGTTTGTTAGAACCAATTGTGCTTTATGTGCGCGACGATATTGCACGACCAAATATTGGCGAAAAACACTATAAAAAATACATGAGTTATTTGTTAACGGTATTTTTCTTCGTTTGGATTGTTAACTTGTTTGGTTTAACTCCAATAGGGATGAACGTAACCAATAACATAGCTATTACGTTATGTTTAGCACTTATGACCTATTTAATAACCACGTTTTCAGGAAATAAAAATTACTGGAAACATATTTTCTGGATGCCAGGTGTGCCTTGGCCAATGAAAATTATATTAGCGCCTATTGAATTATTAGGAACCATCATTAAGCCATTCGCATTAATGATTCGTTTATATGCCAATATTACTGCAGGACACGTTGTTTTAATGAGTATTGTGGGGATGATATTTTTATTCCAAAATTGGTTAGGAAGTGGGTTATCGTTTTTGTTAGCGTTTGTATTAGCTATTTTAGAGTTGCTTGTCGCAGCTTTACAAGCCTATATTTTTACAGTACTTTCAGCATTATACTTTGGTATGGCGGTTGAAGAACATGACCATGAAGAAGGTCATTAATAAATTGAATGTTTAATTAATTATATATATATATTATGGAAATTCCAGCTATCGTAGGTGCAGGTTTAGTAGTAATTGGAGCAGGTATTGGTATTGGTAGAATCGGTGGTTCTGCTATGGATGCAATCGCTCGTCAACCTGAAGCTACAGGAAAAATTCAAACAGCTATGCTTATTGCAGCAGCTTTGATTGAAGGTATTGGGTTTGCTGCTTTATTTGCAGTATAAAACAAACAAGAAACAGCTATGACGGTTGGTTATAGCTGTTCTTTTAATTAAACATAAGTTTTTTAGAAATATAAATTATTATGGAAAAATTATTCGAAGACTTTTCATTAGGATTGTTTTTTTGGCAAGCTATTTTATTCATAGCTTTAATTCTGCTTTTAAAGAAATTTGCCTGGAAACCAATTTTAGATTCTGTTAATGAAAGAGAAGAAGGAATTAAAAATGCATTAGATTCTGCTGAAAAAGCAAAGTTAGAAATGCAAAACCTTCAGGCTGATAATCAAAAGTTATTAAAAGAAGCTAGAGCAGAGCGTGAAACGATGTTGAAAGAAGCACGTGATATCAAAAATAAAATGATTGATGATGCTAAGGGAGAAGCTCAGGAGCAAGCAAATAAAATGATTCAACAAGCGCAAGGAGCAATTGAAAGCGAAAAGAAAGCAGCTATGGCTGAACTTAAAAATCACGTTGCAGGTTTATCTTTAGAGATTGCTGAAAAAGTAGTGCGAGCTGAATTATCTAACAAAGACAAACAATTAAAATTGGTTGAAACTATGTTAGATGAAAAATCATTAAACTAAGATATAATGGCAGGAGCAAGAGCAGCAATACGTTACGCAAAGGCAGTGTTAAGTTTAGCAACAGATTTAAAATCTGCGGATGCTATAAATAAAGACATGAAATTAATTGCTGATACAGTAGCAGATAGTAAAGAGCTAAGTGATATGCTTCAAAGTCCTGTAATACCATCTTCAATAAAAAAATCAACCTTATTAGAGGTTTTTAAAAATTCTGACAAAACAACTAAAAGCTTAATAGATACTTTAATTACTAATAATCGAATTGATATTTTAGGTCATGTGGCTTCAAAATACAATCAGTTATTTGATGAGTCAAAAGGTATCCAATTAGCAACTGTGACTACAGCAGTAGAATTGACAGCAGATTTAAAGAAGAAAGTTTTAGCAAAAGCTAAAGCACTAACAGGAAAAGATGTTGAAGTAGAAAATAGTATTGATGAAAGCATTTTAGGTGGTTTCATTTTAAGAATAGGAGATGTGCAGTACAACGCAAGTGTTGCAAATCAACTAAACAAATTAAAAAGAGAATTTACATTAAACTAAGATATTCGTATCTAAATAAACAATAAGATGGCAGAAGTAAAACCAGCTGAAATATCAGCAATCTTAAAACAACAACTTTCAGGTTTTGAGGCTAGTGCTTCATTAGACGAAGTAGGAACTGTACTAACTGTAGGTGATGGTATTGTACGTGCTTATGGATTAGCTAATGCGCAATATGGCGAGTTAGTAGAATTCGAAGGCGGATTAGAAGGGATTGTACTTAACCTTGAAGAAGATAACGTAGGTATTGTATTATTAGGAACTTCTGTAGGTGTTAGAGAAGGGTCTATTGTAAAACGTACTGAGCGTATCGCTTCTATTAATGTTGGAGAAGGTATTGTTGGACGAGTTGTAGATACATTAGGTAATCCTATTGATGGTAAAGGACCAATCTCTGGAAAGACTTATGAAATGCCTTTAGAGCGTAAAGCTCCCGGCGTTATTTACAGAGAGCCCGTAACTGAGCCATTACAAACGGGAATTAAGGCCATTGATGCTATGATTCCGGTTGGTAGAGGGCAAAGAGAGTTGGTAATTGGTGACCGTCAAACGGGTAAAACAGCAGTTTGTATTGATACCATCATAAATCAAAAAGAATTTTACGATGCAGGTGAGCCTGTATATTGTATATATGTTGCTGTAGGTCAAAAGGCTTCAACAGTAGCTTTAATTGCTAAAAATTTAGAAGAAAAAGGCGCTTTAGCATACACAACAATAGTAGCTGCAAACGCATCAGATCCTGCTGCAATGCAAGTTTATGCACCTTTTACAGGAGCATCTATTGGTGAGTATTTTAGAGATACTGGTAGACCAGCTTTAATTGTATTTGATGATTTATCAAAACAAGCTGTTGCTTACCGTGAGGTATCTTTATTATTAAGACGTCCACCGGGACGTGAAGCATATCCTGGTGATGTATTTTATTTACACTCAAGATTATTAGAGCGTTCTGCAAAAGTGATTAATAATGACGCAATTGCTAAAGAAATGAATGATTTACCAGATTCGCTTAAGCCTATCGTTAAAGGTGGTGGTTCATTAACAGCATTACCAATTATTGAAACACAAGCAGGTGACGTTTCAGCATATATTCCAACAAACGTAATTTCTATTACGGATGGTCAGATATTCTTAGATGGTGATTTGTTTAACTCTGGTGTTCGTCCAGCAATTAACGTAGGTATTTCTGTATCTCGTGTTGGTGGTAATGCACAGATTAAATCAATGAAAAAAGTAGCAGGAACATTAAAATTAGATCAAGCACAGTACCGCGAATTAGAAGCGTTTGCTAAGTTTGGTTCAGATTTAGATGCCGTTACTTTAAACGTTATTAACAAAGGAAAGCGTAATGTGGAGATTTTAAAACAAGCTCAAAACGATCCGTTTACCGTTGAAGATCAAGTAGCAATTATTTATGCTGGATCTAAAAACTTATTAAGAGATGTGCCTGTTGAGAAAGTAAAAGAATTTCAAAGAGATTATTTAGAATTCTTAAAAGCGAAGCATGCAGATGTACTTAGTACGTTAAAAGCAGGAAAATTAACTGATGAAGTTACAGATATATTAACAGCTGTAGCAAAAGATTTATCAGGAAAATATAGAGCATAATTGTCATTCCTGCGAAGGCAGGAATCTCATGTTTTGAAGTTAAATTAAAATAGATTCCGCATTAGGTGCGGAATGACAAAAAGAGATTATGGCTAATCTAAAAGAAATACGTAACAGAATATCCTCGGTATCTTCAACGATGCAGATAACTAGCGCTATGAAAATGGTGTCAGCTGCAAAATTAAAGAAGGCCCAAGATGCTATTACGGCAATGCGTCCTTATGCAGATAAGTTAACGGAGCTTTTACAAAGTTTAAGCGCAACTTTAGATGCAGATTCTGGAAGCGCATATTCTGAGCAACGTGAATTAAAAAAAGTACTTATAGTGCCAATTACTTCTAATAGAGGTTTGGCAGGTGCTTTTAACTCAAATATCATTAAAGAAGTTAATAGATTGGTTTCTGAAACTTATGTAAATCAAGAAGTTTCTTATTTAGCTATCGGTAAAAAAGCAAATGATGCTTTTAAAAAGACCAATAGAGTTATAGCTAATAAAAGCGAAGTTTATGATGATTTAACTTTTGACAATGTTGCTGAAATTGCAGAGTTGTTAATGGAGAAATTTGTTGCTGGCGAGTTTGATAAGATCGAAATTGTTTATAACAAATTTAAAAATGCAGCTACTCAAATTGTAATGACTGAACAGTTTTTACCAATCGTCCCAATTGAAGGGGAGGTAAATAACAATGCAGATTACATTTTTGAACCTTCAAAAATTGAAATCGTAGAGCAATTAATTCCGAAGTCTTTAAAAACACAATTGTACAAAGGTGTTAGAGATTCTTTTGCATCAGAACACGGTGCGCGTATGACGGCTATGCACAAAGCAACTGATAATGCAACTGAACTAAGAGATCAACTTAAATTAACTTATAATAAAGCACGTCAAGCATCAATTACTAATGAAATTTTAGAAATTGTTGGAGGAGCGGAAGCTTTGAATAATTAGACTAAGCAGAGCGAAGTCAAATTTTCATATAGCAAAAGCTTTGAATAATTAATTAGAGTAAGCTCAAGACTCATGTAAATATGAAACTTTAAAATACATAATAAGTATTTTTATAAAACATCAAGCCTTACAATAGTAAGGCTTTTTTGTGGTATTAATTTTGGAATGGTATCTTTATAAAGTCAAATTATTCAAAATGAAAATATTCAAAAAAATTATATCAATTTTGATAACACTTATTGTAATGATAAATTTTTCAAGTTGCGCGGGTACATATAAACTGGAAAAATCAGTTCGGTTAACTATCGGAGAAGTTTATTATCAAAATTGGGTTGCAGGGGTTCAAGGTGGTGGTGCTGGTTTCAATATTTTTATTCCTGTTTCGGATAATCCTAAAAACATAATGTTTGATAGTGTTTATTTTAAGGGAAAGAAAGCTAAATTGGAATTTAGTAATAATACTATTTTTATTGGGCGTTTTAAAACCACAAAAAACAGAATAAGAGATATCAATATGATTAGTGACTCTAACGATGGGTTTTCTGAAAAAATACCTTTTAATTTAAATGATAATGAATGTGTAGTTAGTTATTTAAATAATAATAAAATAAAATACTTCAAAATTGAGAATATTATTAAAAAAGAGTCTATACTTTATCAAAAAACACCTTCTAAGAAGCTATAACCTATCTTTGGATTGCGTTTGCTAAAAACGTATTTTTAAAGACTTAAAACACAACTTTTTGAGCGGACTCAAAACATTATTTAAGCAAACATTTATTTATGGTTTAGCTACTGTGCTTCCCAGAATGCTTAGTTTCTTATTGGTTCGCCTTCATACAGATGAAAGTGTTTTAAAATCTGTTGCTGACTACGGAGATGTTTCTTTAATATTTTCCTATTTCGTATTATTTAATGTCATTTTAGCTTATGGAATGGAAACGGCATTTTTCAGGTTTTTTAATAAAGAATCTGATAAAGATAAAGTTGTTGGTACGTCTACTATCTCTTTAATGCTTACTTCATTAGGCTTTTTCGTCATTGCTTTAGTATTTCAAAATCAAATAGCAAAGCTTATTGATATAAAGGTAGAATATATCAACTTAGTTATCTGGATTTTGCTCTTAGATGCTTTAGTTATTATACCATTTGCATGGTTAAGAGCAAATTCAAAACCAATGAAATATGCTCTAATTAAAATATTAAATGTGGTTATAAATTTAGGTTTAAATCTATTTTTATTATTGTGGCTTAAAGATCTGGCTATAGATAGCCTCGTGTTTGAATCTATTTATAAACCCAATTTTGAAATCAATTACATTTTTATAGCAAATCTTGTTGCCAGTGCATTTACTTTATTACTAATGCTGCCTTTTTATTTTAAAGTGAAATTTACATTCAATAAAGTTCTATGGAAACAAATGATGAGATATGCTTTTCCTGTTCTAATTGCAGGAGTAGCTTTCTCAATAAATGAGACCTTTGACCGTATTTTACTGGATAAACTATTACCAGAAGATATTGCAAAAACTGAGATAGGCATGTATTCTGCATGTTATAAGTTAGCGTTATTTATGATGCTCTTTGCGACCGCTTATAGATTAGGTGTCGAACCTTTCTTTTTTAGCCATGCGAAATCAGAGAATCCGAAGAAAAATTTCGCATTAATATTAGAGTATTTTGTCATTTTTGGATCTGTCATTTTGCTTGTAATTATAGTTTTTGTAGATATTTTGAAAGTAATTTTTATTGGAAATGAAGCCTATTGGGAAGCCATGTGGATTGTTCCTATTATCTTACTTGCTAATTTTTGTTTAGGAATCTATCACAATCTTTCAGTTTGGTATAAAATTACTGACAGAACAAAATTTGGAGCGTATATATCAG
>Ga0208796_1000459_pt1 | contig 11806 bp, 6 predicted proteins | sample ColrivemetaGS725_FD_187604 | JGI IMG/M metagenome (GOLD analysis project Ga0208796, IMG submission 187604) | Estuarine microbial communities from the Columbia River estuary - Flood tide ETM metaG S.725 (SPAdes) (version 2) | ecosystem: Environmental > Aquatic > Marine > Intertidal zone > Estuary ... | reverse complement strand
GGACTTAAGCACCCTTTCGAAATCCAATTTTAAAAAAATGAAAGATAAACCTATAGCAGATAAATTATTACAGGAACTTGACGCCAAATACAAATTAATTAACCAAGATCGTGATACACATCTTAAGGGTTTATTACACAGTAATTCTATAACCTATTGGGACTATATTCACACTGATGCCCTATTAGGGCTACAGATTCAACGTACGAATCTTCCTGATGAAATGGTTTTCATTGCTTACCATCAAATCAACGAGTTGATCTTTAAAATGATTCTTTGGGAAATAAAACAAGTAGCTGAGGTTGATTTTTTAAATGTTGATATTTTTAAAGAGAAGCTAATGCGAATCAGTCGTTATTTTGACATGCTAACAACTTCATTTAATGTTATGCGAGAAGGAATGGATGTAGCTCAATATAATAAATTTAGGCATACCTTAACCCCTGCAAGTGGATTTCAAAGTGCTCAATACCGTAAAATAGAATTTGCGTCAACTGAACTAATCAACCTAATAGATATTCGTTTTCGAGATAGTATTGACAGAGATACTCCATTCGAGCATGCTTTTGAGCATTTGTATTGGCAAGCAGCAGGAAAAAATCATAAAACTGGGCAAAAATCTTCATTATTATCTAATTTTGAGAATCGTTACAAAGAAGAGTTTATTACATTTATGAAAGTCTATAATACTCAAAATTTAGGCTCTAAGTTTAAAGAACTTTCTCTAGAAGACCAGCAAAACACATCATTAATTGCTGCCATGCGACACTATGACTACACAGTTAATGTGACTTGGGTTATGGCTCATTATAATGCGGCTAAATATTACATTACGGGTAAAGAAGGCGATGGAGTTGCTACTGGCGGAAGTGATTGGCAAAAATATATGCATCCTAAATACCAAAAACGAATATTTTTTCCTGAACTTTGGAGTCAAATTGAAAAAGAAAATTGGGGTAATGAAGTTGATTAATAAAAAGTATTTTAATTTATTAAAAACAGTTTTCATCTCGTGGATGGTAATATTCTTTTTATACAGCCTAGTTGTCAAGGGGTGTTCTATTTATGGGTCTGAGGAAGATACTCCAGTTGTCACAGTCCATAACGACTATTTTAAATTTGGATACAACCTTAATAACTATATGGTGGTCAACGATACCGTTAGAAGCGGAGATAGTTTTGGGGTCCTTTTAGAAAGAAATCATTTATTTTATCCACAGATTCATAACATTGCTGAAAAAACTAAGGGTGTTTTTGATGTTCGTAAGCTAAGGATTGGAAAGCCATTCACTGTTTTATATTCTAAAGACTCCGCTAGAACCCCCCTAGTATTTATATATGAACTCAATAAGATTGAATATTTAGTTGTTGAGTTTTGTGACTCAATTATCGCATACATAGATAGAAATCCGGTTAAAATAATAGAAAAAGAAGCATTTGGGATCATAGAAAGCTCTCTTTCTGAAACAATGGAAGCGCAAGGGCTTCCCACTCAGCTTATTTATGATATGTCTGATGATATTTATGCTTGGACAATCGATTTCACTAGATTACAAGAAGGGGATAACTTTAAAGTAATATATAAGGAGCGCTTTGTAGATGATAGTATTTATGCAGGTATCGAAACTATAGAGGCTGCATTTTTTGAACATAAAAAAGACTCCTTTTATGCGTTTAACTATATAAATAAAGCTACCAAAAACAGTACTGATTATTTCGATGAAAACGCTAAAAGTTTGCGTAAAGCTTTTTTAAAAGCACCAGTTCAGTTTAGTAGAATTTCCTCCAGATTTAATCTGAAACGTAGAATCGCTTATTATGGAAACAAGATACGCCCTCACAGAGGAACAGATTTTGCAGCGGCAATTGGTACTCCAATTTTAGCGACTGCTAATGGGACCGTGATAGAGTCAACGCAAAGAGGTGGAAATGGTAAATACGTCAAAATTCGACATAATGCCACCTATAGCACTCAGTATTTACACATGAGTAAACGCTTAGTAAAAGTAGGAGATTACGTTAAGCAAGGTGACGTTATTGGCAAGGTGGGAATGACTGGAAACTCTGGAGGTCCCCATGTCTGTTATCGTTTTTGGAAAAACGGAAGGCAAGTAGATCCACTCCGCCAAAAGCTTCCCGAGGCAGAAGCCTTATCTCCAAATTTAAAATCAGACTTTGAGGCCTTTACGGCACCATTAAAAAAGCAGTTAGACTCAATAAATTTATTATACTAAAACCAAATAATGGCATTAAATTCAATCAATCCAACGCAAACTAAAGCGTGGTCTAAATTATCAGCGCACTATGAGGCTATCAAAGAGTCTCAAATGAAGACCTGGTTTAAAGAAAATCCTAATCGTGCAGATGAATTTACAATAGAGTGGGAGGATTTTTACGTAGACTTCTCTAAAAACAGAATCACATCAAAGACATTGATGCTTTTTAAAGAACTAGCAAAAGAATTAAAACTTGAGGATGCTATTTCTAAGTATTTTGATGGAGATATTATAAATCAAACTGAAGGTAGAGCGGTTCTACACACCGCACTCCGAGCCCCTTCTCAAGCTGAAGTTTTTTTTGAGGGTAAAAATGTAATCCCTGAAATCCAAAAAGTTAAGTTAAATATTAAAACTTTTTCAAAAGCTATCATAGATGGCACAAAAAAAGGTTACACAGATAAACCCTTCACAGACATTGTAAATATAGGAATTGGAGGATCTGATTTAGGCCCCGCCATGGTAGTTGATTCGTTGTCTTTTTATGGCAATCACTTAAAGCCACACTATGTAAGTAATGTGGACGGTGATCATGTCAACGAAGTCTTAAAAAGTCTTGATCCAGAAACAACACTTTTTGTTATAGTATCTAAAACATTTACGACTCAAGAAACTCTATCAAACGCAACTACCATTAAAAAGTGGTTTTTAAAACACGGAACACAAACTGATATTGCCAAGCATTTTGTAGCTGTTTCAACCAATATATCAAAAGTTAAAGCCTTTGGCATCGAAACTTCTAATATTTTCCCTATGTGGGACTGGGTAGGCGGACGTTTCTCACTGTGGAGCTCAGTTGGATTAAGTATTAGCCTAGCAGTTGGGTATGATCATTTTGATTCGCTGCTAAATGGAGCTCATAAAATGGATCTTCATTTTAAACAAGAGAAATTTGAAACTAATATTCCAGTGATTTTAGCATTTTTGAGTATATGGTATAATAACTTTTTTAATGCTGAAAGCGAGGCTGTTATCCCCTACACTCAGTATTTAAATCAATTTGCAACCTATCTTCAACAGGCAATTATGGAAAGCAATGGAAAAAGTATTGACCGTTCTGGAAATAAAGTCAACTATCAGACAGGAAATTTAATATGGGGTGAGCCAGGAACAAATTCTCAACACGCCTTCTTTCAATTAATCCACCAAGGCTCAAAATTAATTCCTGCGGATTTCATTGGTTTTGCTAATTCACTTCATGGTAACTCAGACCATCATGATAAATTAATATCTAATTTCATAGCACAAACAGAAGCTCTTCTAAATGGCAAATCTAAAGCCGAGGTTCTTTTGGAAGGGACTGAAGTAGCCATTGTCCCTTTCAAAGTATTTGAAGGGAATAAACCAACCAACACTATTTTTATTAAGCAATTAACACCTGAAAGCTTGGGTAAATTAATAGCTATGTATGAACATAAAATATTTGTTCAAGGAGTTCTTTGGAATGTTTTTAGTTATGATCAATTTGGGGTTGAATTAGGTAAACAACTAGCCAATAAAATTTTGAATGAATTTGACTCTGATTCCTCGCTTAGTCATGACGCTTCAACATCCAATCTTTTAAATTATTACAAGAATAGCAGACTATAAAATCGTAATTTGTTAATATTAGCTAGTTTATCACATCTTATTTTATAAGTTTCACAACGAACTCAATTACTTTTTTAAGCTGTTTTCAATACAAAACATGCTAATAAAAGATAATTATCACTATTTTTGCACTAACTAATTAAACAATTAATAATATAATTTAAATTATGAAAAAAATTACAAAATTATTTTTATTTGCAGTTCTATTTATGGGATCATCAATAGCGATTGCTCAAACCGAAACACCAAACGACTCCACTTATGTAGAAATGGATGAAATCGTTTTGGTAGGATCTGGAGTCATTGATTTAGCTGCGGATAGAAAAACACCAGTAGCTGTGTCCACAATTAAAGCATCTACAATTCAACAAAGGGCTGTAGGTAACGTAGAGTTTTCTGAAGCTTTCAAAAACACACCATCGATCTATGTATCAAACCAAGCAGGTGGATTTGGAGACAGTCAAGTGTTTACTCGTGGATTCTCACAATCTAACACAGCATTTTTACTAAACGGACAACCAATCAATGGAATGGAAGATGGTAAAATGTACTGGTCAAACTGGTCAGGAATGTCTGACGTAGCTAACGCCGTTCAAGTTCAGAGAGGCTTAGGTTCATCTAAACTTGCTATCTCATCTGTTGGTGGTACAGTAAATATTGTTTCCAAAACAACAGACAAAAAGCAAGGTGGCTACGTACGTTACATGTCAGGTAATGACAGTTACATCAAAACTACAGCTTCTTATAATTCTGGTCTTCAAGATAACGGATGGGCCTATTCAGTGCTATTAGACCACTGGCAAGCTCATAGAAAATATGCAGTAGGTACTGCTGGTCAAGGGCAAACTTATTTCTTTTCTGTTGGAAAAAAATTCAATGAAAAGCATAGCTTAAACTTCTTGCTAACTGGGTCTCCACAATGGCATGATCAAAACTTTTCAAAAAGTAAGGAGTTTTACCAACAAAATGGTATTAAAGCCAATAGAAACACTGGTTTTTACAACGGAGAACGTTTTACAGAAAGACGTAACTTTTATCACAAACCAATCGCTAATATCAACTGGGATTTTAACATAAACGATTCTATGGATTTATCCACTGTATTATATGGTTCTTGGGGCCGTGGTGGTGGTACTGGAGGTTATGGAAGAGGTCGTGTCCGATATGGAGATGATGAATCTGCAGGTACTGGTCTTGCTCATGAAATCGATTTTGATGCGATTGAAACAGAAAACATTGCTAATGCTGATTCAAATGGTAATGGGAACTATAACGATTCTTACTTAAGAAGAGGGTCAATGAATATCCACAACTGGTATGGTTCTGTTATTAATTTAAATATAGACAATGGTGGTGCATTTACTTATAACTTTGGAGCTGATGCTAGAACTTACACAGGGCAACACCACAGACAAGTTGTAGACTATTTTGGTCTTAACGGATATGCTGACACATATGGTTCTTCAAGACCAGATGGATATGTAGTAACGGAATCATTTGAAGCTGACCCATGGTCTGCTTTATTTGACTCAGCAGATTCAGGTCAAAGAATAGCATATGATTATTCTGAAACAATCAACTACGTTGGTGGATTTGGACAAGTTGAGTACTCAGTAAATGAATTTTCTGCTTTCCTTCAAGGGGCTCTATCTACGCAGTCTTACCAAAGACATGGTGGACGTGATTTTGGGGACTCAGGAGATTCAGAAAAAGTTAACAAAACAGGATATAATGTTAAAGGTGGTGTTTCTTTTACTAGCGATGATGGTGCACATGCCGTATTTGCTAACGGGGGACTTTACTCAAGACAACCTTTCTTAGATAATATTTTTGATAATGTACGATACAGCAATGACTTGGTTGATACAGATATTGAAAATGAAGAAATTATTGGTTTTGAAGCTGGTTACCGTTACACGGGTGACGAGATAAAAGTTAATCTAGACCTTTACAGTACGGAATGGGGTAACCGATTTTTATCCTTTGGAGGAGAAAATTCTGCTGGGGATTTAACATTCTTTAGATTTAATGACGTAACACAGATCCATACAGGTTTTGAGTTTGACGTTCAATATAATCCAATGGCATCTGCACTTACATATAGTTTTTATGGATCACTTGGAGACTGGAAATATAAAGATTCAACTCCATTCCAGGAATTTGATGATGAAACATCTGAGTTAATTGACAGCGGGGATATTAATCTCTCCGGAGTTAAAGTTGGTCAAGCACCACAAACATCTTTTGGTTTAGGAATTGACTGGAAAGTATCTCCAATGATGACATTATACACTAACTACAACCAGTATGGTAACTTCTATGGGTTTGTAGATGTGGAAGATGCTGTTCAGGCAGGCGTTGATGGAGTAGAGTATTCTTCTGAAAAATTAAACTCCTATGGTTTAGTTGATTTAGGAATGTCTTATAAATTTTATGTAAACGACCACGCAGTGATGTTTAGAGCTAACGTTTATAATTTATTGGATGAAGAGTTTATCAGCCAGGGAGATGCTTATGGGTATTTCTACGGAAATGGTACAACTTGGAATGCAAGTTTACAATACAGATTCTAAAATTTAATCATATAAGAAATAAAAAAACCCTCAATCTTTGAGGGTTTTTTTGTGCACAATTTTAGTTGTTCAACTAACGATTTGAGAATAATTATACTTAAATTTACACTAACTAATTTTAAAATTAATTTAACATAATTCAAATTATGAAAAAAATCAAACAAATTTTTAACTTTGCTTTAATGATCTGTGGCTTCACAGTCATGGCTCAAGGACCTGTTTCAGGGGTTGTTCAAGATGCGAATAATCAAGATCCCTTGCCAGGAGCAACAATTATTGAGAAAGGAACCGCAAACGGAGTCTCTACTGACTTTGACGGGAACTTCGAAATGAAAACATTGAACTCTTCAGGGGAGCTTATTGTCTCATATGTGGGGTATGTATCATACACAGTATCATTTTCGCAAAGTGGTGACTTAGGGGTCATATCTTTAGAAACAAATGAATTAGGTTTAGAAGAAGTTCAACTTTTTGCATCTGTAGCAATTGATAGAAAAACTCCTGTAGCCGTATCTACAATTAAGGCGGCTGAGATTGAGTTAAAACTTGGAACTCAAGAATTTCCAGAAATTTTAAAATCAACTCCAGGTGTTTACGCTACAAAAGCAGGTGGTGGATATGGTGATGGTAGAATAAATCTTAGAGGATTTAACTCTGAAAACGTTGCAGTATTAATAAACGGTATTCCAGTTAATGACATGGAAAATGGCCGTGTATACTGGTCCAATTGGGCTGGATTAGGAGATGTTACGTCTTCAATGCAGGTTCAAAGAGGTCTTGGAGCTTCCAAAGTTGCAGTACCTTCAATTGGTGGGACAATTAATATTATTACTAAAACAACTGATGTTGAAGCTGGAGGTAGTGTATTTTCTTCAATTGCAAATGATGGTTATGAGAAGATAGGCGCAACGTATTCAACAGGAGTCTTGGACAGTGGACTTGCAACTACAGTTTCTCTTGCTAGAACAAGAGGTAATGGTTACGTAGACGGAACAGAGTTCAGTGGGATTTCATACTTTTTAAATTTATCAAAAGAGATTAATGATGAACATAAACTAGCTTTTTCTGTATTCGGAGCTAAACAACGTCACGGACAAAGACAAAATAGACATCTAATTGAGACTTTCAGAAATGCTGAAAGAGGTAGAAAATTCAATTCAGATTGGGGCTACAAAAATGGACAAGTTACTCACCAAGAAGATAACTTTTACAACAAGCCACAAATTTCTTTAAATCATTACTGGACAATTAATGAGAAATCTAGTTTATCAACTGTATTGTATGCTTCATTTGGTTCTGGTGGTGGAGGCGGAACTGCCGGTATGAATAAGTTCATAATGGATGGATCAGGATACAGTGATTATAGAGATGGTTTGTATGGAACTTTAGATTTTGACAAAATTGTGGATGAGAACATAGCAAGAGGAGCGCTAGGGTCTGAAACAATTTTAAGAGCCTCTCACAATGATCACAACTGGTACGGTGCCTTGTCAACATATAAACTTGACCTTTCGGACGATCTCGTTTTATTAGCTGGATTAGACGCTAGAAGCTATACTGGTAAGCATTACCAGACTGTTACAGATCTTCTAGGAGGGCAATATTTTCTAGATAATAATGATGAAAATAATCCTAACCGTGCATTGCAAGTTGGAGACAAAAGAAGTTATAATAACGACGGAAATGTAGGCTGGCTCGGTGCTTTCGGCCAGTTAGAATATGATGTTAATGATAGCTTTAACACTTTTATTTCTTTGGCAATATCTAATACCTCTTACCAAAGAGTAGATTACTTTAATTACCTAGACTCAGATCCATTACAAACTACGGATACTTATAATTTTTTAGGGTATAGTGCTAAAGGGGGTGCTAACTATAGAATTAATCAGAACCATAATGTTTTTGCAAACATTGGTTACTTTGAAAAAGCTGCAGGTTTTGATGCTGTATTCTTGAACTTCAATAATGAGTCAATAAATGCAGATGCAGAAAATCAAAAAATTACTAGTTTTGAATTAGGATATGGTTACAGATCTGGTAAATTATCTGCTAATGTGAATCTATATCACACAGCCTGGAGAGACAGAACAGAGACACAGGGTTTCCAACAACCAGACGGTACATTTGCTGTTGCAAATATATTGGGTGTTGATGCCGTTCACCAGGGTCTTGAACTAGATTTTGTATATAGAGCATCAGAAAAATTAAAAATCACAGGAATGGCTTCAATTGGTGATTGGAGATGGGATAGTAACGTTGAAAATGTCCAAATCACAAATGAAGATCAAGAAGTTGTTGATACTGTAAACTTGTACATTGAAGGTTTACACGTTGCAGATGCGGCACAAACAACAATGGCTCTAGGACTTAATTATAAATTAACTCCTAAAACAAAATTTATTGTCGACTATAATTATTATGCAAATCTTTATGCTGATTTTGATCCTAGCAGAAGAGGTACTCAAGGAGCTCCAGATGCATGGATGATGCCCGAGTACGGTTTGTTTGATACAGTAATAAGTCACACATTTGACCTGGGGCCTTTTGAAACAACAATGACAGCTCGTATGAATAACGTATTTGATACTGAATACATTTCAGATGCTAGAGATGGATCTGGATCTGTTTCTAATACAGCATTGGTGTATTATGGTTACGGAAGAACATTCAGCTTAGGCGCAAAACTTAACTTCTAAAAAAATAAAATAATGAAAAAAATAATTTATGTTTTAGCAATTTTAGGAATCGCAACAACAAGTTGTAGTCCTAATGAAGACATCTATAATGAATTAGATGCACAAGCAGGCCCAATTGTTGGTGATGCAGTTTACACACTTACCGATGATGATTATGATGATTTAAATTTAAACTATGGTAACTTTAATTCTACTGAAGATGCTAAGGAAATGATTCCTAGTTTACTATCTGATATTTTCCCTGTGTGGGGACTTGGTTCAAGTGCATTAGTATCGTTTAATGTGTACAATCCAGTTTCAACATATGAGTCTGAAATTAGAGAAATATCTGCTGCAGAATGTAATGCTATTACAGGTCAGACATATGGAAACTTTTCAAGTAGTGGGCATATATATAGCTTCCTAGCCGCAGAATATCCAAATCCTAGTGAAGGAGATTTTATTTCATTAAGATATGACTATTACTCTGGTAGTGTGAGTACTCTAACAAATGGTTTTGCTTATGAAGATGGAAATTGGATAAAATTCACTGGATTTACTGAAGACCAGTATTCCGCAATGGGAGAAAGTTATCCTAATTTCTCAAGTTCAGACGAAGCAGACATAAAAATTCCTATTGCTTTGTTAGATATCTACCAATTTAGCCCTCTAAGTGCTGGTGATATCGTACTATCAATGTATGAGTTGTATATGGGCGGAGGCGTTACTAAAAGTTTCACAGCAGCATTTATTTTTGATGGCGTAGCCTTTCATCCATATGAAAATGAAATCGAGGTAACAGTTCAGTTTGGTCATGACGGTGAAAATTGGATTCCAGATAACACTATAAAATATGATTTAACATCAGCTGATGTTAGTTTTATTTCAAATTCATTTATGAGCTTGTACCCAGGTCCAGCTGACAACGTTGGCTATTTTGGAAGTTTTGATAGAAGACCAAACAGTTCTAATTACTGGTCAGACAGCATGCTGCTAGAAGCTTTTAATGTCTTGTTAGACGATATGGATTCTGCTGCGGAAGAAGGACAAAAATACGTTCTTAAGTATGTTGTATACACTGGCGCAACTGGTAACGAAACTATGAGCCTTATAAAGACTGATGGAATGTGGGTAGTTAATTAACAAATCTATTTCAGTTTTTATTTAAAGCATAAAGCCATCTATATATAGATGGCTTTATGCTTTAATTTTATATATTTGATTATGAAAAAAATTATACCAATCTTCCTTTTTGCCAGTCTATTTATCAATTGTAGTTCTGACGATAATTCTGCATCAGACAATAATAATAACAATAACAACGATAATGACGCCCAGCCAGTAGCTGTTGATGACTATTATGACACACTGGAAGATACTGATTATGATATAGAGAACTTATTATCAAATGATGCTATTGAAGGCTATGCATATATTGATTCTTTTGATGAAACTACCGTCGAAAATGGAATTATAGTTGACAACAGAGATGATACTTACACATATACTCCTGCTGCTGATTTCGTAGGTGAAGATTCTTTTACTTACACTCTATGCGGTAATGACTCGTCAGCCGATTGTTCTACGGCTACAGTTACAATAATCGTAGCAGATCAAGGAAATCCAGTAGCTGAAGACGATGCCCATAATGTCACTAAGAATACTACTAAATTAATTACTAATCTATTAGATAATGACAATGTAATTGACGAAGCTATTCTTTTATCTATTGATAGTTCGGGTACTTTGGGAGTAGCTATTTTAAATTCCGATGGATCTGTTCAATATACACCTCCAACAAATTTCGTAGGTTCTGATAGTTTTACCTATAATTTATGTGATGACGATTCACCAGAAAATACTTGCTCATCTGCCACAGTCCACATTACTGTCTTAGATACATTTTTATTTAATGTTCCAGCAGATTTAGTGGATTATTACACAGGAGTTCAATTTTCTGAGGATTCAGGGATAATGTATGATGAGTTGTCAACCCATACTACGGATAACCACACCACCATACTTACATATACACAAAGACACCAATACTTATATGATGCTGATGCAGACTTAACAACTTCTGATAACGTGGTGTTAATGTATTCAGGAGAAACACGCTATTGGCAAGAATATACCTCTGGCTCAAATTCCTACTCACCTCAGACGTTCAATACTGAACACGTTTATCCGCAGTCATTATTAAATTCTTCTGTTGCATTAACTGACCTTTATCACCTCAGAGTATGTGATGCTAGCATTAATACAACAAGAAGTAATAAAGCTTTTGCAGAAGGAAGTGGAGACTATTCTGTAACCTCATCTAACAAATGGTTCCCAGGAGATGAATGGCGTGGTGATGTAGCACGAATGATCTTGTATTTAAATATAAGATATGGTGAGAGTTTTGCACCAGTAGGGAATTTAGACCTTTTTCTAACTTGGAATTTAGAAGATCCAGTGTCTGAATTTGAAAATCAGAGAAATACGGTCATATACTCAGCTCAGGGTAATAGAAATCCTTTTATTGACAACCCTTATTTAGCAACTCTCATATGGGGAGGCGAGCCTGCTGAGAACAAATGGGATTAATCTAACTTTATTAAATTAAAAACAAGCTATAGTGATTCAAACTATTCATTCCTACTGGGCCTATTTAGTACTTATTGTACTGATTTCTGCTGTATTAAAATCC
>Ga0208796_1000423_pt1 | contig 12400 bp, 12 predicted proteins | sample ColrivemetaGS725_FD_187604 | JGI IMG/M metagenome (GOLD analysis project Ga0208796, IMG submission 187604) | Estuarine microbial communities from the Columbia River estuary - Flood tide ETM metaG S.725 (SPAdes) (version 2) | ecosystem: Environmental > Aquatic > Marine > Intertidal zone > Estuary... | reverse complement strand
GTCCATAGAAAGACCCTCAGCACAAAGTTAAGTAGAAGTGTTCAAAATCACTTTGGTGATATCATTCAGAGGTCTATAAGCCAAACATTTTAAAAACTTACTTTTACCTTAATTCTCTTTAACCTAGTAAATCTATATGATATTCTAATTTTCAGGTTCCCTAAAATCAAAATTCTGGTCTCTTATTTTATTCTTTATAGATACCGTTGTCGTTAAGAAATTTATTAACTACTATAAATTTAAATTTATATTTATAATAATAATTATCTATTATTGAATAATCATATAGCCTATGAATAACTTTTGGAGTAATATTTTCCGTTATCCTCGATTTTTTATAAGTAGTGTGACTGGATTAATTTTAGTAATTTTAACTCCTTTTAAAAATTTATTTAAGATTCCGAAATTACGTGTATTTTTAATTGTGTTTCTTATTGTCTTTTTTACCAGCTTATATTTAATCCTTAAAGCAATGGTTGGGTTATAATAAATTTTTCTTAATCCGGAATATACTATTTTAATAAATATCAAAACGATTTGATATTAAAATTCAAGTTTTTTATTTCAAACTGGGCCGAGTTGGATTTGAACCAACGTAGCATAACGCAACGGATTTACAATCCGCCCCCTTTAACCACTCGGGCATCGACCCTACTGACTTTATTGTACCAAATTTAAGACAAAAAGACAAGATATAATCTATATCGTCTTTTTGTCTTAAAATTTTTACTCCGGTCTTTAAATCAAGATTTAGTATAACTCTACCAAAATTAAATCAAATTTTGTATTTTAACTTGTTTATTGGGATGAGTTTTTACAATATTTTTGATTGAAATATTAAAAATTCTTTTTGAAAAGGGTTTTTAATTTTTATTTATGATTTGTTCAACAAAACATTTCAGATCCTATTTTTAAAGTTCTTATATTGACGAACGATCTACTTTTAAGTATTATATATATATAATCTAAGTTAGTGGGTAATTAACTCAGCGGTAGAGTGTCTGCCTTACAAGCAGAAGGTCACAGGTTCAAATCCTGTATTACCCATTTTATTAAATAAGTGAAAAATATTTTCTTTTATTTCATTTATAGCTTATAATAGTTTATGAAATCATAAGGGCCTATCGTCTAACGGATTAGGACAGAAACCTTCTAAGTTTCCAATGTAGGTTCGATTCCTACTGGGCCTAGTATAATCAGAATAAAACGTTTCCACATTCGCCGATTCTTGGGTTAAAATTTTTACAAAAAACTATTTTTTTATTAAAAACTACACTATTATATAAATAACAATAGTTTTCTTTTCATGAAATTTTTTACTAAAAAAGTTTTAATTTTTATATATCTTTTAATGAAACGTTTTAATTTATTAAATATCCTTCTTGTTATTTTAATTACTTTTGCTCCTAAGCAAGCCTTGGCTGATATTGGTGGTTTAACAAAATGTAGTGAATCTCCTGCGTTTGAAAAACGTTTAAAAGCAAGTGTTAAAAAATTAGAGCAACGAGTAGCTAAATATGAAGCAGGTACACCTCCAGCTTTAGCTTTAGAACAACAAATTGATCGAACAAAAGCTCGTTTTGATAAATACAGTCGATCAGAATTATTATGTGGTACTGATGGTTTACCACATTTAGTTGCAGATGGTCGTTGGAGTCACGCTGCGGAATTTATTCTTCCAGGTTTTGGCTTTATTTACATTTCAGGCTGGATTGGTTGGGTTGGTCGTAAATATGTACGAGCAGTTAGTACTAGTAGTAATCCTGCAGAAAGTGAAATTATTATTAATGTTCCTTTAGCTTTAAAAATAATGACTACAGGTTATATTTGGCCAGTATCTGCTTGGCAAGAATTGATTAGTGGCGATTTAGTGGCGTTAGATGAAAATGTAACAGTTTCACCACGTTAATTTTATAAAATATTTACTTATAATTCTTTATTTTTATGGACAACTTTCAAAAATATTTATCAACAGCTCCAGTTCTTTTAACAATATGGATGTCGTTTACGGCAGGATTTATTATTGAAATAAATCGTTTTTTCCCAGATATGTTAGGGTTATACTTCTAATGTAGTTTTACTAAGAAAAAATTAAAAATTAAAAAAACAAAATTATAATATTTTGTTTTTTTAATTTTTTATTGTAGAGATTAAGCGTACTTACCTGATGTTGATGCAATAACAAAGGCAGCGTATGTTAAAATATAGCCCACCGCAAAGTGAACTAAACCAACTAAACGAGCTTGTACAATTGATAATGCTACAGGTTTATCTCTCCAACGAATTAAGTTTGCTAATGGTGTACGTTCATGAGCCCAAACAAGAGTTTCAATTAATTCTTGCCAGTAACCACGCCAAGAGATTAAGAACATAAAACCAGTTGCCCAAATTAAATGTCCAAATAAGAACATCCACGACCAAACAGATAAATTGTTCATACCAAATGGATTATAACCATTAATTAATGGAGATGAGTTTAACCATAAGTAATCACGTAACCAACCCATAATGTAATTTGATGACTCATCAAATTGACCAGGGTTGCCACCCCAAATTGTCATATGTTTCCAGTGCCAGTAGAATGTTACCCAACCAATAGTATTTAACATCCAGAACATTGCAAGATAGAAAGCATCCCACGCTGAAATGTCACATGTACCACCTCGACCAGGACCATCACAAGGGAAACTGTAACCAAAATCTTTTTTATCGGGCATTAATTTTGATCCACGTGCATCTAAAGCACCTTTTACTAAAATTAGTGCAGTTACATGTAAACCTAACGCAATAGCGTGATGTACTAAGAAATCACCAGGACCGATTTTTAAGAATAAATCGTTTTTATTATTATTAATAGCTTCTAACCAACCTGGTAACCAAACTTGATTACCTGCAACAGTTGCTGGGTTTGTTGAAGAAGATAATAATACGTTAAATTCATAAACAGCTTTACCTGATGCAGCTTGAATGTATTCTGCAAATAATGGTTCGAACAAGATTTGTTTTTCTGGTTGACCAAACGCAACTACTGTATCGTTATGAATATATAAACCTAATACATGGAAGCCTAAGAATAACGAAGCCCAACTTAAGTGTGAAATAATAGCTTCTTTATGTTCTAACATTCTTGCTAAAACATTATTCTTATTTAACTCTGGATCATAATCTCTTACGAAGAAGATTGCACCATGAGCAAATGCACCAACCATTAAGAAACCAGCAATATATTGATGGTGAGTATATAAAGCAGCTTCAGTTGTAAAATCTTTTGATAAGAACGCATATGGTGTTAATGCGTACATATGTTGAGCTGTTAATGATGTTGCTACACCTAAACTCGCTAATGCTAAACCTAATTGCATGTGTAACGAGTTTGTAATAGTTTCAAATAACCCCACATGACCAGCACCTAATCGACCTCCTGGAGGACGGTGAGCATCTAGGATTTCTTTCATATTGTGGCCGATACCAAAATTAGTTCGGTACATGTGACCTGCAATAATGAAAACTACTGCAATTGCTAATTGGTGATGTGCAATATCACTTAACCATAAAGATTGAGTTTGCGGATGGAAACCACCTAAGAATGTTAAGATAGCTGTACCAGCACCTTGGCTTGTACCATATACGTGAGTAGCACTATCTGGATTTTCTGCATAAACAGTCCAATTACCTGTGAAAAACGGTGTTAAACCAGCTGGATGTGGTGGTGTTGTTAAGAAGTTATCCCAACCAACATGTACACCACGTGATGCTGGAATAGCAACGTGTACAATGTGACCTGTCCATGCTAAAGAACTTACACCTAATAAACCTGATAAGTGATGGTTTAAACGTGATTCATTATTTTTGAACCAAGATAAACTTGGACGGAATTTTGGTTGTAAATGTAACCAACCTGCGAATAATAATACTGCAGATAAAATTACTAAACCAACTGAACCAGCGTATAGTTCTTGATTTGTTCTAAATCCAATTGTGTACCACCATTGATATACACCTGAAAAGGCGATATTTACAGGGTATGTATTTCCTTTACTAAATGCTTTTAATGCAGATTCACCAAAGTGGGGATCCCAAATTGAATGAGCAATTGGTCTCACTTTTAAAGGGTTTCCTACCCATTTTTCAAAGTTACCTTGCCATGCAACATGAAATAAATTTCCTGCAGTCCACAGGAAAATAATAGCTAGATGGCCAAAATGAGATGCGAAGATTTTTTGATATAAATTTTCTTCTGTCATACCATCATGGGCTTCTAAATCATGAGCAGTAGCTATCCCATACCAAATTCTGCGTGTAGCAGGATCTTGCGCAAGAGCTTGGCTAAATTTTGGAAATTTAGTTGCCATAACCTTCAGATGCCTATTTATAATATGTATAGTTGTAAGTAGAGAATATAAAGAAAAAGTTTTAGTTATCTAAAACTCGTTTTTTAGCAAACGTCTTACTAACTGATTGATAGTGAACGTGCTAAGAAGAATGACCATGTAGTTCCAATACCACCTAATAAATAGTGTGCTAAGCCTACTGCACGACCTTGTGTAATACTTAATGCACGAGGTTGAATTGCTGGCGCAAAGTTTAATTTATTATGAGCCCATACAATAGATTCAATTAATTCTTGCCAGTAACCACGACCACTGAATAAGAACATTAAACTAAATGCCCAAATGAAATGTGCACCTAAGAAAATTAAACCATATGCTGATAATGCTGAACCGTAAGATTGGATTACTTGTGAAGCTTGTGACCATAAGAAATCACGTAACCAACCATTAATAGTAATCGCACTCTTAGCAAAGTTACCACCTGTTACATGTGAAATTGTGCCATCTGGTGTAATTGTACCCCAAACATCTGATTGCATTTTCCAGCTGAAGTGGAAAATTACAACTGAAATTGAGTTGTACATCCAGAATAAACCTAAGAACACGTGATCCCAACTAGAACTTTGACAAGTACCACCACGGCCTGGACCGTCACATGGGAATCGGAAACCTAAGTTTGCTTTATCCGGAATTAATTTAGAACTACGAGCATATAAAACACCTTTTAGTAAAATTAACACCGTTACGTGAATTGTAAAAGCATGAATATGGTGAACCATAAAATCTGCTGTACCTAAAGTAATAGGCATCATAGCAATTTTGCCACCAACTCCTACTACATCACCACCAAAAGCATAACTTGTTGTAGCTAGAGCATTTGGAGCTGTTGTACCTGGAGCTAATAAATGGATATTTTGAATCCATTGAGCAAAAATTGGTTGCAATTGAATTGCTTTATCTGAGAACATATCTTGTGGACGGCCTAAAGCACGCATTGTATCATTATGGATGTAGAATCCAAAAGCGTGACAGCCTAAGAAGATACAAACCCAATTTAAATGAGAGATAATTGCATCACGGTGTCGTAATACACGATCAAGTAAATTGTTATAATTATTAGCTGGTGTGTAATCACGAACCATGAAGATAGCACCATGTGCCGCACCACCAACAACACAGAATCCACCAATCCACATATGATGAGTGAATAATGATAATTGTGTAGCGTAATCAGTAGCAATATACGGGTATGGTGGCATTGCGTACATGTGGTGTGCCACAATAATACTTAATGAACCCATCATAGCTAAGTTAATTGCTAATTGAGCATGCCATGAAGTTGTTAAAATTTCATATAATCCTTTATGACCTTCACCAGTAAATGGACCTTTATGAGCTTCTAAAATTTCTTTCATGCTGTGACCAATACCCCAATTTGTACGATACATGTGGCCTGCAATAATAAATAAAACAGATAAAGCTAAATGATGATGTGCAATATCACTTAACCATAAACCACCTGTAATTGGGTTTAAACCACCTTTAAACGTTAAGAAATCTGAGTATTCACCCCATTGACCACTGAAGAATGGCGCTAATCCTTTAGAAAAACTTGGATATAGTTGAGCCATTAACTCGCGATTAATTAAAAATTCATGAGGTAACGGAATTTCTTGTGGTGCAACACCCGCATCTAATAATTTGTTAATAGGTAATGCGATATGAATTTGATGTCCTGACCATGATAAACAACCTAATCCTAATAAACCAGCCAAATGGTGATTCATCATTGATTCCGCATTTTGGAACCATTCTAATTTAGGTGCTGCTTTATGGTAGTGGAACCAACCTGCAAATAACATAATTGCAGACATTGCTAAACCACCGATAGCGATCCAGTATAATTCTACTTCGCTAGTAATACCTTCTGCACGCCACATTTGGAACCAACCTGAAGTTGTTTGAATACCTTGGAAGTTTCCTCCAACGTCAGCGTTTAAAATTTCCTGACCTACAATAGGCCAAACTACTTGAGAACTTTGTTTGATACCAATTGGGTCTGTTAACCATGCAGAATAATTAGAGAAATATGCCCCATGGAAGTGCATACCACTAATCCATAAGAATATTACTGCTAATTGGCCAAAATGAGCACTGAAAATTTTACGAGAAACTTCTTCTAATGAGCTAGTTTGACTATCAAAATCATGAGCATCCGCATGTAAATTCCAAATCCAAGTTGTTGTTTTTGGTCCTTTTGCTAATGTTCTTGAAAAATGTCCTGGTTGTGCCCATTTTTCGAAACTAGTTTCGACAGCGTCCTTTTCAACAAAAACTTGGACGTTTTTTGTTCGACGCTCAGTTGAGCTTATTGCCATTGAGTTTCTCCTTTAGGGAGACGAAAATCTATGAAACTCTCATAAAAAAATAACTCTTTATAAAATGTTGGTTAAATATGAGTTTTCAATAATTAATTATAATCATTTTTCCATTTTTTTACGAAAAATTTTTACTCCCTAAACTTTTTTATAAGATAAATTAAAATTTTCTGATTAAAATTTAAACTTTTTTATAAGATATATAAGTAAATAGATATTAATGGAGATTTCTTTATTATGGTTAGTCGTGGTTCAAAAGTTAAAATTCTTCGTACAGAATCATACTGGTTTAATCAAGTAGGAACAGTTGCTACAGTTGATCAAAGTGGTATTCGTTATCCTGCTGTTGTAAGATTTGAAAATGTAAATTATAGTGGTACAAATACAAATAATTTTGCACTTGATGAACTTTTAGAAGTAGAAGCACCAGCAGCACCGAAGAAAAAATAATTAGTTTTATTAAGGTAATGTAGGGTTATATTTTTAATTGCCCTACATGTCTTTTTGTGATATTATTTTTTAACTAAATCTTTTAATTATTGTGAATCATAATGGTAGATTACCCTCAAATTGGAAAATTAGCACCGAATTTTCTTACAGTTGGGGTTTTTAATAAAAAATTAGGTAAAATTCGATTGTCTGATTATCGAGGCAAAAAATATGTCCTTCTCATTTTTTATCCGGCAAATTTTACCCCTGTTTCACCAACTGAATTGATTACTTTAAGTGACCGAATTGCGGAATTTCGTAAATTATCAACACAGATATTAGCTATTTCGATTGATAGTCCATTTTCTCATCTACGGAGTCTCTTATCTAGTCGATATGAAGGAGGATTAGCAAACTTACAATTTCCGTTAGTTTCTGATCTTACACAAAAAATTACAAACGATTATAAGTTACTTACGGACGATGGTATGGCCTTTCCAGGAGTAGTCCTTATTGACAAAGAAGGAGTGATTCAATATTATACAGTTAACAATTTACTATGTGGGCGTAATATAAATGAAATTCTTCGTATTCTCGAATCAATTCAATATTTGAAAGAACACCCAGGACAAGCTTGTCCTGTTGATTGGAATTATGGAGATAAGACTATTTATTCACACCCTTTAAAATCAAAGTTATATTTTAAAGAACTATACTCTCCTCAAAAAAATTAAACTATTATGCCTAAATTAAAAACTCGGAAAGCAGCTCTAAAACGATATAAAAAAACAGCAGCTGGTAATTTCTTACGTCGTCATGCATATAAAGGTCATCTTTTAATGCACAAAACAAAAACCCAAAAACGAAAATTATCACAAACAATTTGTGTTAGTGATAGTGATAGTAAACCTATTAAATTAATGTTACCTTATTAAAAGTTATGGTCAGAGTAAAACGAGGAAATGTTGCACGAAAACGTCGCAAAAAAATATTACAACTTGCAAAAGGTTATAAAGGAGCCCATTCTCGTCTTTTTAGAGTTGCTAATCAGCAAGTTATGAAAGCTTTACGTTATTCTTACGTTGGAAGAAAACAAAAAAAACGGACTTTTAGAAGACTTTGGATAACTCGTATTAATGCCGCATCAAAATTAAACGGTTCATCATATAGTCGCGTGATTCATAACTTTAAAAAATCAAATATTGATTTAAATAGAAAAATGTTATCGCAAATTGCTGTATTAGATAGTCAAACTTTCACACAATTAATTAATCTTTCGCAATAATAAGAAATTCTAAATTTCGAAAAAAACTTTTCGTGAAAAAGAAAAGAGCTTATTGCGATATAAAAATCTAACTTTTTAAGTTTATGTTTAACTATTCGAACTATAATATAAACTAGAAAGTTAGAATAAATTGAAGGTCATATGACAGTAGATGAAGATTTAGAGAAACTACTTGAGAATTTACCATTTTTTATTCAAGAAAATTTAAAGAACCATTCAAACAAAGAGAATCTTATCGAAATTGTAATGGATTTAGGTCGTCGGCCAGAAGCACGGTTTCATAGTGGACCAGAATATTTATCTCAAAAAATTGTTTCGTGGCAGGATCTTGATTATACAATAAAACGAATTAGTAAATTCAGTGATGATAATCGTGCTGGAATTGAACGAACTCTTCACAGAGTAAGCTGTATACGTAATCGTCAGTCTCTTATTAATGGATTAACTTGTCGAGTTGGTCGTGCTGTTTTCGGTACAATCAGTATAATTCGAGATTTGCTTGAATCAGGCCAATCTATTTTAATTTTAGGTAAGCCTGGAGTAGGGAAAACTACAATAATTCGCGAAATTGCTCGAGTTTTATCAGACGAAATGGAAAAACGAGTTGTTATAGTAGATACTTCTAACGAAATTGCAGGAGATAGTGATATACCTCATTCAGGCATTGGTCGTGCTCGTCGCATGCAGGTTTCTAAAACCGAATTACAACATCAAGTTATGATTGAAGCTGTGGAAAATCATATGCCTGAAGTTATTATTATTGATGAAATTGGAACTGAATTAGAAGCTCTTGCTGCTAAAACGATTGCTGAAAAAGGAGTTCAATTAGTTGGTACTACTCATGGAAACTGTTTAGAAAATTTAATAAAAAATCCTCCTCTTGCTGATTTAATTGGTGGTATTCAATATGTTACATTAAGTGATGAAGAGGCAAAACGCCGTGGGACACAAAAAAGTATCTTAGAACGTAAAGCTTATCCTGCATTTCAAATAGCAATTGAAATTAATGATCCGAATTCTTGGACGATTCATGAAGAAGTTACAAATTCAATTGATTTATTATTAAGAGGTACATACTCTACTATTCAAACACGCCAACTTGGTCCAAATGAAAAAACAAATATTAGTTATACTAAGTTACAACCAACCTCTCGTGCATTATTTCAATCTTCGAGAAATTTAAAAAATATCACAACGTTTAGTAATAAAGATTGGACTATTTTAAGTGACTATAATGTTGTAAAACCAAAAAATGTTAAAACCAAACAATTACTAGTTTATACTTATTCACTTTCGAATAATTTAATGAAAGAAGCTGTTTCAAAAATAGGCATTAAACTTATTTTAACTAAAGAAATTCGAAAAGCAAGCTTAATTATTGGGTTAAAAAAGCATTTAAAACAAAATCTTAAACTGAAGAAATTAGCATTAGAATACAATATACCAATTTATACGGTCAATCATGCAAGTGTTTTTCAATTAACAAGATTACTTCAATTTGTTATTGACCAAAAATTATAAATTATTTATTGTTTTATGTAATATAATTCTATATAAATGATTTGTTCCTTAAAAAAGGACCAAGGCATATATACATATTAACACCCTGGGTTTACATTTGTAAGTCCAAACTTATTTATAAATTTTTAAGGAAACTTTATATGGCAGACCAAACTTTAGCAAAATTACAATCTATTGTTGCAGATCAATTAGGTATCGAGGAAGAAAAAGTAATTCCTTCGTCTAGTTTTACTCAACAATTAGGTGCAGATTCTTTAGATGTTGTTGAATTAGTTATGGCATTTGAAGAAGCATTTGAAATTGATATTGATGATGAAGCTGCCGGAAAAATTAGTACAGTTCAAGATGCTTTAGATTACATCAAAGAACACAAATAAAACTTTTATTAGATTTTAAAATAATTTCGATTATTTTAAAATCTATTTGAATTAGTTAATTTATTATTTAAAGACATGTCTTTGATTTTACAAGAGGTCCAAGAAATTTTAAGTTATCAATTTAGTTTAAAAAAAACAGAAATTCAACCAGAAACAAAGTTTGAATTAGAATTAGGTGCAGATTCTCGTGATCTTTTAGAGCTTATGGCAGCTTTTGAAATTACCTTTGATATTGAAATCGAGTATGAAGATGTTGTCGATATTATTACAGTTCAAGATGCCATCGATTATATCGAAAAGAAAAAAATAGCTCGCGACGATTTATATAAAAATTTGGGATAAATAATCTTTGTAAATTTTTACAAAGTTATAAATCTTAAATATTATCTTAAAGGTTGCTAATATTTATAAACATATGGTATAATGGACATGTCTTCATTTACTACAAGTAAACTTTAAAGTTGAAAATTTCGTCGGGATATAGCTCAGCTTGGTAGAGTACCTGCTTTGGGAGCAGGGTGTCGTAGGTTCAAATCCTACTATCCCGATAATATTTATCTTTTAAAGTGAAAGGTTTTAAACTATTTAGAAACACAAATCAAAAGATTTTATTACTAAAACTATTTTATTAAAAGGAAATAAACTCTAATGACGATGACTGCATTTGACGCATTAAACTCAGTATCTCAAATAGTCTCGGCTGGTGATAAAGATTATAGTTACATCTTTAAACCAGAAGGTACTGTGTTCAATCCACCTCTTATGTACTTTTACACAGATCCCATAGACGGATTTTTTAATTTATTTATTGTTGAATCAGGCCCTACTGACCCTGCTTATCTACCTGATTGGTTATCAGAAGCATTTCAAGTTATTTGTAATCAACAAGTGAATGTATTACTTTTACGAGAAGTTCAAGAATGGGCTTATGAAATGTTAAAGATATTTAAAAATTTATGTCAAATGCGTGCTGCTCTTTGGTGGTGGTTAATGTTTAATCCTTATCAACAACCATTCAATACTTTAAGAGTTTTAACAGAATGGTATTTAACTGCATTTACAGGCGTTTTTCCAGTTTTAGTTGGAATTGACATTGGCCCTACTATTGGATTAGCACTTCTTGGAAATGGTGTTGATGTTTTAGGTCGATTAGCTTTTACTATGCCTTACTTGCCAACAGAAGGAAAGGTTTATAGCCCAGAAAATTTTGCCACAATTGATAATCCGGATTTAGCCGAAATGCTTACCGAATATGGACGTACGGTTCGAGTATTCAGACAGTTTCCAGAATTATGGAATAAATATCCAATTCCTAATAGCTTACGAGAAGAATGGTATACAAATAAACCTGAAATAACAGAGTATCTTATAAAAAATTATTATTCACAGAACATTGATTTCCTTCCAGATAGACTCTTAAAAGAATTATATGAGAAAGGCAATACAGTTACTGATTCTTTATCAGTAAGTTTTAATAGCTTAGAAAACTTATCTACAAATTTAGTGTGTTGGGCTCACAACCTTGTTCCAATTGACTTTATTCACGTAAATTTTTAAATTCTAAAATATAAATATTTTAGAATTTTTATAAATTATATTTATATTTTTGTTAGAATTATAAAATAATTCTACCTCCATTCTGTAACATAATTAGGTTAACAAAACATATGAAAGTTTTAAGAAAACTCTTAAAACTAGAATCAAAACTTAAGGAAATTTTAAGAGAGTTTGATCCTGGCTCAGGATGAACGCTGGCGGTATGCCTAACACATGCAAGTCGTACGGGAGTTTTTAACTCAAGTGGCGGACGGGTGAGTAACACGTGAGTATTTACCTTTAGGAGGGGGATAACAATTGGAAACGATTGCTAATACCCCATATGCTTTAGAGTGAAAAAGATTTATCTGCCTAAAGAAAAGCTCGCGGCTGATTAGCTAGTTGGTAAGGTAATGGCTTACCAAGGCGACGATCAGTATCTGGTTTGAGAGGACGATCAGACACACTGGAACTGAGACACGGTCCAGACTCCTACGGGAGGCAGCAGTGGGGAATTTTCCGCAATGGGCGAAAGCCTGACGG
>Ga0208796_1000417_pt1 | contig 12520 bp, 9 predicted proteins | sample ColrivemetaGS725_FD_187604 | JGI IMG/M metagenome (GOLD analysis project Ga0208796, IMG submission 187604) | Estuarine microbial communities from the Columbia River estuary - Flood tide ETM metaG S.725 (SPAdes) (version 2) | ecosystem: Environmental > Aquatic > Marine > Intertidal zone > Estuary ... | reverse complement strand
GGAGCGCGGTGAACGGGAGCCCAAAGACCGTGAAAAAACAGTGATGGTGGACAGTGCCCTGTTTGCCATTCGTGAAATTCTCGCGGCCCATCCCGAGGCGCTGCTCTACGGCCAAGACGTAGGCCGCCGTTTGGGTGGCGTCTTCCGAGAAGCCGCCACATTGGCCCAGCAGTTTGGCGATGACCGCGTCTTCAATACCCCCATCCAAGAGGCCTTCATCATCGGCAGCACCGTAGGGATGTCCGCCGTGGGCTTGAAGCCCTTTGTGGAAGTGCAGTTTGCGGACTACATCTGGCCCGGCCTAAATCAGCTGTTTACAGAGCTCTCACGCTCGTTTTACCTTACCAATGGCAAATGGCCCGCGAGCGCGGTCATTCGCGTTCCTATCGGCGCCTATGGCTCGGGAGGCCCCTACCATAGCTCCAGCGTGGAGTCCGTGTTGACGAACATTCGGGGCATCAAGGTGGCGTATCCCTCCACCGGAGCCGATTTGAAAGGATTGATGAAGGCCGCTTTTGCCGACCCGAATCCCGTTGTCCTCCTGGAACACAAGGGCCTCTATTGGTCCAAAATTCCCGGTACCGAAGGCGCCAAAACCATCGAGCCAGACGCAGAGTACGTTATCCCCTTTGGCAAAGCGCGCATCGCACAAGCCGCGGTACCTTCCTCGGATTCCTCCAGCCTCTGCGTGATCACGTACGGCCGCGGGGTCTATTGGGCGGCCGAAGCCGCCAAACCTTTAGCGGACCGCGTCGAAATCATCGACCTCCGAACCCTTCTTCCATGGGACGAAACTCTCGTGATGGAGCGGGTCAAAGCGCACCACCGTGCCCTCGTCCTCACTGAAGAGCCCGCCACGAACACGTTTGCGCAGGCGGTAGCCGGTAAAATTCAGTCCGAATGTTTCCGATCTCTCGATGCTCCGGTCCGAGTCATGGGCTCCGAGGACACCCCGGCCATCCCCCTCAATAAAATGTTGGAAGCCACGCTGCTGCCGAACGCCGACAAAGTCCGCGCGGCGATGGAAGAAGTACTAAACTTTTAGGTAGAGGGCTAGAGAGCTAGAGGGCTGGAGCACTAGAAAGCTCGCGCTTTGCGCTGTGGCGTCGTCGTTTAAACGTTTAATCTCTTTTACCCTCAAATTGTGGTGTGGAACTTCGCTGCGCGCAGGAGCTTTCCTTTGATTTGCTGATCCCTAGCCTCCTAGCCAAGCACCATCTCCGGGATCTCGCCTTCCACGACTAAACGGCCAGCGGTTTTGGCGACGATTTCTTCGACGGAGACACCAGGAGCCCGCTCGAGAAGGATGAAGCCACGCTCAGGGTCAACGTCGAGGACAGCGAGGTCCGTGACGATTTTTTTGACGCAGCCTACGCCCGTCAGGGGCAGGGTACAGGCGGGAAGGACTTTGGACTCCCCGGCACGGTTCGTGTGCTGCATGGCGACGATGATGTTCTCGGCGCTGGCGACCAGATCCATGGCACCGCCCATGCCTTTGACCATCTTGCCAGGAATTTTCCAGTTGGCAATGTCGCCCGTTTCGGACACTTCCATGGCGCCGAGGACGGTGAGCTGGACTTTTTGGGCTCGAATCATACCAAATGAGGTGGCGCTATCGAAGAAGCTAGCACCAGGTAGGGCTGTGATGGTTTGCTTGCCGGCATTGATGAGGTCGGCGTCTTCGTCGCCTTCAAATGGGAAGGGACCCATGCCGAGGATGCCGTTTTCGGACTGGAATTCGACGTCGATGCCGTCCGGAATGTAGTTGGCGACCAAGGTGGGGATGCCGATGCCCAGGTTGACGTACCAGCCGTCCTGGAGCTCTTGTGCAATGCGTTGTGCGATGCCGTTTTTGTCAAGTGCCATGTCGGATGGGTTTAGGCGCGCGGACGGACCGTGCGTTGTTCAATGCGTTTCTCAAAATGACCTCCCTGGAAGATGCGATGGACAAATATGCCCGGCACGTGAATGCTATTGGGGTCGAGGGTGCCGGCGGGAACCAGTTCTTCCACTTCTGCAATTGTGATTCGGCCGGCCATGGCCATCATGGGGTTGAAATTTCGGGCCGTACCCTTGAAAACGAGGTTGCCCGCTTCGTCGCCCTTCCAGGCCTTGACAAAGGCGAATTGCGCGTCAAAGGCGTGCTCTAAAATGTGTGGCTTGCCGTTGAAGATTCGTACCTCCTTGCCTTCCGCGACTTCGGTGCCATAGCCGGCGGGGGTATAGAAGGCGGGGATGCCAGCTCCTGCGGCGCGGCAACGCTCGGCAAGGGTGCCCTGAGGGATAAGTTCGACTTCGAGCTCGCCCGAAAGCATTTGACGTTCAAATTCGTCGTTTTCGCCCACGTAGGAGCTGATCATTTTGCGCACTTGGCGCGTTTCCAGCAAAAGGCCCAGCCCAAAGCCGTCCACGCCAGCGTTATTAGAAATGCAGGTGAGGCCGGTCACGCCCGAGGCTCGCACGGCCGCTATCGCGTTTTCGGGGATGCCGCATAGGCCGAAGCCGCCAAACATGACGGTCATGCCGTCTTGGAGGCCTTCGATGGCGGCAGTTGCATGGGGGACTACTTTTCGAATCATGAGGAAAGGCTTAATTGTATTCAGACGCTTCTTCGCGGAGTTCGGCGCTTTCGGACAAATAGGTGGCGCAGTCGAGAGGGATGGTGATAGGGCCAGTAGGACGATCAAATGCGTCCCGTCGAATGCCCAAGTCTGGATTGGCGTAGACGGATTTCATATAGAGCGCCCAGATCGGCAAGGCCGTGGTAGCCCCCTGTCCATACGTCGTCGAACCAAAGTGTGCGGAGCGGTCTTGGCATCCCGTCCAAACGGCGGTGATAAGGTTTGGCACCATGCCAACAAACCATCCGTCCGAGTTATTTTGGGTCGTTCCCGTCTTACCGGCAATGGGGTTGTCAAAGCCATAGGGGTAGCCTGTAACGTAACTACCATAGCCAGCACCCGTATGGCGGAGGCGCACCCCGGTTCCACTTTGGGTCACACCTTGGAGGAGGTTGACCATCGTGTATGCCACTTCGGGCGAGAACACTTCGCGGGTTTCGGGAGCAAATTCATCCAAAACGACGCCGTTTTTGTCTTCGATGCGAAGGAGGACAATCGGCTCCGTGTAGAGACCCTGATTGCCGAAGGCGGTGTAGGCGCCGGCCAGCTCATAGATGCTCAAATCCACGGTTCCCAGGGCGATGGAGGGCACCTCCGGGATGTCGGAAGTGACGCCCAGGGCCTTTGCCATTTGAATGACAGGACGGGGGCCAATTTGCTTCATCAAGTATGTCGTGACCGTATTCACCGAACCGGCGATGGCCTGCTTCAAGGTGAGTACCCCGCCATATTCATCGTCTGAATTGGAGGGACACCAGGGTTCGGTCAGCCCAAACTGTCCCGCTTCGATACAGGTTTGAATATTGGGAACCTGCATGCAAGGGGAATACTTCTTGTCTGCAATGGCGGCGGCGTAGACAAAGGGTTTGAAGGTCGATCCGACCTGGCGGCGCCCTTGCTTGACTGCGTCATACTTGAAGTGGCGGAAGTCGACGCCGCCTACCCATGCTTTAATGAAGCCGGTTTGGGGCTCAACGCTCAAAAGCCCCGCTTGGTAAATGCTCTTGTAGTATTGGATCGAGTCCCAAGGACTGAGCACGGTATCGAGGTCGCCGCCCCAGGCAAAGATCTTCATCTCGCGGGGCGTCTTGAACTCCTTCACGATGCGCGCGTCAGACCAGCCTGAATCGCGGTAATGCCGAAAGCGCGGCGTTTGGCGCATTGCGCGGGCAATGATTTTTTGGCCTTCCGCATAAGAATCTCCGCCTTGGAAGTAAAAGGGGCCGGCCTTGCGTTTTGAAATCTGCTGGAAAAAGAGACCCTGCAGATTGGTGAGATGGCGCTCCATGGACTCTTCCGCCATGCGTTGCATCCGGCTGTCAATGGTTGTATAGATCTTTAGGCCGTCCGTGTAAAGGTTGTAGGTGCCGCCGTCGGGTTTGGGGTGCTCCGCAATCCATTCTTTCATGTAGGCACGGATGTATTCGCGGAGGTAGGGAGCCAAACCTTGGTCGTGCCCTTGGCGCTGGAAATCAAGGACAAGAGGCAAAGCGACAAGGCTATCGGCTTCTTCTTCCGTGAGGAAATCATTGCGCTCCATTTGACGCAGAACGGTGTTGCGGCGGGCCAACGCGACATCTTGGCGGTCCGCTTTGGCCGGGTTATATGACCAGGGATTCTTGAACATTCCGACCAACATAGCGGCCTCTTCGATGGTCAATTCCGCGGGCACTTTTCCAAAATAAACATTGGCTGCATTGTGGATCCCCACGCCCTGGTACAAGAAGTCAAATTGGTTGAAGTACATCGCGATGATCTCCTCCTTGGAATAGTTGCTTTCCAACCGAAGGGAGATGACCCACTCTTTGAGTTTTTGGAGAACGCGGGAGAAGATGTTGCTAGAACCCTCGCCGTGGAACATTTGCTTTGCTAGCTGCTGAGTGATGGTAGACCCGCCACCGCCCGAACCCAGGGTGACGACAGCCCGGCCCAAACTCCGAAAATCAATGCCCGCATGGTCTCGGTAGCGCTCGTCCTCCGTAGCAATCAAGGCGTTGACCAAGTGAGGAGGCAATTCGGTGTAGTCGGCATGTACCCGATTTTCCATAAAAAAGGTGCCGATTTGCTTGCCGTCTGCGGAAAGGATTTCGGTCGCCAAAAAGCTTTTAGGGTTGGCAATTTCTTCCGTGGAGGGCAGTTCGCCAAAGAGCCCGGCCCAGGTCAAGAGCAACGCAAGGATTAGCGCGAGTGGGCTGCCCAGGACGAAAATCCAGAAATACTTTACGTAGGAGCGAAAGTCGGTCGACGCCATGTTACTCGGTCTTTTCTTCTTCAATGGTCAAGGCAAAATCCCGGATGCCCCGCAAGGGCTCGTCGCGCATGCCATGTTGGAAGCGGAAACGATAGATGCCCCGTTTTGGGAAGCGCAATCCGGCTTGTTTGTAAGGAAGGTTCAAGGTCTTAAGGGCGCCAATTCCTGTGCCATACCAGGTTCCTTGGGCATCGGCGAGGCGAACCTCCACGGTGTCTTGGTATTCAGACTGCTGGGCCGAACGAATCTCTCGGAAGAGATACAAGTTGCTGTAGGGATAGTCGGACGTGTGGCGAACTTGAAAGTCCACGCGGTAGACGGCCAGCGTATCCTGGATGTCCACATCCACGACAATGGCACTATCGGCGTACCATGTGTCCTCAGAAAAGGACGTGACAGACTGAACTAAGGGGGCCTCTTGGCAGCCGACCAACACCAAAAGGGGGCCTAGCCACCACGCGTTATTGTTTTGCCGGGCCATGGTCTGATCGAGGCGCATTTTGGGGTTTACGGCCGCGGTTTCCGCCACCTTGACCTCTTTGAGAGCGATTCTTGCCGCCGCGTTTGCGGTTTTTGCCTCCGCCTTCTCCTTTTGGGCGATCGAACCGCGTCAGGCTGTCCTCTTCGGGCTGAATCATTTCGGGCTCGGTCGAAATCACGGCGGGTTGAACTTCTTTTTCTTCCAGCGACGCAGGCTCTTCGCCTTTTTGGTTCAGGGCAACCATCTCCGAAAAATCTTCCGCCCGCATGGCGACCCATCGGCCAGGCTCATCTTTATAGGCGAGCCAAACCATGCCTGTGAGGATGTCCATTTTTTGAACTTCCGCCTTGCCTTTTTTGGTTTTCACCCGCTGGGCCTTCGGGAAGGCTTTGAGTGCTTCAGCGTATTGGTCCAATTCATAGTTGAGGCAGCACTTCAGCTTGCCACAGTTGCCGGCTAGTTTGGTCGGATTCAGACTGAGTTGCTGGTAGCGGGCTGCCGAGGTCGAAACGGATCGGTAATCCTTGAGCCATGTGCTGCAGCAGAGTTCTCGACCACAACTGCCAATTCCGCCTAGGCGGCCCGCTTCCTGGCGTGCTCCGACTTGGCGCATTTCGACGCGAAGTCCAAAAGTGCTGGACATTTCGCGAATGAGTGCCCGAAAATCTACGCGCGCATCGGCCGTGTAGTAGAAGGTGGCGCGGGCGCCATCTCCTTGGCACTCCACATCCGAAATCTTCATCTCCAAAGCGTGTTGGGTGGCCATGGTGCGCGCACGAAGCATCAAATCGTTCTCGCGGTCGCGGGCCTCTTTCCAACGGTCCAAATCCCGTTGCGAGGCCTTGCGGTAAATTACCAAAGGATTTTCTTGGGCGGGATCGGCTTGGGCTTTGCGCATTTGGATGCGCACAAGCTCACCGGTCACGGAGATGGTTCCCACATCGTGGCCCCCGTGTGGGGTGCTCACAGTGACCGCTTCCCCGGCATGCAAGGAAAGGGGCTCGGTGAGTTTGTAAAAATCTTTGCGGCCGTGCTTGAAACGAACCTCCACCCAAGGGAACGCCTCCTCCCCAGCCGGGAGGGCCATATTGGAGAGCCAATCGAAGACGTTGTATGCGTTGCAACCCCCTGTTCCACAGGAGCCATTGCTCTTGCATCCATTGGGAACGCCCCCGGTTGAACATGTACTGCAGCCCATAGAGCGAAGATAGCATTTATCTAGGGCCCTTATGGGATGAAAACGAGGCCATTTTCTGGGAAAATGGGCCTTAAAACCGCCCGTGGAGCGTATTTATTTTGGAGAAAGTCGGGCGACATGCCGCGATTCCTTTCGCCAAAATGCATCTTTGTTCTATGAAGCGCTTTTTCCTCATTGTGTTCGCCTTTTTGGCGGTGCTTCCCGATGGGATGGCGCAAGGCATTCCTGTGGGAACATGGCGCGCACACTTTCCGCTTCGGGCTACGCACAGTGTCGCCTTGCTTGCCGAGGACGTGCTGGTGGCCAGCCCGTATGGCCTGTTGTTGTATGACCCCGTCGATAAAGTGACGACCGCCGCGACCGTGGTGGAGGGATTGAGCGATGTGGACTTGACCTGTGCCGAAGCCTCGCCCTCGGGTCAAAGGGCCCTCCTCGGATACAGCGATGGGGGACTGGACATCTGGTCACATCAGGATGTACGCCGAATTGGGGACATTCCTCAAAGCGGCGCCTATCCGGGACAATCGGCGATTCGAGCGGTGGTGTTTGCCAGTGAACAGCGCGCATTTGCGGCCACAGGATTCGGTATCGTTGAATTGAATTTGACCTATGGCGTGGTTCAAGGCACGTACCTCCTTCGGGCAGATGGCGGCACAACCCCTGCGTATGATTTGAGTATTGAAGGTGATAGCCTGTTTGCGGCCACGGCTTCGGGCCTTTGGGCAGTGTCATTGAGCGACCCCTTGTACCTCCCGGCCTCCTGGGTGCCACACCCCCGTTGGAAGGATCAGCCGCTCACTCACCTCGCCGTTCATCAAGGCCGTTTTTTGGTCCAGCCTGAAGGATCCCTGGACGTTTGGTTCGGCCATGCGGGGAACTGGACAATCGTGCCCTTGGATACGGCGAATCAACCTGTTGTGCGCCGCCTACGGGCCCGTCCATCAGGATTTTTGGTCGTGCGTTCTTACGGGGTCACGGAAGTGAACCTCGATGCCAGCGTGGGCCCCACGGTGTCCTCGGGATTTGGCAACAATACCGGCTTCAATCCCTTTGATGCGGCGGTGGATGCCACAGGAACTTTGTACGTGGCCAACTTGGGCCGCGGACTCACTTTCATCGATAACCCGGACTATGCGCAGCACCGCGCTGTCCAAGATCCCCAATCTGCCCAAGCCTATGCGCTGGAGGGAGGGCCTGTGGGCCTGAATGTTTTGACGGGAGCGGTGGACGCCACGTGGACGGCAACCTATACCAACGAAGGCATTCTCCATTTTGACGGCCTCCGTTGGACGGCTATTCAGGAAAGTGCATTGGGGGGCGCCAAAGACATTTTAGACATCCAATTTGACCCGAGTGATGCCACGCATTGGTTTGCGGCGAGCTGGGGCAAGGGGGTGTTGGAATTTTCGGGCGATCAGCTTGTCCAAATTTGGAACCAGAGCAATTCCAGCTTGCAAACGGCGGCGGGTTCAGGCCCTTCGGATGTGCGGACAGGTGGCCTCTGCTGGGGCCAGGACGGGGCCTTGTGGGTCAGCAACGCCCTTTCTGCCCAGCCCCTACACCGATATGATCCTACCACGCAGCAATGGCAGGGCTATTCGGCGGGAAGCTTCAATGGGGAATCGGTCAAAACCCTCCTCCAGGACGAAGACGGCGTCTTTTGGCTGCAGTCCCGTACCGAGGGGTGGATGGCCATTCAGGTTTCGGGATCGAGCACCTCGACGCGGCGATTGACCCGGGGCCCCGGGAGCGGAAACCTCCCAAGCACCTCGGTGCCTGCCGCCGTATTTGACCACGATGGAGAGCTGTGGTTGGGGACGAGCGATGGCTTGATGGTGTGTTTTTCCCCGTACAATGCGTTCAATAGCAAAAGCATAGATGCGCAGTACCTCCTCGTCGCAGAGAATGGCATCAATCAGCGGGTGCTGAATGGACAGAACATCTTGAGTATGGCGCTGGATGGGGCGAATCGAAAGTGGATTGGCACAGCCGATGCGGGGGTCTTTTTACTCTCAGCCGATGGCTTGGAAACCATCCACCATTTCACGGCGGAAAACAGTCCATTGCTGAGCAATCGGGTGCAATCCATCTATGTCGACCCGGAGACCGGTGAGGTCTACTTTGGAACCAACCGAGGCCTTTTGTCCTACCGCGCCACGGCCACGCAATCGGCCGCCTCCTACGCGGGGATCGAAGTCTTCCCCAATCCGCTAAAGCCCGAGGATTTTGGACCCATGTCTGTCCGCGGACTCGTCCCCGAAAGCTATGTGAAAGTCACCAACACCAACGGACGGCTGCTCTATGAAGGGTATGCCACCGGGGGACAATTCACCTGGGACACCTACAGCCTTTCCGGGGAGCGGGCGCCGTCGGGTATCTACTTGTTTTGGATTACGGACCCACTTGGAACCCAGACTGCGGTGGTTCAGGGGGTGATCGTTCGCGGAAACCCATGAGCACTCATAGCGTTCAAGCGCTGATGCTCGGCAAAATCGCCTATGGCGACAAAGCGCATATCCTCAAACTTTGGACCCGCCCCTTTGGCATTCAATCCTACATGGTGCACAGTGTTCGCAGCGGCCGTTCGGGCTGGCGCCCTGCTCTTCTCTTGCCCATGACGGCCCTCGAAGCCGTGGTGACGCACCGCGACAAAGGGCAATTGGAAAAAATCTCCGAGGTTCGGGCCACTCCGCTCTGGAACCACATTCAACGCGACCCAGTGGGGCAAACATTGTGCTTGTTTGCTGCGGAGGTCTTATTGAAAACGCTCAAAGCAGGAGATAGCACCCCGGACTTTTACGATGATGTCGTGGAGATGTTGGCCCGCTGGGATCAGCCCGGGACGTCCTGGGCTATGGCCGCGGTAGAACTCTTGGCATTGGTCGCACACCACTTGGGCTTTGCGTTAGACCCCTCCCATTATGTGGAGGGCTGGGCATTTGATTTGCGTGAAGGACTCTGCGCCCCGGCCCCATTGCTCCATCCCGAGGGGCTCTCCCCGGAGGCAACTGGGGCGCTGATGCGCTGGTTCTCGGATCCGCGTTTGGTCCCGGCAAAGGGCCTCCGCCAAGAACTTCTCGACGGATTACTGACCGGCTTGCGCTGGCACCATTCGAGCATGGGAGAAATCCACAGCTTGGAGATTCTTCGGGGTCTTTCGGCCTGATTGGGCCTTACTGAAGGCGCACGGAGCGCAGCGAGGACTCGAGCTCCATCATCACTTTGCGCTTCTTCATGCTTGGCGCATAGACCAAATAGGTCAAATTCAAGATACGCCCTTGTACTTCGTCGATGTAGGAATACGTGACAAATGGACCGCCCCCAAAACCGCCTTCGGTACGAAATTGACCCCGAGACAAGTAGGCGAAGGTGCCTCCAAGGGATTCATAGGCTTGAACCACGGGAATGCGGGGCTCGATGGCGAGGTGGCTTCCATCTTGGGTGCCTTCAAAGTAGCGGACCAACAGCTCATTTTGGCGTGTCAAGATCGCCTGGCTCGGATCCTGCTCTCCGTCCCACCCCTGCTCCCAAGCGAGGAGATACTGAATGCTCTTTTTGGTGTCTTCCCTCAAAATGGCTAATCCATCTTGTTGGAGGGTTGTCTTGAAGCCCTTGGGTAGCATCATGGATGCGAGGCCAAATTGGGCTAAAGAAGGCGGAATCGTGGCACTTTGGGTGGAGGCGATACGGCGGGCAAGTACCTCCGCATCGTGGGCATCAAATCGGGCAATGACCTCAGGCAAGCTGGCCTCCACGCGCTGAATCAAGGCCTCTTGGGAGGGAGCAATGATGGCCACCACAAGCTGCGGTTCGGCCCAGAGATTCTTGAGAACCAAAGTGCTGCTCGAATCTGGAATAATGGCGAGGGTGAGTATGCTCTTGGATCGCTTGGTCAGAGAGGAAGTGGCGTCTTGATCAATGCGCGAGAGGTCAAAGTGGGGTTCGGCCATGGGGAGGCCGTCCATGGGTTTGGCCAACTGCTCCAAAAGAATGACCCCTAAGTCTGCATCCCAAAGAGCACGGTCGCAAAAAAGGGTCAGCTCGTTGTGGGTTCCATTGCTGCTGGGAAGGCTGTGCTTTCGCGCCAGGGCGCGGGCTTCGGCCGTTTGTGGCTCCGACTGGCAGCCCACGAACAGGATGGCCGAGAGGAGAACCATGCGACCGAAGGAAGGCATCATCCGCGCACTTTAAGTTTTTGGCCGATGCGGATCGTCGTTCCACGAAGGCCATTCCAGCGTTGGAGGTCCGATACGCGTACCCCGTATTTCTTGGCGATGGCCCCGAGGGTGTCCCCGGATCGCACGGTATGGTAGGCATTGCTGCCCCGAGATGTGGCGCTGCTCGCTACCTGGGTGGGCGGGGGCAGTGGGGCTTTTTTAAGTCGCTGTGCGGTTGTCGCATACAACGTGTCGGCAAAGGCCACGTAGGCGGGCATAGCCGCCCTGGGGACGACAAAACTGTAGACCTTCCCATCCTTGGGTCCGGGCACATGGTGCAATTTGTACTGCGGGTTGAGGATCGTGATCAGGGTACTATCAATGGACAGCACTTGGGCGACATCGTAAAGACCCACGGGTGCGGTGGCGTTGATGGTGTCTACGTCAAAGAAGGTAGTGGGCGGCATGTCCGCGCGTACCCCGTGTAGACCAGCGTAATTCATGGCATAGACGGCGGCGATGTAGGCCGGCACGTAATTGCGCGTTTCTCGGGGCAAGAAGGGCCGGATTTCCCAGTAGGTGGTTTTCCCTCCCGAATACCGAATCGCCTTGGAGACATTGCCCGGTCCTGCGTTGTAGGCGGCCAAAGCCAGTTCCCAGCTGCCGAACATGTCGTACATCTTTTTCAAGTAGCGGCAGGCCGCATCGGTGCTCTTGACCGGGTCCATCCGTTCATCGACGTATGAACTGATTTCAAGTCCTTGCAATTTTCCGGTAGCATACATGAACTGCCATAAGCCTTTGGCCCCCACGGGACTGGTGGCAGAGGGATTCATGGCGCTTTCAATGATGGGTAAGTATTTCAGCTCCATCGGCATATTGTAGCGGTCCAAGGCCGCCTCAAAAATCGGAAAATAGTAGGTGGATCGTCCGATAACGCGCCCAAGGAACTCCTTTCGGCGGCCCAAGTAAAACTGGATGGAATTCTTGACATCGGGGGTAAAGCGCAAGTCCATCGGAGAACGTTGGTCCAGGGTTGCCAATCGCTGGGCAATCACGGCGTCGGACACCCCTAAAATATCAGCGGCGGCCGTATCAACCCCTTTGATCGCATGGTGGACGAACGTTTGTTCCGCCCGGCTGGTCAACCAACGAGCATACAGGGAGTCTGCCTTGTTGGCGAGGGGAAATTTGGGCACCAAGCTATCTCCTCCGTGTCCAAATACGGACAGCGTCAAGGTCAAGGCCACTAAAAAGAAGAAGCGAGGCATTACAGGCGGTCTAAAATGTGAGCGGCCTGGAACATTTTGGGTTCATCAAACGGACCAGCCATAATCTGCATACCAAAAGGCAGGCCATTTGAATGAGGACCAGCAGGAATGCTCACTGCGGGGATCCCAGCGATGGGGGCTTGAACCGTAAAGATGTCTTCCAAGTAGAGCACGGTTGGGTCCGTATATTCTTGTCCTAATGGGAATGCGGTGTGCGGGGTTGTTGGCCCGATGAGGGCGTCCACTCGGGTCAAGGCCTCGAGGGTCGCATCGCGAACCACGCGGCGAGCTTTTTGTGCCTTGCCATAAAACGCGTCAAAGTAGCCGGCGCTCAAGACGAAAGTGCCCAGTAAGATGCGGCGTTGAACTTCCTCGCCGAAGCCCTCGGAGCGGGATTTTTTGTAGAGCGATTCGAGGTCCGTAGCCTGCTCACTTCGGTGTCCAATGTGCACGCCGTCATAGCGGGCAAGGTTGGAGCTCGCTTCCGCCGTGGTAAGGATGTAGTAAATGGGCACTAAAGCATCTAAATAGGGAAAATCTA
>Ga0208796_1000410_pt1 | contig 12662 bp, 2 predicted proteins | sample ColrivemetaGS725_FD_187604 | JGI IMG/M metagenome (GOLD analysis project Ga0208796, IMG submission 187604) | Estuarine microbial communities from the Columbia River estuary - Flood tide ETM metaG S.725 (SPAdes) (version 2) | ecosystem: Environmental > Aquatic > Marine > Intertidal zone > Estuary ... | reverse complement strand
CTAGGGTCCCCATTTTAGATGCTGCATTTCTGATTTTCTCAGAGCGCCTGCCAGCGACCTATTCGTCGCTTTTATGGTGCGGCGATAAAGGCGTTAACCCACTATTGAATTGGAAGCTCAAGCCCCATGGCTGGGACAGTGGGACATCAAATCTGTTGATTCATATGGACCGTCCCGCCGGGACGCTGGCGGACTCGGTTTGGATGACTGACGGAGGCAGCTATTATTACGTTCCACAGGTAGCATCAACATCCACCACCCTCACCTACAGCACACCGTTGGACAGCCTTATCAACGGGCTGCATTATTTTTTTACCGCTGAAAAAGGGAACCCATGTGACGATTTAGAGATTGGGCTCGCCCAAAATGTCTTAACGGTCGACATGGGCACAGGCATTGGGGGTGGCATTACCCTGAAGACCCACAGTTATTCGACAGGCCTGACCATCGAAGAGCCTTTGGTGGGACATGACTATTCAAAATCCCTGAGCGTGGGACAGTATCAGGTGACCTTGTTGGATGGCAAGAACAACATTTTGACTGAGCGCGCCGTGCTGGTAGGCAACGAGGGTCAACAATCCGTAGAGGTACAAGGGCCTGAACTGCGCCTGTTGCCCAATCCCGTGTTGGTTGGGGCAACATCCTATCTCGAGATCTATGGATTGCCAAGAGTTACGGACGTTTCCATTCAACTCAGTGGAATGGATGGGAAAACACACTACCAAACCATGATGCCATATAGAGAGGGTATGCGTGTCCCACTGTCTGGGACAGTCCCGGGACTGTACACCGTGAGCGTCCTGCAGGACGAGACACGTTATAGTATAAAGATGTTAGTGGCGGCCCACTAGTTTCAAACCAATAAGCTGCATAGACCAAGATTTACATGCCATGAAGCAACCTACGCCATCCATTTTAGAACGCCTTTCGGCCATTATCACCATATTGATTTTTCTCCTCCCTGATGTTAGCGCCTCGGCGCACGCTCTTATGGAGCGACCTTGGCGTAACACCCATTCGGTTCAACCCCACAACATTGAATATCCCGGTCTGCCAACTACACCTGCTCTAAGTGAAATTCCAGTGGCTGAGAGTCCCATGCGCATTTCAGGGGGATCACACATGGTGCTTTTAGGAGGCCATCCTAGCGATGCATTGAATAAGCCAGTGGACGATGTCGTTGAATTCGAGGTTTTGAACCTAGACATGACCCAAAGCGCACGGATCTCATTTCACAAGAGCACCAGCGAAACCGTAGGGCTCACCATTAACGCGCAGCACTTCTTTGAGGTCGATGGCAAAGGTGCTGTGGTGCCTAGTGCATGTTTGATGGAGGGCACCAACACGTTGCTTTTTGCCAGCCCGCTGGGTCATCCCGTGGCGATCTTGGATGTTCAATTTGATGTTACGGTCGCTAAAGGGAATGGCGCTTCAGTGCTCAATTCGGCATTAGAGAGCAATTTTATCGCCAACGCCCTTGAGTCCGACAACGCAAGGTCAAGCGATCTGAGCTTTGCGCTGAAGAGCCACCAAACGGCCGCCATTCCGTTGAGTCTGAGCAATGTTACGCGCGGAGCTACCGCGTACCGAAGCGCGGTATCGGACAAGGTCATCACGGTAAAAATCGGAGTTCAACGCACTCTGGGTCAAAGTCAATTGCGCGAGGTTCAGGTGATGTACTTCGATTACACGTCTCACTCTTGGCAGAAGGCCTTTGTGAAGGGAGTCGATCACAAGAATTTCATGGTGGAGGCCGATGTGCCTGGAGGGACAGACTATTTTGCGGCATTGATTAAAACGCCGGAGATGCCGGAAGCGGCGGCCTTTATGCCCACGGCGATTTCGGATCTCGAGCCCAAAACGCCCGCTGAAGGCATTACGTTGATTCAGCCGCCCACGGCCAACCAACAGGGCGACGCCAATGTTTCTTATCCCTTGACATTGCCCCCTGGGCGCCAGGGGATGGCGCCGCAACTGGCGCTCAGCTACAGCTCATCGGGCGGCGAGAGTTGGTGCGGTTATGGGTGGAACATAGCCACCCAAAGCATCAGTGTGGACACCCGCTGGGGAGTGCCCACCTTCGATCAAAATTTAGAAACTGAAGTGTACAGCCTTGACGGCCAAAGCCTGCACGGGCAAAACGGTGACAAGGCCAACAGGCCGAAGATCAACGGGAACAGCTATGATCCCGCAATACGAGAACCTGGGCCGCAAAATTTCTTCACAAGAACTCAGGGCGGCTATCGCACCATTGTCCGTTATGGAGATACCCCAGGCAGCTATTTTTGGGTCGTCACCGATGCCAACCAGACCAAATTTTACTACGGCACCAAAGACGGCAAAGTGGCGGACCTCCAATCCGAGCTTAAAGCAGGCTCCAATATCACCCAGTGGTACTTATCGCGCGTGGAGGATAAATGGGGCAATGTCATTGACTACACCTATTCGAAGGACACTCAGTATCCCGCCGGAATTCGGGAAAACGGCACGGCCATGTGGTTGTCTAAAATCACTTACACGGGATTTATCGATAAACTTGGCTACACTCCGGGCAAGTATACCGTTGAGTTTGTGACCTCAAAAGGGCGTGTCGATGATCGCATCTCGCTGAACAAGGGGCTGAAATTGATTGACGATCGCAAGCTTACGGATGTGGTGATCAAATACGACAACCAAGAGGTCAAACGCTACAAGCTCGATCTACAGGCGGGGTATTTTAACAAGACCAAGCTTGCAGGGATCAGCGAATGGAATGAAGGCGCAACGGGCTCGGAGAAATTTTACGAGCACACCTTTGATTATTATGGTTCCAATGAGTTGACCTACACGGAGAAGACCATCGCCATTGACCACCGAAATGCCGACGCGGGAACTATTCCTGATGAGATGGATGGATGGCTAGGTCGTGCCATGCGCGGAACGATTCCTCCTTCGGTACTTAGCTCAAGCTCAACAGTGGGCTGGAAAGGGGGCAGGCGTTACGGAGTTGGCTATGACAGTGACTATTCTACTATCCCCTTTGCGCCCAAGTTTGACAACCTTAATACACTAGGATATCAATACTCAAGAGGCGATAATCTCAGCATTACTAAGCACCAGATGTTGGATGTCAATGGCGATGGCATTCCAGATATAGTTATGGAATTTGCTACCGGGACAAAGATGTACCGCCCAGGAATTATACTGGGCACGAGTGACCTCACCTTTGGGGAATTCACGCCCATCAAATACAATGGAAGTTTCGCCACCCACAGCTCGTCTAATCAATTGACACTGGATTGGACGGGAAAAGTAGACTTTAGAGGAATCAGCCTGACCAACTCCCATTCTGCGCCACTGCGATCCTTTGCTGATTACAATTCAGATGGTGTACTTGATGTTTTGGAACAGGGCTTTGGCAATGTCCAAGTGCGATTTGGTCGCATCGGGGACGATGGCGCGCTTCATTTTGAGTCCAGCAGCGAAAACACACTTAATCCAGTATTAAAAGGCCAGGAGGTTTCCTCTGCGCCGAGTGATATAAATAAGGAGCCTATAGAGATTGTTCGCTATTGGAAAGCACCCAAAGATGGAACCGTTAGCATCAGTGGTACAGCCTCCTGCGTTTCAGGAGCTGAAGGCACAGTAAAGGTTGCTGTGCAGAAAAACGGAGTGTTTGAACTGCCTTTCACACAAGTGACCTCCTCAAGCGCTCTTAATATGGCAAAGTCAAACATTAGCGTCACAAAAGGTGATATTCTAATGTTTAGAACCCATTACAACATAGATGGTTACGAAGATTTCATTAGCTGGAACCCGGCCGTCACCTACACTTCCGGTGCGTCCATAAAAGATGGCGCGGGCAACGCCTATTTTAACACCTCATACTCCAGTGGGTTTTTAGTGAGCTCGCCGTCTACCGTTCTGGTCAATGCCGATGATGAAATTGAACTAGACCTTGGTGCACCCACTGGTTACACCGCCAAATCGGATCTACATTTTGTTATTCGTCAGATGGAATTGGATGCCACCACCGGGGATGTAATTGATGAGAAACGATATGTGGGCGTAATGACTCAGGGTAACAACACCTTTCCAACATCATTTTTGGATGCAAATGGGGCAAGTGCCACATTCATTGGGCAGAAAGACGGAATGAATGTTGTCGATCCAAACTCCCAAGTCCTTCTCTCATTTGAGATCCTTTCAACCTCAAATATCAATTGGCAAGATTTACAGTGGCGCCCTGTGCTACGGGTAACAAACCCCAATTGCCCTGATGTGTCTGTAAGCCAGTATCCTGTAGTTGATAAGGTCGTGTACAACGAGTTGTTAGAAAACGACGGCTATCAGAGCTATTCTGGATCCACCGGTACGTTAGAAGCCTTTGCCGACATTTTGATAAACCAAGCGGATTTGGGGGATCTTATGCAGGACTTCAGCGTTGGCGACGAGGTCGTGGCCTATCTGACAACCAAAAGTGGAGGTAAGACTTTATCGGAGAAAGCGATCGTCATCACAAAGAAAATCTCAGGACATACGATTGAATACAAAACGGTGGGTGATGATTTGACCCCGGTATCACTATTGAGTCCAACAGGCTATAATGCTAACTCCTCTACGGATTTTCTCGGGAGCGCGTTGTACACTCAAGGCAGCTATAAAGTGCACTTCGAATTCTCTACGAAGGGAGCTAAGGCATTGGAGCTAGCCCAGTACATTCAGTCCCACTTGAATTCAATTAATATTAAGGATGTATATAACAATATCCAAGCTACCTATAGTGGCAGTGCATTGAATAGGAACATCTTTTATCAGGGTTATAATACCGATCAGCACCTGCCCTTTTTACATTGGGGTCAGTTTGCATGGAAGGCACACGATGGGGAGGAATTCGATGCAATAGCCCCTGCAGACATGCATTTAGTGATAAACAGTGAGGCCAACACAAATATGAACTCCTATGTCGCAGACCAAGGGACTTTAGAAAACCTCGGTCAGCAGTTGGACTACGAAAACAATCGATATTTCCTTCTCAGTCCTACCCGTGGTGAACACTCTACCGCGTTGCGTGATTACCATAAATCTGAACTCACAAATTATACGGCTCGTGATCGATGGTCGTTTGCCAACAGTTATATTGCTACCTATAGTGGCGGATTAGTCTCTCCAGGTGTTCTCGGTGAACTGGAATACAAGCCCGAGACGATGACCTACACTTCGGTTTACAGCGCATATGGCTCGTTGAATGAGAACATTTCAAATTCATTGTCATACCAGGAAAGCGTCAGTAAGAAGTGGGGAGCCTCGGCCAACATCCAAGACGGTACTTTCCTCTTCTCGTATTCTCCCAGGATGTTTATGGACCTCAATGGGGACCGCTACCCCGATGTCGTGCGTGCACCCTACGGGCAAAATGTTAAGGTTCAACTAACGAATATCTCTGGGGGCCATTCAGGCGAAACGACATTGAACGGAGTGGGTAACCTATCAAAATCTATGAACTATGCTGGTGGTGTGACGTACAATGGCGAATGGTCGAACGATAAGCCAAAGTTCACGCTTGAGTCCTTTGGAGGTGATTTGGGCTATAGCCACGGTGATTACGGCATAGTAGACTTCAATGGCGACGGCTTGCAAGACCGTATGGATTACGTGTTTGGAGGAGTCGCTAATCTTGAGCTCAATAATGGTCAAGGATTTGAATCTTCCGTTGTGGCGCCAATGGGGACTGCTCCTGGCAATGGGCTGTTGGACAAGAACTTAAATATTGACTTCAGCGCTTCTTTTACTTCAGGGCCATTCTCTCTCGGCCTGGAGAGTGATGTCATAAGTATGAAATACAAGTTGAACTTGAAAAAAAGCAGCGTCAAAGCGGGACTTGGAGTCAACCTCAATGGCCAGAGTCCTGATAGGATAACTGTGGACCTCAATGGCGACGGTTTAACTGATATCATTGAGATTGATGACATCGCCAATTTTAGTTCGTACCGTGTTTATATAAACACAGGCACATCATATCAACAGCTGACTTCTCATCAACTGGGTACCACTACCAACAGCTTTAGTCCCATTGGGTCAAGCAACACCCTTGGCGCTGACGCCACTAGGAAATACACTATTGGAGGGATTGTCTATGGCATTCAAGCGGTCAAATCAACAGAAGTGAGCGCCAACTATGGGTATACCCGTTTGCAGTCTTCGTTCCGTGATATGAACGGCGATGGGGCTATAGATGTTGCCTACATGATGGGCAACGGAGATTTAAAGGTGTATTACTCCAACCAAGGGCTCTGCAACAAGCTTAAAACGGTGAATAACCCCCTTGGTGGACACTTTGATATCGACTACGATTTCATCGCTGGGCGCAAGGGCATGTCTAAGGATCCTGTTGTGACCACCGACAAGGAAGACGATGTGGTCGTCTGGCATATGAGCTCAGGGCGTTATGTTTTGGGCAAAGTGACCATCAATGATGGATTGAATGTAGAGCTCAGTGGGCAGGACTTAGATGGTGTCGATACGGTGAGCTACACCTTCAAATACGACGGAGGAGTGTACAACCCTCGTGAGCGGGAGTTCCAGGGGTTCAGCAGAGTGGAAACGGTCCATCAAAACCAAGAAGACGCTTCGAGTTCGGATTTGAAGTTCATTTCAGAGGTGACTGAATTTTTCGGATTGGAGGACATCTCCTTGGAGTCCTTTATCAAGCACAGCGCTACTAGTGGATTAGTGAAAGCAAAATCCACCTTCTTTAGCGAGAAGCTGGGTGATGATCCAATGACTAAGACGCTTTTGAGTGTTGAGCGGTATTTCTACGAGCACTATGGAGTCAATCAACAAAGGGACCAGGCGTCAAACAATTATCTCATCGATTTTGGGGCTGTGGCCCACATCTGGGATATGTCGACCGAAACGCAGACCATTTTCAATGCCATCACGAGCATCGAGTCCATTTCATATCCCGACAAGGATGAAAGGGACCTTTACCATGCCCAAAAGGTTGACTTGCAGTATGATGAGTATGGCAATGTCACAGTCTTTAAGGATTATGGGCCTATAGTGCCACAGCCATTGGTTCCTACTCTGGTGGATTCAAAAACAGTCACCTCGGTTGTGCATATCACCCAAACTAACGACTGTTCGGGCGACCCCAATGTCACCATTGTTGACAATGATCCGGATTATCCAGACTACGACTTCTACATAATCCAGTGTAATGACAACACCTATGACAATGACACCATCATAGTTCCCAAGTCAGGAAACATGGGGTGTGTGGGCAATGGCTACCATGACGTTTGTGTCGATGGAGGCCAAATTATTAGCCACCATCGAAAGGTCACCACCGAAGTGGTGAACATCTATGAGGACCGCCTTCCAAGCCAGACGTATAATGGCGCACGCATCGCACTTCTGGACTATTATTCGCCTTCGCATGCCAGCAATCAGACAGGTGTTCTGCAGAAGCAACGCGTCTATGTGAATTCAACAGACCCCTCCAACTTAAGGCGTCAGAGCGAGGTAACAGCCTTGCAATCAAGTCTTTCGCCTTCAGAGCTCACGGTGACCTTAAACGCTACTGAAACGGCTGTCACCGACTTGGAATATGATCAATACGGCAACGTTACCAAGGTCACCGGCGCTGAGAACGGGCAATCCCAACGCGCGTTCTCGCAGTTCGACTATGATGCCACAAACCATCAGTTCATTGAAGGTGTGACGAACCATTTTGGGGAGAGCACCTGCAATGTGTATGATTACAGCACGGGTAATGTGCTGCGCACAACAGGGGTCAACGATCATGCCATCCAATACGTCTATGACCGATTTAATCGCTTGGCAGAAATCTGGGCACCGCGAGAGCTAGCGGACCTCGATCGTGGCCCCACAATTCGCTATGAGTATTCCTTGGGGCCAGGGAGTGCTGCTGTGACCTATCACAACACGTCGAACATGCTCGACAGCATGCGTTATATCGGTCCAGGGTGTGGCCTTAACACCTCTCTCCCTGTCAATCAACCGATGACAAGTTTCGTGCGTACGGCCACGTTTGTCGATGGCCTTGGACAAGCAGTTCAGGTCAAAACGGACCGCTCCAAGGAGGCCGGCTCGGTGAACACCCCGGTCATTCACGTTTCAGGGATTGCTGAGAAGAACAAGTTTGGAACTCCTATCAATGCGCGTGCAGACTTTATTGATCAATCTGGAACAGCATTTACGACCTTGGTAGCCAACGCTGGGCAAATGGTAAGTCAAACCACCGCGTTTGACTACATGTACCGCCCAACAATGTCCTTGCAGTGGGTCGATGCTAATAGTACGAGCGGTGGTAATACTACTACTAATATTGAGTACACCTGGGATTACAATCAACGGATGTTCTATACAGGACAAACCATTGATGGCGCATCAAATCCCGCGGCAACTGGTGGGACCGATATGCTTTCAAGGGAATACGTTGACACCTATGGCCGTAAGGTTTTGACCATGCAGGCCGATCCGAATAATTTACCTGGGTCGAGCAACACCTCCTTTGCCTACAGTCCTTTAAGTGAGCTGTTGACCGTCACCGACCCATTGGGTGAGGTGACGACCTACACCTATGATATGGCAGGACGCCAGCTCAGTGAGACCCATCCCGATCGGGGCCTGACTGAAACCAGCTATGACAAGGCGAGCAATGTGGTGAGCATCACCAATGAAGCCACCCGCGCCATCAGCGGGTCAATTACCCTGGGCTATGACTTCAATAGACTGATCAGTAAGACCATGGCCGGATCTACGGGCTTTGACCTTTATGACATTCAGTATGAGTATGGAAGTACAACAACTGGGGTTGGAAAGAACGGTGTCGGACGTGTTATTAAGATCAAACAAGGCGAAGATGTCAATGGCAACGCCTTTAAAACGGACTACTTTAAATACGACGAGCTTGGAAATGTAAGCCGAGAGAAAAAGGATTTTATTGTTCCCAATGTTGGCAGTCGATCCTACACCACAACGAAGTTGTATGACTCTTTCGGGCGCATACGACAAGCTGTCTACCCGGATGGCGATCAAGTGGATTATTACTACACCGGCCTTGGTGAACTTTATTCCATCACTTCAACGGTGTCAGGTTTCCCAACGCAGGACATCATTTCGTCGATGCTCTATGATGGCTACGGAAACATCCAAACGCTTGTTTATGGTAATGGTGCCGAGACTCAGTACACGTATTCCGCTGATACTAAATCACTTTTGCAATCTCAGGTCTTTGGAAAAGTGTCCGGCGGCACATCCAATGTGTCGTTGCTAGACCGAACTTACACCTACGATGGCAACGGTATGATAGGGACGTTAACGCGAGATATGAGTACGAGTCTTGTTGCGGTGGGAGAGAATGTCCAGAGCTCTGAGTATGTGTACGATCACATGGGTCGTTTAATGACGGGATCTATTGAGTTTGTGGGCAAGACGGGCAATACGTATGCTGTTTCGACGTCGTATAATAAGGTGGGCGGTTTGTTGTCAAAGGTTTCGAGTCCTGACGCGTCGGCTCAGGTGTTTGCTGCGACCTCACAGGAAATGACCTACGATTTGACGTACCAGTACAGTGGCACTAAGCCGCACCAGTTATCCGAGGTGATCAGTTCGCAGGGGGTGCCTTACGCGATGTCATTTTCGTACAATGCTTCGGGCAGTATTTCCGAAATTACGGACATGATGGGTGTGGATCATTCGAGTTATTATTGGGGCCAAGAGCAGTGGTTGTGTGGTGTTGAGAACACCCAGGGCATCCACCACTATGTGTATGACCACGCGGGCGAGCGAGTTATGAAATCTTCGATCACCCAGACGACGGTACAGCTCAATGATGAGACGATCAACACGGTTACGACGTTGGAGCCTTATACGCTGTATGTGAACCCGTACTATGTGGTCACGTCCTTTAGCAATGCGGACCAGCGCTCGAAGCACTATTACATGGGCACTCAGAGGGTTGCCACGGACATCGGTGTGGACTATGGTATGAGCCCCTCGCCGGAGCAAACAGAGCGTGCGCGCGGCGGAAACGCAACGACGATGACGGAAACCACGCAAGGGTTAGAGTCGGACCAGGCGCCTTTCCAGAGCCTGGGCTATGAGCAGGACCTGGAAAGGGTGCTTTCGGGCCTAAGCGGTGAGATCGGGGTTGAGGACCTAAGTGAGGCTTTGGCACCGATTGAGCGTTTTTACCCGGAGTTGAGCAACCCGGTGAATTCAGGGGAAGGGATAGAGTCGGAGCCTCCGTTGTATATAGGCACGCGCATTATGTATTGGTACCATCCGGATTATGTGAGCAATGTGGATATGGTGACCGATAAGTCGGGAGAGGCCTATGAGCTGTTCTTATACAATGCCTGGGGGGAGAGTTTACACCACTGGAGTAGCAGCAGCACCAACAGCTGGAGTTCACCGTACCGGTTGAATTCGAAGGAATTGGATTCAGAGACGGGGATGCACTACTACGGAGCGCGGTACCACCATCCCAAGTTAAGCGTATGGATGAGTGTGGACCCGCTGGCGCACCAGACCCTGGAGGCCTATCAGTTTACAGGGAATAATCCCATTTACTATGTAGACCCAGATGGTAGAGAACCTATTAAGCCATTTGCAGGTACAGTAAGCGGATTTATGACTTTTTTCAATGGCTTGTCGTCAGGCATAGGAGCTTCAAAAGGCAGTACTGCCCATGCAGCTATGCTGAGAATGGGTTCTGTAAATTGGAATAATGGGCTTCCAAGTCCTGCAGCTACAGCTCCTTTTAATACTGCAAAAATTAACGAATCTGATAAAACAGGCAATCGATACATATACACTAAAAAAGGTGGTTGGATTGACATGTCTCATTTTATGTTTTATGCAGGTCGTGGTTATCAAGCAAAGTTAGATAAGCAACAAGCGCAAGATTTGATTAAAGGAATGCTAGAAGCAGGAATTCCTTATTCTGAAATCCCAAAAAATTTAATATCAACTTCAATGAGTGACCCTGTAGGCGAAGCGGTTCAGGAAGGTTACATGCAGGAAATGATGGATCAATACGGCCCAACCTATAGTGCATATAGTTATGAAGATTTACCAAGTGATAAGTTTGGAGCTGATTTCTCGGTAAATTATTTTGATTCAAATAGTGAATTAAGCTTTGGCGAACAGTTACAGAATTATCTGAATAATGTTTTGGGAGCAACAAATCCAAAAAATGCTCCAAACTATGAGAACTTGCCAACTGAATATCCTGTAAAAGGAGAGTTGCCGAGTGTTCAAAATCGTACCACTCAACCAATGTTCATAAAGGAATAGGATTATGAGATTAGTTGTTCTAAAAGGGTTGGTTTTACTTTTTTCAATTGTGATGATTGGATGCGATAGTGCTGAAAAGAAACTGATGAAAGAAGGGGATGAGTTGGTTGTTAAAATAGAAAAGCACAAAGTTGAAAACGGACACTTGCCAAATAACTTAGAATCTTTGGGGATAAAAGAAACGATGGAAGGGCCTTTGTACTACGTGAAATGGGATAGTGTAAACTATATGGTCTACTTCGGCACAACCCTTGGAGAATCGATGATATATTATTCTGATACTAAAGAATGGGATTATCGTCTTAGGGGCATGGGAGAAGATAAGTAATAAGTAGCCCGGCAGTGACCAGGCTTTTTTATGCTCGAAAGAGCGGCCACGTTTTTATTGAAAAAGTCTTTGAACTTCTTTTGGCAGCTCTCCTTCATAGTTCAGTATCTGATCTACGGTCATTTCATAAAGCTTGGCCAATAGTTGCAGTTCCTTCACAGACGGTTCACGGTTGCCGTTCTCCCGCTTGTTGTAGTTGGTATATCCAATGCCCAGATCAGAAGCCACCTGCTTCTGTAGTGCTGCCTTTCACTTAATGAAGGGCTTTCTTTTTTTTTCGAGCTGATATAGATATTGAAGTATTCATTGTAACGTTGGTGAACGATATTGTTGTAGCGGTTTCCTCAGGCGATGATGCATTTGAGTAGACGATAGGGAGTGTCATAGGTTATGTTGGAAATTGGTGTTCCCGGAACGGGAATAAGCGCAAACGGCAGTTCAATCTGGAATCAGTTGAACTGCCGTTTGCGCTTCGGGATACTCGAATCACCTTATTAAAGAATTCGCACACGACCAATTGACCATCCGATATGTAGTTCGTCAGTCTACGCCTAGAGATGTAAATCAAACAGAGGATGGATGAGGCCGTGCCTTTAACCAATGCGTAACAACCGTAAACAATGACGCCTGATGAAAAATTTAACGAAGCCTTACAGTTTCCAACTTACCCACTATTGAGGCTGAGCTGCGGGCGTTTTGGACGGAATTTGTGTGCTAGATTGTGTGCTAGAATTGAAAAAAGCACCTACATCTAGTGACGTAAGTGCTTCATTTTCAGTGCTCCTCCTGCTGGGCTCGAACCAGCGACCCTCTGATTAACAGTCGTAAACATAAGCCAAATCAGGCAAACCAGCAATAAGGTAATTCTCGTAAAAGTAGCTGTATTATAGCGAATTATAGAATTTTTATCGTCATTGCTTAGTGCTACTTGCGGTCATTTGCGCTAATTTTGTATGCAAATTGTATGCAAATTTTGATTCATGAGCACGCTAGCAGTTAAGGTGGTGTTGGACACCCGTCGGGCCTTGGT
>Ga0208796_1000393_pt1 | contig 12945 bp, 12 predicted proteins | sample ColrivemetaGS725_FD_187604 | JGI IMG/M metagenome (GOLD analysis project Ga0208796, IMG submission 187604) | Estuarine microbial communities from the Columbia River estuary - Flood tide ETM metaG S.725 (SPAdes) (version 2) | ecosystem: Environmental > Aquatic > Marine > Intertidal zone > Estuary... | reverse complement strand
CAATGTATGCCATAATTTGATATATAATGGTCTACATCTCCGTTGTGACTATTTCCAAGGCTACTTATATAACTCAATAAATTTACATTTTGTTTCATATCTTTAATTGTTAAATGATTGAGTAACGGAGTTTCATTGACTAATTCTTCATAATATGAATTTAAAAAGTCCTGTTCTTTAAAAATATAATTCTCATCATCATTATATAAAAAATTCCCATAACATCCATCGATTTTATCTTTATTTATATACTGCAACGGGTTATCTCTTAGCATACGAGCATCTACATCATTAATGCCATCAAATGTAATATATGGCACATTATAACTAGATAAGATGTAATAAACTGCTCTTCTTTGCTTTATATGATTGTAGACATCTTGTATACTATTTCTAAAAAACGTCCAATTCTGGGCGACAGTTTTAGAATTTATGCCAGTATAGGGGTGTCTATTTTCTGTTTTCCAATCTTCAAAAGTCGGAGCCATATCTATTATATCGTATTTCTTCTCTCCGTCTACTTTTAAAAACTGCACATACCTAAGAGAATTAGTAAAGTTAAATATGATGAAAACTTTCTTTTTTGGATTACTGCGTAAAAAAGATTCTAAAAGCATCATTGACCTATCGTTAGATGCTCCTAGTAATCCAAAGTTTATTGAGTCCTTAAATCCTAGGTTCTCGGCAAGAAATTGAGTATATGAATTATTATTACATTCTTCTATATATTTCTTTTCGAGTTTTTTATCGACAATTTCCCCAAAGTCTGGCTTAGGAACAGTATCTTCACCGAAAGTGAAACTATCTCCGAAACTAACTAATGTATATTCTGAGAAATTCATTTTACTTACTGCCAACGTGTTCTTCTTCGTCCCTTATTTTTTGCACCTCTTGTGTCGAATGTGATGCCATTAAGATGGTCGCATTCGTGTTGAAATGCTTGTGCCCATACTCCAACAAATGTTGATGACTTTCTTTCTCCTTGTAAATCTGTAAATGTTCCTATAATACTATTAGGTCTAGTTATTTTTAATTCCAAACCAGGAAAACTTACACATCCTTCTAAGAATTCTTCATCTTCACTATCTTCTGCTTTATCCCACATTGGATTTATACAAACAACAAAACCAGTATCTTCGTGACCAATTATCATAAGTGCTGTATTTTCACCAACTTGTGGAGCGGCAAGGCCAATTGCATCATTTTCTTGCATTATTACAATCATATCATAAACTAATTTCTCAGAATGTTCTGAAATAATGTGTTCATCACACTTAGTTTTCAATATCTTATTTTCTTTATCGACTAGTTTCATTTTTTATTCCTTGTTGATATACTGTAATATTTATTCATTTTTAAATATTTTTTCAAACATCGCATTTAGACCAGGAACTATCAAAGTCTCTGGAGACCAATGTAGTAAATGCTTAGTCTTACTAATATCTGCTAATGTCTCTGGTGCATAACCTTTTGGTTTATCTATATTAATTGCTTCTAAATCTGGTCTATGTTCTTTCAGTATATCAACAACTGCATTGACTGATATATTATTTCCAGTGCCTACATTGAATGTATCATTCTTAACTTTGCTTTCCATACTGGCAATACAAGCCCTCGCAACATCAGATACGTGAATATAATCTCTTTTGAATTCACCATCGCCGTGAATAGTTACTGGTTTTCCTTCTTTAATAAGTTGAGCAAACTTTCCAAACATCAAAGAAGTAGGTTGATTTTCTGAATACACGGTAAAGAAACGTAAAATGTTATAATTCAAATCAAACATAATCTTGTATTGTTTACATAAGTGTTCGCCAAATAATTTTGACATTGCATAATAATTTAATGGGTCTGGTTTATGTGTTGGTTTATTAGGAGCCGTGTTGTTACCATATACCGAACTAGAACCCGCATACACAAATTTCTTAACACCCACCGCACTAGCGGCAGTTAGTATGTTTCTTGTGCCTACTACGTTATCATCAAAGTAAGCATCTGGATTAATAAAACTCTCTGGAATTCTGGCTTTACCTGCTAAATGAATAATGTAATCTTGTCCTGCACAAGCCATTACGCATCGTGCGGCATTTGATAAGTCTCCCTTAATATACTTGACATGGTCTAAACCAATTGGTTTATCTGCTCTATCTAAGATAGTTATTTCATAACCTTTTTGATGTAACTGCGTTACTAATTCAGTACCTATAAAACCTGAACCACCTGTTACTAATACTTTGCCTTTAGTTTCCATTTAAACAGGCGTAGGTGGGTCTAGTTTTTCTCCACCTTCAAAAAGAAATTCATTTCTTCGTTCAGCCAAGAACGTTCTAGCCTCTGGATCCATCATATTTAATTGATTTTCGTTGATAAACATCGTCTGCATTTCAAGCCATTCATTCCAGGCTTGTGCTGATATTTCTTTTAAGATTTTTTCACCTGCTTCACCAGGAAAAGGTGCAGATGTTAAAGTAGGCAATTCTTTGCCATATTTTGCACACATAACTGTACTCATTGGTTGTTCTCCATAATAGTTTAATTAATTATAACATATTTTGAACCAATATGCAAGAGTTAATTTATATAAGTATTCCAGTCCCAACTTTAGAATTAGAGTGTTGTTGGCATTCAAATAAATCTAGTAATGCGTCATCGTGCATTGTGTATAGTTTTACTTTATAACCCCAAAGTTTCTGTACATGAAATAATACTTGGTCTGCTGTTTTCTTGTTTAATCTCTTTCCTTTATAACTTTCATGTAAAAGAGTTAAATCACGTGAATGCATAATATCTGCACTTGTTACTTGAATATCAGGTATCATTGCCGCCGTTTCATAACTAGAACTTAGATTCTTACGAATCTTTTTGTATCCACGGTCATTGTGTATTGAAGTAACTCTATAATCGTCATAATGGGTTTCATCGTGTAGATTAAACATTCCTTGGTCACGAATAACTTTTGGTCCTAGAAACTGTAGAATTGCACTTTCATCTCTATAGTTTGCAACTATATCTTTAATCGTAATACGCCAATCCGTATCTGCCAGGTGCGGAAACCAGTGTTTATCTTCCTCATCTGGTTCTGTACATACTCTTTGGATATCTTTCAATATAGCGAAGCCTAGTGCGTATGGATTGAACCCACTATAGTTAGGTGAATCAAAAGATGGTTGATATAGGACAGAACTATGTAATTTAAAGAATTCAATCATTGAGCCGTCATCAACTTTACCCTGGTCATATAACTTATTAAATATGTAATGATGTGTAAAACTTGCAAAGCCTTCATTCATCACTTTTGTTTGATATTGAGGATAAAAATATTGTGCAATTCTTCTGACGATTCTACATATCTCACGTTGCCAAGGAGACAATATAGGAGAATGCTTTTCTATGAAGTATAACAAATTTTCTTCTGGCTCAGAAGGCCAAGTTTCGTCTTCTTTTTTTGCTTTTTTCTTTTCTTCTGGTAATGTACGCCATAAGTCATTTACTTGTGACTGTAAGTACTCACTTCTTGTACGTTGTTGTTCCATTTCTTCTCGTGTTGATATCTTATTCGGCCTCTTATACTTATTGATACTCTGGTATTGAATGGCATGACACGCATCTAATGTTTCTTCGACAATCTCAGTTCCATACTTTTCTTCACATTCTCTTATGTATCGTTTTGCAAACAGTAGATAATCTACAATAGCATCCGGTGATGTCCATTGCTTAAACAAATAGTTATTCTTAAAATAATGATTATGTCCAAAAGCGGCGTGAGCAATGACCAGCGCCTGTGTGGTCATTGAGTTTTCTTCCATAAGATAGTTTATACAAGGATTAGAGTTAATAACTAACTCATATGCTAATCCCATCTGTCCTGCACTATACTGTTTTTGATTTGAAATGAAACTTTTACCAAAACTCCAGTGATTGTACATTAATGGCATGCCAACACTTGAGTATGCATCTAACATTTGCTCTACTGTAATGATTTCAATCTGATTAGGAAAACAATCAAGGCCCATATCGTTAACTGCAATTTCTTCACACGCATCCATCATACGATACAATTTATCTGAATCCCAACTAGAACCGGTGTATATCAAATTACTCATTTTTTGCCTTGGCTTTTAAATATTTCTCTAAACACAGGATATATATCGAGTGTATCTTCAATATGTTTTGTTATAATGTTTTTATGGTTACCTTCTAATGATACATACTCCTGTAATAAGTTTCCAGTATTGTAGTACCCGTGTCTTTTTTGTCCTACTTGAATATAACTAAAATATTGAGTTATTGGTAAAATATCTTTATCGATAACATTTAGAAGGTCTTCGTTGTCGTGTTCGAAATTGTCTCCATCACTTGCTTGTGCAAAATATATGTTCCATTCATTCGGAGAATATCGGTCATCTATAACTTTCTTTGCAAGTTTAAATGCACTTGACACCATTGTGCCACCATTTTCTTTATTATTAAAGAAGTCTTCTTCAGAACACTCTGTTGCTAAAATATGATGTCTAATGAATACACATTCTACTCTTTTATACTTACGAGATACAAACAAGTTAAGTAGCATAAAAAAGCGTTTTGCTAAATCTTTATGCTGTTCAGTCATACTTGCACTTACATCCATCACAAAGAATACAACTGCTTGTGATATTGGTGCTGGTTTCTTACTAAAATTGTTATATCGTAAATCTACTGGGTCTACAAACGAGACTGCATTTGCTCTAATACGCAGTCTGCTAATTTCTTCTTCAATCTCAACTCTACGCTCTTTGTCTTTACAGGTTTCTAACTCTGCTTCTAACTCTTTAATCTTTTTTAGTTTTGGACCTTTTAGAGCAATCTTACGACCAATAGAATTGACCATACTTTTCTCTAAGTTCATTTGTGCTGGATTGCCATCATTAGTATAACCACTGCGAGTAAGTTCAAATCTTTCGACTGCTTTATTTTCTTTAGAAATCATATGAGGAAGTTCTAGGTCTTCGAACAGGATATTAACAAATTCATCATTGCTTAATGCAAAGCCAAATTCATCTTCTCCTATACCCTCATTACTTGCTTCACTTTCACCACCACCTCCACCTTGACCGCTTGGTGGTTTCTGTAACAAATCTCCCTCAACAAAATCTTTGTTGCCTGGGAGAACTATATCACGTGAGCCTGATTGGGGATTATGTCCGAATTGTGGTTCATCGATACCCTTTCGAGTGATAACCACATCTTGTGATTCGCCAGAACCTTTAATTGTTCTGCCGCCTAATGATTCGTGTATACTTCTACGTATCTCTTGCTTAGTACGTTTAATAAATTTTTGTCTATTGTTAGAAGACTTTGAACCTGGATTCTTTCTTCTGTCAATTATTGTATTTGCCATTAAGTCTTCCCCTAGTTAGACTTCTGTACCCGCATATACCATTCTACTAATCGTTTAACTTGGCGGGCTGTATAACCCTTTTCTGTCATTCTATCTATGAAGTCATCGTGTTTAGATTGGTCTTCTTTAGTCTTCTTACTACCAAATGAAATAACTGGAAGTAATTCTTCTGTACCAGCGAACATTTTGTGTTCAATAACTTCTTTCATCTTTTCGTAAGCAGTCCAAGGAGGATTCTTGCCTTCATAGTTACTTCTTGCACGTAGTACCCAGTTTACAACTTCATTTCTGAAATCTTTTGGGTTGGCAATACCTGCAGGTTTTTCAATTTTTTCTAGTTCTTCATTGAGAACAGAACGGTCAAATAAGTTACCTGTGTCAGCATCTTTATAATCAATATTCTGAATCCAATGGTCAGCATAATCTAAGTATCTGTCAAATAAATTTTGGCCATATTCGTTATAACTTTCTAAGTATGCTTTTTGAATTTCTTTTCCAACTTGTTCTGCGTATTTGATACTTAAATGGTCTTTAATAAAACCTAATAACTGCTCTTCCATTTCTTCTGGAAATTGCTCACGTTTAATTGCAGTTTCTAGTACATACATTAGATGAACTGGGTCTGCCGCAATTTCTTCTGAGTCAAAGTTAAATGTCTGTGAAAGAATTTTGAATGCGAAACGAGTACTCATTCCATTCATTCCTTCGTCAACACCTGCTACATCTTTATACTCTTGCATACTTTTTGCTTTAGGGTCTACATCATGTAGGTTTTCACCATCATAAACTCTCATCTTGGCAGCCAAGTTCGAGTTCTTATGCTCTTTTAACCTTGAAAGGACTGAGAACTGTGACAACAAATCTAAAGTATGAGGCGCACATTTACTACTGTCTAGGCCTGACGAATCTAACATCTTCTTATAGATAGATGTTTCTTCGGTGGCTCGTAAACAATATGGCACTTTAACAATATATACTCTGTCTAAGAATGCTTCGTTGTTCTTATTGTTTCTGAATGTTTCCCATTCACTTTCATTTGAGTGTGCAACTACGATACCATTAAATGGAATTGCTGAAATACCTTCAGTTCCCATATAGTTACCTTCTTGTGTTGCCGTAAGTAGTGGATGCAAGACTTTAATTGGTGCCTTAAACATCTCTACGAATTCCATAATACCTTGATTACCTCGACATAATGCACCAGAGAATGCGTATGAATCTGGGTCATTTTGTGAGAAGTATTCTAATTTACGAATATCAGTTTTACCAACTAATGCTGAAATGTCCTGATTGTTATCATCACCTGGTTCAGTCTTCATAATACCGATTTGCTTCAATTTGGACGGGTACATTTTAACAACACTAAATTTTGAAATGTCACCTTCGTATTCATCTAATCTTTTAACTGCCCACGGCGATAATAGACCTGTAAGATAACGAGATGGAATACCAAATTCTTTTTCTGCATCTGCACCAAACTCTTTAGGGTCAAATAGCCCTAGTGGCGATTCAAATACTGGCGAAATCTCATCGCCTGCTTTCAGCACATACATTGGGTGCATTTGCATTAACTCTTTTAAACGTTCTGCTAATGATGATTTACCACCGCCAACTGGTCCTAGAAGGTATAATACTTGTTTCTTTTCTTCAAGTCCTTGTGCTGACTGTCTGAAGTAAGCAACTAATCTTTCGATTGCTTCTTCCATACCATAAAAATCTTCAAATGCTGGATAAACTTTAATTGTACGATTTAAAAAGATACGGCTTAGCCTAGGAGTTGTGCTAGTATCAACTATATTTGGTTCACCAATTGCATCCAATAATCTTTCAGCGGCTGATGCATATGCTAACTCGTCTTTCTTACACAATGTAAGATAGTCAGACAATGACATTTCATCGTGTGATTTACTAGCATATGATTTTTCGAACTTTTTAATTAAACTCATCTTTATCCTCGTTGTTGTTAATTTTGTCTTACTATAGTAGTTATGCTTTTAAATCTCTGTCTCTTCTGTAGATGAATAAAACATTTTACCCACATTACCGTTAAAAGTATAGTGTCCTACATGGTCTAGTTTCACTAACGGGTCTAGCCATATATCACCGCCAAGTTCTTGCCATCTACGACAGAATGCATAATCTTCACTGAGATATCTATTTGTATCTTTTTCGTGCATTGTATCAAAAAATAGATATGTCCACTTGGCAAATTCTTCATCTAAATGTAAGTCGTTATTAAAATGCATTTCAGGATATGATTCTATCATTTTTTCAATGACACTTCGTTTGATAATCATAAATCCAGTACCCGCATCTTTAAGTTTGACCAAGCCACCTTGGATATCTAATCTGCGAGTTTTTGTTTCTTCATTGTAGTCCCATAAAGGATTAATTGCATAATTTGCCGCACAATCTTTTATGGCTCCCTCGTCTAATCCTCTTTCAATTGCATCTTTAATAGATGACCAATCTAATTCTTTTTTAGGATATGCTCCTACAATAACATCTTTATCGTGTTGCAACATATGTAGTATGTCTATTGCATCGAAATTTATGTCTGCATCGATAAACATCATATGAGTTGCTTCTGGATTAGACATAAAGTATGCTACCATATGGCATCTTGCACGAGATATTAAACTTTCGTTTGCTGATGTTGTCAAAGAATACGGAATATCATACTTAGTAAACATCATGTGGCCTTTAGTCCAAGACCTAAAATATGGTTCTGAAATTTGTCCCGCATAACAAGGTGTACAATAATGTACGTGGGTTTTCTTAATAAAATCTAAGTCAATATCTTTTCTATATTCTGCCAACTTATCTACTATTGCCATGTTTTACCTATTTTTCCTGTTGGTTGATTGCCGTCTTGTTTCGTCTCTCATTTTCTATCCATTTTTTCGCATAAGGATTTGAAGGTGGTCGTGAAAGAAATGCTGTAACATTTTTTTGAACTTTTTCAAAGTTTTTCTTTCTTTCTGGGTCTTCTAATCCGCCATTGTTATCAACGATTTGAAACTTTCCTTTACCAAACAACTGCTGAAACTTCATCATATTGTTTTGTACATCATTCCACATCCTTGAAACTTCTTCTGGCTTTAGAGTTCTTTCTCTATTCACGTTTCTTTCTTGTGCAATCTCTAAACTTGTATTCACAAAGACCATCATACATGAGTATCCCATTTTGACTAGTTTTTCTTTTGCAGTTGCTATCTTATTAATATCTCTACCTGTTCCGTCAATGATAATACCCAATCTGCCATCTAAGTACATTTGCTCTCTTTTAGCAGTTACTTCTTTTGCTCTACCTCGTATTTCTTGCCCTTGGTCAGAATAGATAACATCTGGGTCACCGTAATCTAATCCTGCTTTTTTCATCTTGTATTCGTAAACATCATCTGAATTGATAGGTCTTAGACCGCCACCTTTTAGAATTGGCGAATCTGCGATACGACTTTTGCCACTTCCTGGGCCACCAGCCATAAACACTGCTTTAAAGATATGAGGGTCATCTACTCCCTCTTCTACACTACTAATTATTTCATTTACTCGCACAACAGTACTCCCATTAAAATATGACTATAATTTATAGTATTTATCTGGATTTGTTGTTGATTTGACATATATGTAGTATAACAGTTTGCCAGGCAATTGTCAATACTATATTATGATTACTTAGGAAATACTTTGTCTTTTACACTTGACCAATAAGATTTGATTTCTTTTAGATTTTTTGTTGCTAAATTATATTTACGTGTTGCGGTAGGATTACCTGATGTTTTCCAACTGTTACTAAGTTTATCTTCAAGTGCCTGGTCAATTTTACCATCATCCGTAGAGTATTCAAAGTTATTTTTGTAATTCGTGTCTAATAGAGTCGTGACCGTTCTTCTGTCAGTACTTAACTTTTCAAGGAATTCTTTTAATCCAAGTTCAATATCTTTTTTATTCTGAAAACTACCAGTTTTAAGTAAGTTACGAATGTCACTAGATAAAGTGCCAACTGATTGAATGTATTCTTTCTGTTTAGGTGTCCAATAAGATTTTGCTTCATTGTATATCTTCGCTGTCTCTGGTTTCCACTGAATATACTTATTACCATCTGCTAAATTTTCGACTATTATATTCTCTGCAGGAATATATTTTGTATCACCTGCAAGAACTCCACCGTCAATAACCTCTTGTGCTTTATCAACTTGGGCTCTCAGTTTTGCTCTCTTCTTATCAATAATCTTAGACCCTTTATTAGTCAAGTAATGCTCATAATCCCGTGAGTTATATGACCAATATATTTTTGTATGTAGGTTTCTAGTTTTCTTTCCATCTTCAACTTCAGAATTTTCAATAGTTGTACCATCCTGTTTAATGACTTCATCTTTTCTGTAGTCTTTAGGGTCTTCGTCATCAGTGAATGGCGTTTGACTAACTCCAGGATTAAGTTCTGCTTGATTACGAGCAATTTGAAGCATTCTTTTGACCTCATCTTCGTCTGCTCTCGTATCAGTAGTAACTCCTACAATATCAGGATGTCGTGTGCCTAATGGCGCATTTAGGTCTTCGACTGCTTCTTTCATCGCTGGAGAACCAGTGTTTTCTAATACTTTCTTCTTACAAGGGTCAACCGCGGCACTGCCAAGAACTAATGCTAATGCTTTTCTTAGTAATTCGGCAGCCATATCGGCTAATGCATTAATTTCGTTTGCAATTTGAGTCGTTACATCTGCTATTGCGTTTATTACTTTTGCTACTAACCCAACGATAGCACCTAAGGCTTTAATTCCAACGCCCACAATTGCACTGATTACATCTGCAACAACACTGCCTGCTCCTGTAATAGCGGCTATAATACTTTGTATTAAAGATGTTATGCCAGAATCATTTAGTAAAGAAGTTATATCGCCAATTGCACCGTCAATAAAGTCCAGAGTGCCGTCAAATATACCAGCCAGAATTCCCATCAACTGATTAAAAGACGAACAAGGGTCTCCTTGTTCTCCAAATTGTTCATTCATTGATGCCAGTGCGTCTGCGTCTTGCATTGTCTGTGGAATATTTGCTGTTTGAGTATTCGTATGATTAGTCAAAGAATTATACATTCCAAGACCTAATGCAGTCAATCCTGCAATCTTTAGAAATTTTTCTAAATCTATATCAGTTTGAGATAGTACTCCTGCAAATATTAATGCTTTATCGGCATCACTAAATCCAGAAAATGCGGTAGTTAAACCTGCTATGCCATTGGTAGTACTAGTTACGCCTGATGATGAGCCTAGTGCAGAAAGTAAAGCACTTCCATATGAACCTCTTGCTAGGTATGGATTACTAAAATTATTCGCATCCATCTCATTTGCTATTGAATTCAATGCTTTTTGTCTGTTAAACTGATGTTGTCTTGCCTCTAATTGTGCCATTTCAAGTGGTGTCAATTGAGATGTGTTAAAAGCCTCAGAGTATTGTTTAGGAGTTAAATTTGTACCTGAGAACGTTAAGTTGCCACCGCCATTCGCTACAAATAATTGATATAGTCTTTCGATTTCCGCTTCACTAGCCATTTTAATTCATTCCCCTTTTAAACCAATTACTCTCTTCTATTCTTCGTGTAGTAAGTCCAGGAACTGTGACTTTTACACCATTTTTTGTTTCTTTATTATATTCTAATATCTTAGCCGCAATTTGTGTATCTGTGCGAGTTCCTTTATCAGTTAATTGGTTAAGTGTATCTGTACCTAAATTAAATACAAAACTAGTAAGAGCATCAATTTGGTCAGGAGACCAATTGCGATTATTATTAGCAGAATAGTTAGCAACAAAATTTCTACGTTGCGACAGGTCTTTATTTAATCTGCGTAATGCTTCTTCTTCTGTTATAATTTCGGTAGGACTCAATGCTTTTGTGCCATAACCATTAGTATATTGTTTATTATCCCAGTACGCTTTAGCAGTAAAGTTTTCTTTAGACTTGATATAATCAGTTAAATTATCTGGAACAGATGAAAACTGTTGTTTGGGTGGATGGTGATTTTCTCTCGGAGTTACGCTTCCTGTTCCACCACCATTAATACTTACTTTAGATGACCCAGATAAAACTATTACACCACAAGAATGAGTGTCACCAACTCTGCCTGCTGGCTGACCGTTTATGAAAACATTATGAGAGCCGTTTACTAGTGGCGTAACGTGAGGAACACAACCTACTCTTGGTTTTGGAACACCGTGTGGCTCTGTTTTATCACCGACACGATATGCCTGTAAATTTTCAATAAGAACATTAGAACTTCCAGGTCCACATTTTCCTGGAGAACAGGGTGAATGAGGTGATATTGGGTCAGTTGTTCTCGCGGCTTGTGGCATTATGTTATCAAGCCTCCTTTATCTGGAGTTATAATTGTTGATGTTGCTTGAATATATGAATCTGCTGTATCTTTTCTAGTCTTTAAAACTGAAATGATTTTATCAGACCTAAAATGTACATTATTCTCACTATCACCTGTTACAGTGAAAGTTTGAAACGCCGCACCTTTTGGTCCCATAGCAATCGTCAATGGCTTTGTAATAACTACATTAGAATCATCTTCAGCATCAAATTTTCCTAAGATTTCTTGACCTGTTTGTAAGTATAATGTTACTATATCACCTTTTTCATATTTCTTTTCTTTTAGCATTTTTATTTACCTGTTGTTGTTATATGTATTTATTTATGCACAAACTACGCACTTAATTATTTCCTATCTTTAAGGTGTGGTTCTATGTCTTTGTATGTCATTCGTTCCATAATATCTATGTCCCCTTTAATTTCTTCATACTTGTCTACTTTACCATTCTTTCGGTTAAGTACATACCCATCGACATACGCAACTAGGTATATTTCACCTTGTTGGGTGAGGTCTAAGATTAACCATAATTCGGGATTTTTATCTGGGTGTGAGTGATACGCTGTATAGAAACATCCTAATCCATTGCCACTATTTGTGTAAAAACCTTCACTGATATATTCCCATACATCAGGAAAAGTAGTTACATCATCATAATTAAATCCGTTTGCTGAATAAGGAAAGGTTTTCCACCAATTTACGATTTCTTGTAGTGTTGTTTGTTTTAACTCTTTTTTTAATTTTAATCGTAATTGGCGCCATTCGTAAAGCAATATTGCTTTATCTTGCATTTACATTGTCCATCTTTTTACAGTATATGATATTTCTGTTGTGAAGTTTGCATCTTGTGTGTAATTAATCTTTAGATTATCACCATCTATGACTGATGTGAACTCAATATTTGAAAACTCGTCTGCTTGTGCTATTGAATCGCCATCATCTTGCCAGATTTCTGTATTGTTATCTGTAAGTTTTGCTTGTGCAATTGCTGGAGTAACTGCCGCTCCGTTAATAACCTGAAGTCTGCCTACACGAACAAATGTTATTGCTGGTGATGTACCTACTTGCTTCAATGAGTAATCAATGAAGAATGAAGTAGAGTCTGTTTTAGCATATTTCAAAAATGTTCCAGATGTAGCGTTTAATTCTTTCTTAAATAAACTAGGACGTTTGCCGTCTGCTGAAGTGTGTGTT
>Ga0208796_1000338_pt1 | contig 13944 bp, 20 predicted proteins | sample ColrivemetaGS725_FD_187604 | JGI IMG/M metagenome (GOLD analysis project Ga0208796, IMG submission 187604) | Estuarine microbial communities from the Columbia River estuary - Flood tide ETM metaG S.725 (SPAdes) (version 2) | ecosystem: Environmental > Aquatic > Marine > Intertidal zone > Estuary... | reverse complement strand
ATTTTAAAAATTCAAAATCATTACGCTGAATAGATATTATTTGAACTTTTTTTATATAATAACGTAGTTTGCTATCTAGTTTATTACTAGATAAACCTTTATATGTTAAGTAATAATAAAGAGTACTTGGGTTAGGGAAAAGTTGTTGTAACTTTTTGTAATTTGTAGATATAATTAAAGAATTACGTTTTCGATTTTTTTGTTTTTTATTTTTTTCAAAGTAAATTCCAGGACTTCGAATAATTTGACTAACAATAACACGTTCACATCCATTTATAATAAAAGTGGCTGCTTGAGTCATTAACGGTAAGTTAACTATAGATATTCGTTCTCTTTTTAATATAATATTAGCGCTTTTATCGCGAATTTCAATTAGCACTTGTAATTGCGCAACATAAGATTTTGCATCTTTTTTTGCATCTAATGCTGTATAAAATGGTTTTATTAATTTATATTGTTGACCAAAAATCAAACTTTCAATGTTACTACTAAAATCTAAAATTGAAGAAAAATGACTAAGTTCTTCTGATAATCCTTGACAAATAAACCAAGAAAAGCTTAGTCTTTGCATTTCAATAAAATCTGGCAAAGTTGTGATATAATTCATATCTTTTTTCATAATTTAAATTTATTAGCAAAGGTTTATGTTCATTTTAAAATTTGTTTTGGTAAAGACTTACAACTTCTTCTTATTTTCTTTGTATTGACTATTTAAAGAAAATTAAAAATTATAGCAAACTTATTCATAAATTAATCAACATTGTCTTTAATAATTAATTTAGGCTAGCTGTAACTAAAGTAAATTTTATAATTATCTTTATTCAATGTTTATAATTTATTGTTAAGTTTATTCATTCATATTTGATTAATCCTAGTTTTTTAATTTATAAAATAATTCCTTGTATTATTTCAACTGTATTAAGTTTCATTAGTTTTTTGTCTATTCATTAAACTCAAAAGTTTTAACAGAAAAAATAGAATTTGTATTAATCAGTATTTAAAGTAATTAATAAACGAATGGTTAAATTTAATTGAAAATAATGATTCCACAAAATATTTTTAAGAAAATTTATCTAGGATAAGACTAAATTTCCTTAATTTTCAAGTTATTTATTTAATTATTTTTTCATGTAAATAATTTATTTATATTGTTTTTAATGCTAATGCTAATTGAGATTTTTTACGGGCAGCTGTATTTTTATGAAAAACCTTTTTTTTACAACCTTTATCAATTAGACTATATGCTGAACTTAATATTTTTTGTGCTATTTGTTTATTATCACTAGTCTTTGAATTTTTTGAAAGTTCAACTTGTTTTAAAAATAATTTAGTTAATGTGCGGACTGTACTTTTATAAAAACGATTCTGTAAACGATTACGCTTATTAATTAAAATACGTTTTGCTGAAGATGGATTATTAGCCATAATATGAATTTAATAATGTTTTAATTTTTTGTTAAAAAATTTATTTTAATTTAAATAATTCTGTTTACTGACTATAATATATTTTAAAAAAAAATTGAAGTGTTTAATATTGTTTAAATAAATATTTTCTAAAAGCTTGATAACATAAACATTTTTAGGCAATATAATTACAATAAATATAAATAGTAAAAATTTCTACTGACCGAAAGTTTTATGGCAAAAAATAAAGGAACACGAATTTTAATTACATTAGAGTGTACTGAATGTCGTTTTAATACAAATAAACGCTCAAAAGGTGTATCGCGTTATCATACAGAAAAAAATCGTCGAAATAATCCACAAAGAATGGAACTTAAAAAATACTGCTCACATTGTGATAAACCTACTATACATAAAGAAATTAAATAAATTATGTCAATACAAAAACAAAAAACCTTAATATTAAGTCTTGACCAAAAAATTGATTATAAAGATATTGATTTATTAAAATTATTTATTACAGACCAAGGAAAAATTTTACCACGTCGAGCAACTGGTGTTACTATTCAACAACAACGTAAATTAACAAAAGCAATTAAAAGAGCAAGAATTTTATCTTTATTGCCATTTGTTACTTCAAATTCTATTTAAAGGTTAAAGGAGACCTAATGGGTCGTAGTCAACGAAATGATAATTTTATTGATAAAACATTTACAATTGTAGCTGATATTCTTTTAAAAATTTTACCGGCTAGTAAACAAGAGAAACAAGCTTTTTTTTATTATCGAGATGGAATGTCTGCTCAATCAGAAGGTGAGTATGCTGAAGCTTTAGAAAATTATTATGAAGCATTACAATTAGAAGAAGATCCATATGATAGAAGTTACATTTTATATAATATAGGATTAATTTATTCAAGTAATGGAGAATATATACAAGCTTTGGAGTACTACCATCAAGCTCTTGAATTAAATTTAAATTTACCGCAAGCGTTAAATAATATTGCTGTAATTTATCACTATCAAGGAGTCAAAGCATCAAAAAAACAAAATTTAGAAGTAGCGAAAGGGTTATTTGATAAAGCAGCTGAATATTGGAAACAGGCAATAAAATTAGCACCTAATAATTATATAGAAGCTCAAAATTGGTTAAAAATAACAGGTAGATTATCATCAGATAATTTTTATTGAATACTTCTATACTAAAATCTTTTATAAATTTAAAAATTCAATTTATATTAGTATAAAATATAGTATAATGAGTAAAACTTAAAATAAATTCTAAAATTTCTATTTACTTATTAATTAGATTATTTCGAAGTATTAACTGTAGAATTATAGTTTAAGTTTTGATTTGAAAGTATATTTATTCTTAATTATTTAAATTTAATAAATTAAAATGGTTAAAACTAGTACAAATAAAGGTTACGTTACTCAAATTATTGGTCCTGTTTTAGATATTGCTTTTCCTAGCGGAACTTTACCAGCAATATATACTGCATTAAAAATTGTACAAGAAGATGGAAGCATAATAATTGTTGAAGTTCAACAATTATTAGGGGATAGAAAAGTCCGTGCAGTATCAATGCGATCAACAGATGGTTTAAAACGTGGAGTTGAAGTAATTGACTTGGGATCTCCTATTCTTGTTCCAGTCGGCGTAACAACACTAGGAAGAATTTTTAACGTAATAGGTGAGCCTGTAGACAATCAAGGTGATGTATCATATGATGAAACATTACCCATTCACCGTGATGCCCCAGCATTTACTGAGCTAGAAACAAAACCTTCAATTTTTGAAACAGGAATTAAAGTTGTTGATTTATTAGCTCCATATCGTCGAGGGGGTAAAATCGGTTTATTCGGGGGTGCAGGTGTAGGTAAGACCGTATTAATTATGGAATTAATTAATAATATTGCTAAAGCCCATGGTGGTGTATCAGTATTTGGAGGTGTAGGTGAACGAACACGAGAAGGTAATGATTTATATCAAGAAATGAAAGAGTCAGGCGTAATAAATGAAAAGAATTTTTCAGAATCAAAAGTAGCTTTAGTTTATGGTCAAATGAACGAGCCCCCTGGAGCACGGATGAGAGTAGGTTTAACTGCTTTAACAATGGCTGAATATTTCCGTGATATAAATAAACAGGATGTATTATTATTTATTGATAATATCTTCCGATTTACTCAAGCTGGTTCTGAAGTATCAGCGTTATTAGGCCGGATGCCATCTGCAGTGGGTTACCAACCAACATTGGCTACAGAGATGGGTGCTTTACAAGAACGTATTACTTCAACTAATCAAGGTTCAATTACGTCTATTCAGGCTGTTTATGTACCTGCGGATGATTTAACTGATCCAGCGCCAGCAACAACATTTGCTCACTTAGATGCAACAACAGTATTATCTCGAAATTTAGCAGCTAAAGGTATTTATCCAGCGGTAGATCCTCTTGATTCTACTTCAACAATGTTACAACCTGGTATTGTATCAGCAACACACTATGAAATAGCAGAATCTGTAAAAGAAACATTACAACGTTATAAAGAATTACAAGATATTATTGCAATTCTTGGAATTGACGAATTATCAGAAGAAGATCGTTTAACAGTAGCACGAGCTCGTAAAGTTGAGAGATTTTTGTCTCAACCATTTTTCGTCGCTGAAATATTTACTGGCTCTCCTGGTAAATATGTAAGTTTAGAAAATACTATTAAAGGTTTTAGCATGATTTTAAAAGGTGAATTAGATGATTTACCTGAACAAGCTTTCTATCTTGTCGGTGATATTGATGAAGCTATTGCAAAAGCCGAAACCTTAAAATAAGGAGAAAATCATCTATGGTTATGAACATTCGCGTTCTTACTCCAGATAGAATTATTTGTTCAACAACAGCCGATGAAGTAGTTTTACCAGGTGTTACAGGTCAAATTGGCGTTTTAGATGGGCATGCTTCTCTTATAACGGCATTAGATACTGGTTTGTTAAGAATTAAATTAGATCAAAAATGGACTCCAATTATTTTATGTGGAGGTTTAGCAGAAGTAGATAGAAATCAAGTCACTGTTTTGGTGAATGATGTAGAGGAAATCATTTCATTAGATTTAAATGAGGTCAATGAAAAATTAAAGGTAGCCAAATTAGACGTAGAAAATGCAGAAACAAGTAAAATTCGTCTAGAAGCAATTTTAGAGTTAAAAAAAGCGGCAGCTCGTTTAGAAGCATTAACATATTTGAACTAACAAATTTTAATTAAAATCAATAAATTAATAATTTGTTTGTTAAAGTTCTAACAAATTTTAGAACACACATATAAAAATATGATATCAAATTTTGATTTTAATTTTAAAAATACTCCAACTTTAACGTTGGAGTTACCGTTTTCAGAACATATAGAAGAATTACGTCAACGGATTATTCATATTTTTTGGATAATTTTATTATTAAGTTTATTAGCATTTATTGAAGTCAAGTTTTTAGTACAAATATTAGAGTTACCTGTTAGTAATGTAAAATTTTTTCAACTGTCACCTGGAGAATATTTTACTTCGACAATAAAAATATCGTTTTATACAGGAATATTATTTAGTAGTCCTTTTTTAATAAGTCAGTTAATATTATTTTTATTGCCAGGATTGACAGTTAAGGAGAAAAAAATTATTTTACCTATTCTTATTAGTTCTCTAATACTATTTTTATTTGGATTATTATTTTCATACTATACATTAATTCCAGCAGCATTAAACTTTTTTCTAGCTTATAGTGATGAAGTTATAGAACCATTTTGGTCATTTGATCAATATTTTGAATTTATTCTAACGCTTTTTTATAGTACAGGAATAGCTTTTCAAATTCCAATTTTACAAATTCTATTGGGTTTACTGAATATTGTATCAGTTAAACAAATGTTTGCTGCTTGGAAATATATAATACTTATTTCAACTATCATTGGTGCCGTTTTGACACCTTCTACTGATCCTTTAACACAATTATTACTGTCATCCGCAATATTATTTTTATATTTTTCTGGATTAGGTATTTTGTCTTTAATAAAAAATTAATTTACTATATGTACTTAAAAAGTATTTAATCTATGGCAACTAACAAGTTTTTTAAAACTCTTTTATTTACTTTAACGATTGCTGTAAGTTTATTTGAATTTTCAGTTGGAAATTCTTATGCATACCCTGTTTTTGCACAACAAAATTATGCTAATCCACGTGCTGCAAATGGTAAATTAGCGTGTGCTAACTGTCATTTAAATCAAAAAGCAATTGAAATAGAGTCACCTCAAGCTGTTTTACCTAATACTGTTTTTGAAGTTGAAATAAAAGTTCCTTATGATTTAAATTCTCAACAAATCGGGGCAAACGGTCAAAAAGCTGATTTAAATGTTGGTGGAATTTTGATTTTACCAAAAGGTTTTAAATTAGCGCCGAAAAATTTAATTTCAGAAGAAGTAAAAGTAAAAAACAAAGGCGTTTTTATTTCTCCTTATAATACTGAATATGATAATATTTTAGTCGTTGGACCTATCGCAGGGAAAACTCATCAAGAGTTAATATTTCCTATTCTTTCACCAGATCCAGAGAAAAATTCAAATGTTAAATATTTAACATATCCAGTTTATGGAGGTGGAAATCGAGGACGAGGGCAAGTATATCCTACAGGAGAAAAAAGTAATCTTAATATTTTTGGGGCTATTGCAGATGGTCAAATTTCTGAAATTAAAACATCAGAAAAAGGAGAATATACTCTTACTATTTTAGGTTTAACGGGTGAAAAAACATCTCAAACAATCCCTGCAGGATTAACTTTAAATGTAAAACAAGGTGATTTTGTTAAAATTGATTCTCCTTTAAATATTGATCCAAATAAAGGTGGCTTTGGTCAAGAAGAGACAGAGATTGTATTGCAAAATCCATCACGTATTGTTGGGTATTTAGCTTTTTGTTTTTTTGTGCTATTAACTCAAATTTTCTTAATCTTAAAGAAAAAACAGTTTGAAAAAGTTCAAGCAACTGAACTTAATTTTTAATAAAAAAAGGAATGGCATAGTATTATGCCATTCCTTTTTTTATTAAAAATTAATATAATGCTTCTTCTTGGTGTACTTCAATCGTACAATCACTTGTTGGATAAGCAATACAAGTTAATACAAAACCTGCCTCAATTTGTCCTTCATCTAAAAACGTTTGATCAGATTGGTCAACTGTACCTGCTTTTACTATACCTGCACATGTTGAACAAGCTCCTGCTCGACATGAATATGGTAAATCGATTTGAGCATCTTCGGCAGCATCTAAAATATATTTATCTGATGCACAGTCAATTGTTTGATTTATATTATGATCTTCACTTATTAACGTAACTTTATATGATGCCAAAATAAACCTCCTTCATTACAAAATAGTAATAAAGTAAAAGTTGAAATATAAATGTATTTCTTTTATTACTTTACTAATTAATATTATACTACTTTTATTTAACCAAGCTATATTTTTTTATTAATTTTATTTATTTTTAATTTTTAAAACTTTTGTTTTAAGCGACTAGCTTTACCCTTTAAAGTTCGTAAATAATATAATTTTGATCTACGAACTTTTGATGAACGTAAAATTTTAATAGAATCAATTTTTGGAGAATGTATTAAAAAAATTCTTTCTATCCCAATACCTTGTAATACTTTTCGTACTATTATAGTAGTATTAATAGAAGCATTTTTTTTTGCAATTATAGTTCCTTCATAAAATTGAACTCGTTCTTTATTACCTTCAATAATTTTAACACCAATTTTAATATTATCACCGATTTTTATGGTTGGTAAATTCGGTTTTAAAAATTGACTTTGAAGATTAGTAAGAAGTTGTTGGCCATTTAAATTCATATAATTATGATAAATTGTTTTAATTGCTTTGATAATACAATTATAAGTTTAAAAATGCAATATCAAATATTTAAGAAATGCATCCGACTGGGTTCGAACCAGTGACGTTCCATAGGAAAACGGATTATGAGTCCGGTGCCTTCAACCACTCGGCCACGAATGCAAAGTAATTATTCTAAATTAAACAACAAATTTATATGAAATTACAAAAAATAATTTTGTAAAAAAAAGAGTTTAATATAAAGTTTAAGTTTTGGAACTGATGGGAATTGAACCCATGTCCATTTAAATACAATTAAAAAACTCGTTCACAGGTTTAGTTTAATTATATTAAACGACTAATTAATTATTTATATTAATCTAAACTCTAATTAAAAATCAAGAGAAAATAGATTTAAATAGGTTTTAACTAAATACTAGAGATAATTTAGTATTAGCTAATTTAAAATTAAACTTAGTTATAGTATTTGCATTTAATTATAAAATTTGCATTTATTTACGAAGAATGCTCCTTCGACCTGTATCATTGTTTAAATATATTTAAATGTCAAAACCAGAACAGTCCCTTAGTATTAATAATTGTTTTAATTCGGATAAAAATAAAACTTAAGCATGAAGGGAATTGAACCCCCGACTTTCAGAATCGGAATCTGATGCTCTATCCACTGAGCTACATGCTTCTAATTAAATATTTTATTATTAAAGTTAATTTAACTATTTAAAGAAATAGTTAAAAGAGTAGTAACCTCTGATCTTTAACTTTTAACTATCGACTTAACCACTGTAGACCTCTTCCTAAGCAAACTTAACAAAGCTACATAACATGGATAAGAAAAGAAAAGTGACCAATCAATTTATTAAAAAAAGGTAGAAACTTATTATACACTCTGACATTACCAGGCGTTATATCTTTAATAAAAATTTTAAATTTTTAGTATTTTTGAAATATCGTAAAATAGGACTCCATTTAGCACAAGTTCTTTCACTGTTACCAAACCTTTTCTTCCACTACCCAAAAATGGTGTAAATATATAATTACTTTTCAATGAATCAGGATTCTCTTTTAAATACTTAGTCATGGCATCAAATGTTAATTTTGATATCTGCTTTTTATTAATTGGAGAAATATAGATCCTACGTAAATTAAGTAGGATCTATATTTCTCCAATTTTATACACATTTATTTTTTTTAACGTTTAATCAATTTTGTTCTTCAAAAAAGTGTAATATTTCAATTTCCATTAATTTCTTTACTTTTTAAGTTGATGAGTTATCAACTTAAAACTTCTTATTTAATATCCTTAGTATTAGTTGCTAGGCCTCATAATTCTATTACCATGTCTTCTATAATACCATCTTTTAAATGGTAATTCATAGTAGTCGGTCCATAATCAATGAATACATCAATTATCACAGTTCTAATTGCTTTTGTGGGTAAAGTTGAATTATCTACCTTCATAAAAGTCTTGGCCAAGCAATCTTTCTAATCTATTATAGGTACATTTCTACGAAACAATCTACCTATTAGAGTATCTTAACACAGAATAATTTTAATATTATATAACTATAAATTTTTTTCTTAATAGGAATAGAATAAACGCTAATTACAAAAGTTAATAGTGAAATTATAGGGTCACGTCTCATAGCAATTCCGTATAATATTAATTTATAGTTGGTGACTCACGTTAGATTTGACTCTATTACTTCTCCAAAACTTCTCCAAAAACACTTTTAAACTGTGGATCTCCGAGCCTAACTATTTAATAACAAAGGAAATTTTAAAATAATTTAGTAATAGATTTTTCCACCACCCCATTTTTCAGTCAGAATTTTAGGTTGTAACATAATATGACCTGCAATTGAATATAAATCTTCATCGGTTAATGAACGCATACGAGGGTAGATATCAGCACTTTTAATACTTGGATGTACTTCAGCAATAGAATCTAATCCATCATACGATGTAGGGTTTTTTAAATAATCTACAAGTGCTGCAATATTATCACGACGAGGTGTTGCTAAACTTAAAGCTTCAGGATCTAAACCAACGTTAGGATTTGTTTTTGTAATACCACCTACATGACAAGCCCCACAAGTAGTATTAAATAATCTTTTACCACGTTTCACTTGTTCTGGTGTTAATACAGTAGTTTTACCTGATCCATCAACAGTTACAGTACGAGTTGCTTCATCTAAATCAATAGCTAAAACAGTTGTATTAAATATATTAAATAAACATAAAAAAGCTAATGTAAAGTGTATGAAAAATTTTTTGAACATAATTATATTAAACATGATTTATTTGATTGAAACCAAGAAACAAATATTAATAATATTTATTTATATCTTCGTCTTTAAATTTTTTTATACTTGACAATAAACCTCTTAACCGAATATTTTCCCAGCCTGCAACTAATAAGGATGCAATCATTAACACTTGACTAAACAAAAGAATAGGATCTAATCTCCACCCATGTACAATCAAAATACAACTATATAATAAACCAATTGTAGCAAAAAAAATATCTTCATCCCTTGCAACTTCAGGTTTAACAATTCGAAGTAAATAAAGAAGCATCACTCCTGATCCTAAAATAAAACCTAACACAATATTCGGACTAAAACCAATATTGATCAAACTTTAATTTCTCCTTTTGTTAATTTAAGATAATTACTTGATAGATTACGAACGCGTAACACGATCGCTTTTACTAATTATAGTTAAAGCAACACCAATAACTAATAATACAATACTGCCTGCAACTAAACTAGATAGAAAATTTGCTAATGAAGGTGTCATTTTGAACTCCAATTTCTAAATAAAAATTAAAAATAATAATATTAAGTATAATATTAATTGTATCAGTTTTAAAAAAAAATTATATAATTAATATTTTTCAGAATTTATTTAATATATTTTTTCTTTTTATTATACTAAAATATTTCAAGAAATTCAACAATTAGAATAATAAATACTGTTTATGGTATAGATTTAATAATAATCTATTATCTAAAATTTTATGCTGCTGTTTTACAACTCTGACATTCTGAATTTTTCAATTAAATTTTATTAAAAACTATACCATGCCTATAGTATAATATGTTTATTAAAAATAATCAATACTTTAATAAACTTTAATCGTAAATTTATTTTTGAAAAATGTTTAGATAACATTATAATTAAGAATTTGTAATCTATTGCAATTTATCGCTTATTCGAGTACCATAAGTATAGTATTATAAGCCCGGATAGCTCAGTTGGTAGAGCAGTGGATTGAAGATCCTCGTGTCACCAGTTCGAATCTGGTTCTGGGCAATTAAATTTAACAATTAGAATTTGAGAATTTTATAAATTCGGCATCAAATTTTAATTGAATTGTTCCTATTGGACCATTTCTATGCTTCGCAACAATTATTTCTGCTAAATCTTCTTGCTCTTTTTTGAAATTATAGTAGTTTTCTCTAAATAACATTAAAACCAAATCTGCGTCTTGTTCAATTGATCCACTTTCCCGTAGATCAGATAATAAAGGTCTTTTATTAATACGTGTTTCAACATTACGACTTAATTGAGAAAGAGCTATAACAGGAATGTTAAATTCTCTTGCAATACTTTTTAAACTTCTAGTAATTTGTGATAATTCTTGAACTCTGTTTTCTATTTTAGATTTAGAATTTTGCATTAGTTGTAAATAATCTATAATAACTAACCCAATTTTTGTTTGTTCAAAAAGGATTTTTTTTAGCTGAACTCGGATCGTTTGAATTGAAATATTAGTTGTATCATCAATAAAAATTGGTAGAGAAGAAAACTTTTTAATTGCGTTACTAAGTTTTATCCATTCTTCTTTGCTTATATTACCTGTTTTTAAATTAGTGTTAGGAATTTCGGTTTCATTTGATAACACACGATACATTAATTGTTCTTTTCCCATTTCTAAACTAAAAAATACCACTGGTAATTTATATGTTTTAACAATTGACGTAAGAATATTTAAACAAAATGCTGTTTTACCCATTCCTGGACGGCCAGCAATAATAATTAAATCAGAGGGTTGAAATCCATAAGTAATTAAATCTAAATTTTTAAAACCTGATTCTAATCCAGGTAATTTTTCTTTTAGAGATTTTTGTTTTAAGTCGAAAAAAACTTTTGCTAATAATTCAGCACTTGTAGATAATGAGGGATTGTTTGTCTGATTTGTAATGTTAAACAATTTTTTTTCTAAATCGTTTAATATATTTTCTAATGGAATATTAGTGATATAACTTGAATTAACAATTTGATATCCTAATTTAATTAATGTTCTACGTAAAAATTTATCTTGAAGTAATCTAATGTATTCTTCTAAATATAGTATGTTTGGAATTTGATTAACTAAATCTATTAAGATTTTTAAACCTCCTATTTTTTCTAATAAACCGTTATCTTGTAAAAAACTTGTTAAGGTAAAAATATCAATTGGAATTTTTTTTTGGTATAAAAAAATAATTGATCGATAAAGTTCTTGATGATTTTTGAAATAAAATGTTTCAACAGTTAAATGCTGTAAAATAAGTTCTACTGTTTCATTATTGATTAATAAACTACTTAAAATACTTTTTTCTGCTAAAAAATTGTGAGGTAAATATTTCTTAATTCTTATTTGATTATGTTTTTTAGGTATTTTTTTCATTACATTTATGCATTTTAAAAATAGAAAATCATAATTGGTTTTAATAAAACATTGTAGTATTATTTAATTAAGGTTAAAATACACTATAAACGTCCTTAGTTCAGTTGGTAGAACGCTAGTCTCCAAAATTAGATGTCGAGGGTTCAAGTCCTTCAGGACGTGTTTCCCCTTATAAATTTAAGGGGGTTTATCTTAACACCATTCTAATAGAATTCTTTAAAACATAGAAAAATTATAAATTTTCATTTTTAATATATTAATTTAGAAAATATGGCAAAAAAAATAACAGCAGTAATTAAATTAGCTTTAACTGCTACTAAAGCTACACCAGCACCGCCTGTTGGACCGGCATTAGGTCAACATGGTGTAAACATTGCGGCATTTTGTAAAGAATATAATGCAAGAACAGTAGATAAAGCTGGCTTAATTATTCCAGTTGAAATCTCTGTATTTGAAGATCGAAGTTATAGTTTTATTCTAAAAACACCACCCGCATCGGTTTTGTTAGCAAATGCCGCAAAAATCAAAAAAGGCTCACCAACTCCAAATAAAAAAAATGTAGGTTCAATAACAAGATCTCAATTAGAGGAAATTGCTACTGTTAAATTACCAGATTTAAATACAACAAAATTTAATAGCGCTGTGAAAATTATTGAAGGAACTGCTCGTAATATGGGTATTTCAATTATAAATTAATATATAGATCTATATATGTAATTTTAATGTGATTAATAGAAAAATATATGCAACAATTATCACGTCGGCAAAAAAGTAATAGGCAAAAAATACAAAAGCAGCCTTATTTAGATATTGAACAAGCTATTCAAATTTTAAAAGAAACAGCTACAGCAAAATTTAATGAAACAGTTGAATTTCATGTAAATTTAAATATTGATCCCAAATATGCAGATCAACAATTAAGAACAGCTATGACACTTCCTAATGGAAGTGGTAAAATAACAAAAATCGCAGTTTTGACTAACGAAAGTAATTTTGAAGAAGCAAAAAAGGCAGGTGTTGATATAGTTGGAAATGATGATTTAATAAATTTAATTAGTCAAGGAAATATTAATTTTGATTTGTTAATTGCAACTCCTGAAATTATGCCAAAACTAGCAAAATTAGGACGTATTTTAGGTCCTAAAGGATTAATGCCATCTCCAAAATCAGGAACGGTAACAACAACGTTAGTTAATACTATCTTAGAATTTAAAAAAGGTAAATTTGAATATAAAGCTGATAAAACTGGAATAGTCCATGTAAGTTTTGGAAAAGCAAATTTTACAATCCTGCAATTAATCGAAAATCTAACTGCAATCTATAAATCAATTGAACAAAATCGTCCATCTGGTGTTAAAGGGAAATACTTTAAAAGTCTTTATATTTGTACGACTATGGGACCTTCAATTCAATTAGATTTAGCAGCTTTTAATTAATTTATAATTTATAAAAACTATATGTCAGAACGAATTAATCAAATTGTAGAACAGTTAAAAGAGTTAACATTATTGGAAGCATCTGAATTAATAACTAAAATTGAACAAACTTTTGGTGTAGATGCTTCAGCTTCATTTGGTGGTAATGCTATAGCTATGGTTGCCCCTCAAGCTGCTGAAGTGGTAGAAGAACAAACTGAATTTAGTGTTATATTAGAAAGTGTCCCAGCGGATAAGAAAATTGCAATCTTAAAAGTAGTTCGCGCAATAACAGGATTAGGGTTAAAAGAAGCTAAAGAATTGGTTGAATCTGCTCCTAAGTCGATACAAGAAAGTGTTTCAAAAGATGTTGGTGAAAATACTAAAAAACAATTAGAAGAAGTTGGCGCAAAAATAACATTAAAATAAGTATTAATTAATACTTATTTTATTAATACCCCCAAGGGAAGTCGAATCCCTGTCTGCTCCGTGAAAGGGAGCTGTCCTGGGCCTCTAGACGATGGGGGCTAAAAATTTTAATACTTGAAATTGAGAGCGGGCA
>Ga0208796_1000325_pt1 | contig 14319 bp, 12 predicted proteins | sample ColrivemetaGS725_FD_187604 | JGI IMG/M metagenome (GOLD analysis project Ga0208796, IMG submission 187604) | Estuarine microbial communities from the Columbia River estuary - Flood tide ETM metaG S.725 (SPAdes) (version 2) | ecosystem: Environmental > Aquatic > Marine > Intertidal zone > Estuary... | reverse complement strand
CAACACCTCACACAGTCCTATATGACGTTCTACAACCCTCCAACATTCGCGCGTCCCAAGCTCCCACAAAACGCTGCAAGGAACTACGAGGAACTACGAACTTGAACACTCGACCGACGAACTTTTTATCTCCGCTAAGAGAAAGGCGCACGATGACCTTGAATCTTACAGCAGAAGAGATCATCACACGCAACAAAGCAAAGCAGAACCAATGGCGCATCGATCATCCAGAGAGAGTCCGCGCTTTCCACAGAAAATACAACTCCAAGGAGGAGGTATTGGAACGCAAGCGAGAATGGTCTAGAGCCAACCGTGAGCGCATCAACGCAAAGCGACGTGAGACGTATCACAAACGCATGTACGGACCCTTTGAGTCGATACCCGAGTCGACCGAGTCAACAGACGAATGATCCAACGAAAAAATTTTCTTGCGGTAGATAAAGATACCACCCGACCATGCAGTCAAACACACAACCCCCAAACCGCTCTACAGAGAGCTCAGGACGCGTCTCCCAAAGTGCGTCACAGAGCCGAGAGCAACACTTTCAGACAATGCGTAACTACTGGACAGAAAGATCTGAAGTTCCGACAGCTGAAGCAGTTCCAAAAGCCAAAGCAGCTCCAAAAGCCAAAGCAGCTCCAAAAGCAAAAGCAGCTCCAAAGGCCAAGGCAGCTCCAAAAGCCAAAGCCAAGGCGAAGGCAGCTCCAAAAGCAAAGGCCAAGGCGAAGGCAAAGGCCAAAGCAGCTCCGCAAGCTGCTCCACAAACACCTGCAAGATCCCTTGGAGAGCTTCTCGCGGCGGCTAATCCGCATTCGCGAGTCTTACTTGGCAAACGAGGAGGCATGCCTAAAAGCGGAGAAAACCTGAGGTTGATAGCTTCGATGTTTCAAGTTGATCGCAATCAGTCAGAGTACAAGATGAGGAACGCGATCATAACAAAAGCAGCGGACATCATACACGAACGCGCAACTCAGGACAGTTTCGTGGCTGAGATTAGGCGCTTAATCGCCGGAGAGATAGACATCGTGGAAACCCGTCGAGACGACAAGGACAGCCTCGAGATTATCAAGCTCCTCATGAACCGGTTTCCTGAAGAGAGATTTCTAATCGCCGCAAAACATCTTCAACTAGACGAATATGACGACCCACCTCCAGACGAATGGCGAACGCTCACTCCGCAGAACATGCAAAATTTTGTGGAACTAGCTCAACGAATACGCGACGGAGACTACGACGGTATACACGCCTACTTCATACCAGTGGAATCAGACTTCGCCGAGATAACGACCGTACTACTGTCTGGCTTGAAGATCAAAATGCCCAGACGTGTTAGACAACGAGAACCACAACAGAACAGATCACGATCAAGCGGAGGCTTCTTCAAACATATCAACCTGACACACTTCGACCTAACGCGCTACGGAGTCCACCAACACGAGAGCGAGATCATCAAGGAGGAAAACTGTCTGTTCTTAGCTCTCATGCATGCAGGCTTCCCTGAAAGCAGTCACGACGATCTGAGGTTGTATTTAAGACAGAGAGACATCCCAGAGTACAAGCTCAAAGACGTGTGCGACAAATTTGAGATGCGTATCAAGCTATCGAAGTCAGGACGCACAGTCTCATACGGCAAGAGCGGTTCAGTCTATGAGCTAGGACTCCTCGACTCTCACTACTTTGTGAACGACGATAAAGCATGCGTGACAGCGTTTGCCATAGAACACTATGACGAAGTGAAGGACATCGAACACTGCAACCGCATATATCTCCAGGATGGAAAGAGATGGAAGCGGTCAGAACAGCGCTACAGCAAGAGCTTCCACATCCTAGAGAAGCTTCTCGCGAGCAAGCATGTGCGTCCCGTCGAATACAATGACGAGCTGCTGTCCACGACCTTCTACAACAAGTTCAGTCAGAAAACCGGCATAGTGTTGAAGGAGATCCCGGAGAGCAACTTTGAGAAGAAAAAGCCGCGATATGTTGAGAAAGAACCCAAGAAAGCTCTGCGTTACTACTTCGACTTCGAGACCATCACCAGTGAACTGAACACCGACGGAAGCAACTCTAACCACATCGCGTACGGAGTCTCTATCCGGTTCAGCGACACCGAGAAAGCATACTTCGAGGTCGAAAAGTTTGCAGAGGATGAGGAGGAGAGCGAAGATAACAAAGACATCACAGAGGACATGTTGCGATGGTTTGAGAGGTCTGTAGGACGACACACAAACAACTTCCAAGACCTCAAAAAGCATCGCATCATGATGTTAGCACACAACCTGACCTACGACATTCGTTTCATGATGGATAGGATCTTCTGCAAAAGCGTTCTGCAGAAGGGGAGCAAGACCCTAACATCTAACTGCACCCGCTTCACGACAGATCATGACATAGAGTTCCAGCTGAAAGATACGTTGTGCATGATCAACATGCCCCTGGCAAGTTTTGGCAAGACGTTCGCACTGCAAACAGAGAAGGATGTGATGCCTTACAAGCTATATACGAAAGCAAATATCAACAAGCGCATCTGCACAGTCGAAGAAGCCATCGAGGTGTTCAAACAAGCTGACAGGGAAGACGACATCCCGCAATTCAAGCAGAATCTGGAGAAGCTAGACCTGCTAAAAGATGGCGCGTTCGACATAATGACCTACGCGCGCTACTACTGTGAGAAAGATACAGAGGTCCTTCGCAAAGGCTATGAGAAGTTCCGAGAATGGATTCTAGAAGCTCTAGACGTTGACATCGACACACAAGTTACAAGCAGCAGCGTAGCACGGACCTACCTCCAGAACAGAGGATGCTTCGACGGAGTTGAAAACATAGGAGGCATCACCAGAGAATATCTAAAGCAGTTCGTCGTAGGAGGCAGAGTGATGACACGAGAGAACAGGAAGGTACACGTGCGACAACAGTTGGTCAAATGCAGACACGTTCCAGGAAGTGTTCAACGCAGTATGAAGAAACGAGGAGTAAGCGATTATGACGCTGTCAGCCTGTATCCTTCAGCCATGTCGCGTATGAAGGGCTTTCTGAAGGGGAAACCGAAGCTTCTTCAACCAGAACAGCTGAACCTTGATTTCCTCCAGAAACAGGACGGTTACTTCGTACACGCAAAGATCACAAAGACTGGCATCAGGAGAGCGTTTCCGTTGATGACAGGCTTCAAGGATAACGGAACCAGAACCTTCAACAACGACATCACCGACATCTACATAGACAAGACACAGCTCGAGGATCTGATCGAGTTTCATAAGTGCGAGTTTGAGATCCTCGACGGATTATACTTCAACGAGAAACACAACAACAAGATCTGCGAGGTCATGAAGGACCTGTTCGAGCTCCGCAAGAAAGCCAAAGCACCTCCATACAATCCAATCGAGCAGATCTACAAGCTGATTATGAACAGCGGTTATGGCTTCACGCTCATGAAAGCTACTGAGTACGACACAGTGATCAAGGCGGGAGAAGATGCTGATACGTTCATCTACCGCAACTACCAGTCCATTCACAGCATCGTGCCGATAGGAACTCACAAGCAACTTGTCAAGGTGCATAAGACCATCGACGACCATTTTGTGCCTCTGCATTGTGGCATTGAGGTGCTCTCCATGAGCAAGCGGATCATGAATGAAGTGATGTGCCTGGCAGAGGACCAGGGTTTGCCCATCTTCTACCAAGACACAGACTCCATGCACCTGTTCGAGGACGACGTACCAACACTCGAGAAAGCGTTTGGAGAGAAGTACGGCCGTGAGCTGAACGGGAAGGAACTAGGGCAGTTCCATCCTGACTTTGAGTTCGAAGGTCACTCCAACGTACGCGCCATAGAGAGCATATTCACCGGCAAGAAGTGCTATCTCGACGTCTTGGAAGGCGACAAAGATAGACAGACAAACCAGGACCTGCACATAAGAATGAAGGGTGTGCCAACAAACGCAGTGAAGTGGGAAGCAAGGAAATATGGTTCAGATAGGATCAAGGAAGCGACGGAAGCGCATCTGAAACTTATCAAGAGCGAGGAAGCGAGCAGGAAACTTCTGAAGACCAAGAAAAACGCACCTGTCTCGAACCGATTCAAAGAAGCCGAAGAAGCGTACATGAAACTTCTGAGGAGCGAAGAGGTTGCTCTCGAGTCAGACAAGATCAAGGGCGTCACGGAGGCGTACATGAAGCTTCTGAAGAGCGAGGAGGTTGAGTTTGATTTGACACAGGGAGGTATGAAATCATGTTTTGAGGTGAAGAAGAACTTCACCGTAGCAAACCGTGCAAAGTTCTCCAGGAAGCTTCAATTCCTGGGCGAGGAGCCATTAGTGTTTTAAGCGATCCGCGATCGCATCGGAGTAAGCCGTCTCAGTGACGCCTCCAAATTTTACGGGGAAGCTATGCCACTTCCGACCGCCGTCACACGAACGACGATGCTTTCGTCAGTTGACAAAAAGTTTGATCGCCATACAATAAACAACATGCGTGTCCGTCCTGGACTGTCTTACGCTCAAGTCGCGAAGCAGGCGACGATACCTGTCATGGAGGCTTGGGAGTTCGAGCGTCTATACTGGGCACAACGTCGAGCCAACTGCACACTGGGAACGCGCAGGTGGTACTATGACTGACGAAGGTCGACCGACGACGGTTGACGAAAATAATGCTCGTAGACATAAAATGCAGTCCCTTCAGTGTTTCAGCGAAGGCGAATGGAGCGTTCGCACGCATGTTGTGAGCGACGTGTCGTGGTTCTGTGCTAAGGACGTCGCACGAGCTCTCGGATATGCAAACTCCAAGCAGGCAATAGCATCGCACGTGTTCGAGGAAGATCGCGTCAGGTTGCAAGATTTGATGGGTCTGCCAGACAGACCCATGCTATCTTACCACGAGAAGGCGTCATTGTACATTACAGAAGCTGGTGTATATGCGTTGATTTTCGGGTCGCAAAAGGAGGAGGCAAAGCAGTTCAAGCGGTGGGTATGCTCTGTCGTCCTGCCTCGTCTACGCAAGCAACATCAGGAGCAGACAAAGGCGCCGCTTGCTCTGAAAGGCGAGAGCGACCTACATCACCTCGTTGTAAAATCCATACGCCGTTTTTGGCCTCATTCGCTCCTCGTAGCAGGTCTGGGAGAGTTGCAAGACACGCCGGAGAAGAGGATGTTCGCATGGCGCTCAGGATATGGAGCAGGTCAACCTGACGTGTTGATCCTGAACCATCACAAGACCCACAACGGCTTTGCAATCGAACTTAAGAACCCCAAAGGCAGTGGCAAACTGACCGACAAGCAGTTCAACTCATTGGAAAGGTATCGCGCAGCCGGGTTCAAGACCCTCGTGGCTGACGAGTTTGTACTGATATGGCACGAGTTGATAAACTACTTCCAGGACATCAGACTGAGCTGTAGTCACTGTGGACGCAAGTTCAAGACTGAAGAGACGCTGCAACGCCACTGCGCCCTGTTCCACAAGCATTAATCGAAGCTATTATAAAATGACATTAGCGCCTCCGAAGCATACTAACTACACGTATCCGCAAGCAGGCGGAGCATATCCCTCTACGATTCGCAGCGGAGTCATTGTTGGTCCTAGCGGTTCAGGCAAGAGTTCGCTGCTGTTATCGCTACTTACTGGACCGTTTCGAGGGAAGCATGCGCGTGTGTGGATTGTATCGCCCAGCTGTAAAGAGGGTCATGATCCCTTGTGGGATACTTGGAGAGCATTCAAAAGCCAGCACTACGACTGGGGAGATGAAGAAACCATGTTCACTGCGTGGGACGAAGATGCGCTTACAGAACTTATAGACTCCCATGCAGCTGTGAATTCAGCACTTAAGAAGGCAGGCAAGAGGAAGCTGCACGCGGCGTGTCTGGTCATTGATGATCTGGCTGACAGTCCGCAGTTCCATAACAACCACAACCTGATCTCACGACTTTTCCTCATGGGCAGACACGTCGGTGTTCAATGCATCTGTTTGTCGCAGAAGTGGAAGGCTCTATCAACTGTCGTAAGGTCCCAGACTTGCTTTATAGTGCTGTTTCGCATGCGCAACAAGAAGGAGAAGGACGCGATCCTAGAGGAACTGTCAGGACTGTATCCGATGAAGACCCTTGAGGAACTGTACAATGAAGCGACAGACGGACGTCACTCCTTCATGTATCTGAACATGTTAGCTGACCGCCGTCAGGATGTCTTCTACAAGCGATTTGACTTCCGCATGCTTCCAACTTGATTATCTTGCATGTAATAAAATGAATCGCTACAGACGACACGGAGGTAGCGGCTTCTTTCGACATGCTCTGTTTCACACTCAAAGGTTCGCGAGAGGAGCAGATCAGTTCATGCGTTCAAATGGACGGCGAATGCGGGACGTGGCAGCTGCGGTCGTGCCATTCATCGCTCCTGAAGCACCTGCATTGGCTGCTGGTGTGGCTGCTTTGGCACAAGCTGGAGCCTCATATGCTGATTTGCGCGACAGACTTGAACAAGCTTAATGTTTCCACTAGATAAACATGAGACTGCCTTTCAAGATCGTGATCGATTCTCGAGCCTCAAACATCATGGGCAACTCCAGCGACTTCAGCTTGACACTTCCTGAAACCATACATCTAGAACAGGACAGCGTATGCTACGTTAACAGCGCAACATGCACCAACACATTTCTTCCGGTAGGTACAGTGATAGGAGCTGAGACCCACTACGTGTACTTCTTTGAGAAGTTGTCCAACCAAGTCGTGCTCAACCGAGCAGTTCTACCAAGTCGCACCTTTATCGCAGAGGAGTTGTCAGACACGCTGCAGGATGCATTGAACACCGCCAGCGTCTTCGGCGATCAAGCTTACACATGTACCTTCAATGACAACCGCTCAACGATTACAATATCCCGCCCCTCTGACGGTTCACGTAGCTTTCTAATCGTCGATGACGACTTGATGAAGAACGTGGCATTCAGAGACCAAGCCGACCCCAAGACAGTAGGTTTCAACCCCTACACGTTGGACTGGAACGACTCGCAGACTGCGTTTCAGCTCTTCGGTCTTGGACAAGGATCCTCTGCGAACACTTCCATGGCAGCGCTACTGCAGCTTCTTGCCGCGGGTGCTCTTGTTACGAGTCAAGAAACAGGGTGTATTGACGTTCGTAAGGTTCACAACGTTTACGTGCATAGTGAAGCTCTAAGCAACCATAATGTGATCGGAAGACCAGGCTCGCGTTCTATGCTGACCAAAATACCAGTTCTAGGTAACTTTGGCGATGTCCTGCATCGTGCTCACTCCTCTAACCCGCTAGACTTCATTGATACGAGCAACCAGACGCTGTCAACGATCGATATCAGTCTGAGAGACGCTCAGAACCGCATACTAGACATCAGGGGCGGAAGCGTGACCATAGAGCTCCTGTTCGCATCGAGGAATTCATAAACAATTATTTTATTTTTAAAATAAAAATGGTGCAACTGTGCGCAGTCGTACCTGAAACATCAGAAGCCTCTGAAGCTCCAGCACAGACACCTGGAGCCCCGACAGAGACTCCTGAGACAGTGCAGAAGACCTCTGAACCACCAGGACTCACTCCACCTCCTGAACCTGTCAAACGTGGCAGGGGCAGACCTCGAAAAGATCCAAACGCTCCCAAAACGGTCAAAGCAGCACTACCTGCTCCGGTTCAACCTGTCGTTGACATAGAGGAACTCAGTCAAGCGGTGGTCAGATCAATGATCAAACACACTGCAGACGCTCGAACGCAGCGACAAGAGCAGTGGAAGAGTCTGGTAAGATTTTGATAGCATACAGTAAACATGCCTCCCAAGAAGAAAACAAGACGCAAGCACGTCATCAAACCCCTCACACAAGAACAACGTGTCAAAGCCTTGGAGTTGCCTCTGAGGCAGAGAGCCGCTGCTTTGTCGAGTATCGCGGCTAGAGAGGAAAATATGCGAGCGTTGACAGCTATGGGACTAAGAGCAGATATCACGCGCCTAGAAGCTTCGATCGCTTCCAATCCTAATCCAACCTCTAACGCGGTTCTAAACGAGCTAAACAAACATCTTAAGGACGTAGTGAAAAGTCAGAGAGCTGCGCGTTAAAAATCATAGCATAACAGTAAATGAGACGTAAGCCGACGTTTGAGGAGTTGAGCGCAGCTGCTTTGAAGAAGCCTCTAATACCGACTCCGGAAGAACCAAAACCAGAGGTCAGCAATGACTTGTTTGCAATCGCTCAGCTGCGAGCTATGCTAGACGACGTGAGTGACTCACAGAGGACGGAAGAAGTTGCGCGATCTGAGACTGAAAGAGTCGCGAGCGAATTGGCCGTTCCCGCGCGAGAGTTGATCGAAGCGGGCGTGGGTACTGTACAGCCTGATAGTTTGATGCAAATGCAACTTGACAGACAACAGCGTCTATCGTTTCAAGCTGAAGACAGACGTCAAGCACTCGAAGACAGAGACGTGTTGGAAACATACCTCGGAGCTATGCAAGAGACCGGCAGGAGAAGGGCGATGAGTCAACAGGTTCAAAGGGCCATTGGCAGAGGAGCGAGTGCTATAATGCGAATGTCTACACCTCCTCCGTTGATAGAACAAGCAGCAGAGTTACAGGCGTTGAGAACCGATAGACCTAGCTTGACTCTAACTGACATCGCATCTTCAAGCAGTGGACCGACACCTGCGGAATTCACAGCGCTTGTGATACCTAAGCCGCCTACTACAAGTCCAGGTCCTACTGCACGACCAAGTCCTGAGAAACTCAAAACTAGGACCAAATCTGAGCCGAAGCCCAAAGCTGAGCCGAAGCCCAAAGCTGAGTCGAAGAGAGGTCGTCGCGGTCGTTCTGCTGCTGCGGTTACATAAATAATTTTTTGTTGAGTTATGTTAAACAAGGTCATGGATCAGCACGTGATCACACACGCCGCAGATATGCTTGCCCCTGGTCTTGATTTCGCGAATCAGGGCAATTCTGCTGAGTACATCAAAAGTTCCAAGCTCGTGCGTTGGCGAGCTGAGAGCGGTGATAGATTCAGTTCTGCTGCGAGAAGCGTTAGATTCCGCTTATCTGACACATGTTGGTTGCAGCCTGGCACTGTTAGATTTCAGGCGACAATCACAAACAAGGCCGCCGACACGCAACCTAGCAATTCCATCAACCCCTGCGCACATCCGTTGGCGATGTTCACTTCAGCAGAGCTAACACTTGGTGGTCAAACGGTGGAGCGAATTGATAACCTGACTGCTCTTGCGACTATCATCGATCGACTGAAAAGCGGCGAACGAAGGATGAACGAGTCTATTGAGAATCATCCCTTGACTGCACCAGATCACAGCGCTCGAGCTTCACTACAAGGCACGAAATCAAGACGTCTCATAATGGAACTGCCGTTTGGGCTTCTGCGAGGCAAGCAATGGATTCCCTTGCATCTTCTAAACAACCTTACCATACAACTTACCCTTGGAGATCCCTTAGATGCTTTCAACGAGACCTCTAATGTGAATTTCGATCTGTCAGATGTGTCGTTGTTGGGAACGTGTCTGCACACAGATACCTCGCTAAGTCAAACTTATACACAGCATCTCGAACGTGGAGGATTGCTCGCCATGTCTTACTCGAGCATCACATCGAGTCGTCATATTGTAAACAGTCCAGATTTTACGCTGTCGTTGTCTCGGGGACTGTCCAAGCTCAAGCAGGCATATTTTGTTATCTGTAAGATTGGCGAGAAGGCTTCTAGAGATCATACATCATCTTTGACCAATGATGTCAGCGACTCGAATATGGAGTTCCACTTCGAAGTCGGAAGTTCTAAGTATCCTGATAACGCGTGCATAGGAACTCAAGAGTCCTTCCTGCGTTTGAAACAGGCCATGGGACATATGCACGATCATCAGTCAATCTCGATTAGACCCTCTGATTATGTTCTCAAACAATCCACCTTCGGGATCGACTTCGAGCGATGCGGAAACGAGGCCTCTTATACCGGACTCTCAACGCGAAATGGTTCAGTTATGACGCTGCAGGTTAAGAACTCCCAGGCCACTGCGGCTGATGTGTGTCAGTGTTTCGTCTATCTCGTGTACGATGGGATTGTCAACATTCGCGCTGGAGGAGCCATCGATGTGCTGGAGTAGCTCGCAAAAACATGAGCTAATAGTAAATGACAACAACAGGTCGTGAAGTACTGTCCAGAGGTACTATGCTTAGAACCAGCGCAGGACTCGTTCGTCTAGATGAACTAAGCGGCAGCGGACCTCAAGGGCCTGCGGGACCACAGGGGCAGACCGGTCAAACAGGAGCAGCAGGAGCTGACGGGGCCGATGGCGCAGATGGGACGGTCGATACAACGCAGTTCTACACAAAAACCCAGGCAGACGTTCTGCTAGCTTTTAAGCAACATATCATATCGTCAACGAGTGGAGCTGGTACTGAAGTCTGGGACAGCGTCAATAACATGGTCAGACGCCTCGTTGCAGGCACTGGAGCTTCGCTCTCGTTGGATGCGAATGGCAATATCGTCGTCACAGCTACCGGCGGAGGTTCTGGCGGCATACCCTCCACGATTGCGGAATTTACAAGTTCCCAAATACTCCATAAAGTGCCCACGAGATGCAATCTAGGGCTAACAGTGGCAAACACATTGGTCGCCGATTATATCAACACTGGGACGTGTCGAGCCAACTATTTCATGGGCAACGGGACTCCAGACGTATCTCTCCTCGGGGTCAATTCTAGCTCTCTGTCATGTACGGACGTGCTGGGGGTAAGTTCAGTCAGCGCTCGATGTAGAACCGGTCAAGAGGGCTGCTTGGTAGCGACGTCTACAGCGAATGCTGATTTGTGCTTCCAGAACCCGTCTGCAACGCGTAACATCCGTCTTACGGGTAGCACCATGAGCTTTGGCAACATAGCCTCGCCATCTTTGTCGGTTGGAGACGCAGCTGTGTCAATTCTCAAAGACACGACCGTGATCAATCTGCACGCGTCAGGGCAGATCAGCAACACAGCACTCACAACCGCAGGCGTGCATCTCGGAAACGAGACAACACCTGGGTTCGCGAGGGCAGTTATGACCTGCGCAGGCGGAACAAGTAACGACCGATGCCTCATTGACTTTAGCTACGCTGGCAGCACAGGAGCGTTTGCTCGCATTGAAGGAGTGCCCGTGAAATCCGGCACTCCAGAGTTGAAAATACAAACCGATGGAGTCGTCCGCGCTACATTTACAAACACAAGCCTGGATCTGACGAATGCTTTCTCGTGCACCGGCGATCTCTCAGCGCCGAACATGATGCCACGATCCGAGCTGGCAACCACGTATCAGCCTCTGTTGAGCAGTGTGGCAGACGGAGGTGTCTTCCATACTGTGCTGGGCACAACATTTTCTGCGCAAAACAAGCTCAAAGCGCTCTCAGGGACCAGTGGCATCAAGATGACGTCGGTATTTGACAGTCTCACCGTCTCGCTGGCGTCTCTCGAAGGTTTTTTGGCGACTGTCGGGCATGGACAGCTGACGAACAGCGGCGGCATAACTGCACAAAGCACCACCACATGGGGCAGCTCATTCGCGGCTGTAACTCAGTTTGAGACCACACACGTTGGGATCAATCAAGCGAGCACCAGCTTTGCAGAGGTTGCAGTTCCGTCAGGCGGGGAGTCCGTGTTCCTGCATTACCTTGCGTGGACAGACGGAGGCTCGTGCGACATTTTTGGCAAAAACGCGAGCGGTGAATTTTGGATGAATCGCGTGAACATGTCACAGACGTCGGCCGGGATAGCTGGGAATTTGTTCGCGGGAAACACCGTCAAATGCGTGGGGAGTCGTCTCTCGGCGTTCACTCATATCGTCTTCCGGGCCGTTACCGGTGTATCCAGGTTCCTCTCAATCAATTTCCATGCGTTTCCCCATCCAGTCTGCAGTAGCAGCCATTCGACCACTGGTGACGTCCTCAGCGACGGCAGGATCAAAACTGAACGAGAACTGGTGTCGGGGCAACAAGCGTTGGACATCTGTTCGCAGATCAATTGCTATACGTATGATCGTGTTGACGTCAATCAGAGGCGCGTCGGGTGCATCGCCGACGAAGTGAGGGACGTGATGGCAGCAGCACTTCCACAGGTCGAAAACGTTGTAGGGTCTACGATGGCGTCACCGGGAGACATGGAACGAGGCGAGTTCCTCACAATGGACTACAGCCGCCTCACATCGCTGCTCTGTGGTGCCGTCGGAGAGCTCAAAAAGCAGGTGGCAGAGCTCAAGGCGCAAGTGCAGCAGCAGCAGACAGTACAGACCAAGCGCAAAAAAGCAGCATAGAATAAATGGGAGCAGTTTTAGCGAGCATCGAGGGACTCAATCCTCTCAGCGTGATCAAGAGTGGCGTGCACGATCTCAGTGTGTTCGTGCTCAACAGTTGTCGTTCAGAATGTGATTGCTGTGGTTGTCTGCATTGGTATATCCAGACAAACGAGACGGGAGACACCTCAGACGATGGCGCGAACATCAATATCACATGGGCCAATAAATGAAGGCAGAGGTTTTGAAGAGCACCAGAGCACAGAAGAAGTACATGGTGCGTGTAGACGACGTCACTGTACACTTTGGAGCTAAGGGTTATGACGACTTTACAACGCACAAGGACGAACGGAGGAAGAAGATGTACCTGTCCAGACATGCGAAACGAGAGGACTGGACCTTAGAAGGTGTACGCACTGCAGGGTTTTGGTCTCGATGGTTGTTGTGGAACAAGTCAACGCTTCAGGAGTCGATTAAAGACGTAAACAGACGTTTCAGGACGTTGGAAGTGATCTAACACGTCAGAAAAGCGACGTTGGAGATGATGTAACACGTCCGAAAACAAAACCACTCCGCTCGTCGCTGAACCTCTGCATGTGATCCCCATACGTGCAGAGGGGATCAAAAAAGCGACGATTCATGTAGTAGCGGTATTTGCCGATTTTACGCCCTTCGCCGACGTATTCAAAGCCAGGGTAATACTCTCTGATGTTCCAGTGATGTTCGCTTTCTAGCCGTTGACGTATCTCATAGTCGATGTGCACGTAGTCGTCTTCGTCAGCTGGCAGGTGTGTGAGGAAACGCGTGAAGCTGACCTCCAACGACAGAGGACCAAAGTCGCCACATAAAGGCTTGTATTCGAACGTCAACTCTTTGATGAGATGCGCTGTAGGGTGAACGAAACGATAGTTCATAATGCGCTTCTCCAAAACCTCTGGGAGAGCCTTAGAGAACACCTTCTTCAGAGTCAGCTGCTCCAAAAATTTTGTCATCGAGTGGTTTGTAGTATGCTGAGAAAATAATTTTCGTCGGTCGAGTGTTCAAGTTCGTCGTTCAACGTGTCGTAGTTCCTTGCAGCGTTTTGTGGGAGCTTGGGACGCGCGAATGTTGGAGGGTTGTAGAACGTCATATAGGACTGTGTGAGGTGTTGGAGAGCGGGGCGAGTTTTTGGAGAACGTGTGATCCTTGCAGTCTTGCAGTGAGGTCGTCGAGTCTAAAGCAAGCAGTAGCGGCGTCTGCGTGCCATATGGTCGTGGTTGATTTTAATCAGGGGCGCTTATCGTCGGGGTTGCAATCGTTGGACAGCTGCGACGCGTGCGTTGCATGTGATCAAGGGCGTTTATGACGAGGGTTGGTTTTAACATGGTCTGCGTTTTGTCGCGCGGGAGTAGGAGGTCCTTGTCCAATTGTCGTGGGAGATGGTCTGTGTGCTGCAGATGTAGCAGGTCGTGATATAGCAAGGTCTGCGTTCTGTCGAGGTTGTTTTCTGTCGTGGTTGATAATATGCAAGGTCGATTGCAGTACGTGGAGAATGGTTCAGCATGACGTATTAGCAGGGTTGATTATAAACGCAGTCGTCAATGTGCGAGGCTGTCGATGTTGAGCAGAGGCGATGTCAGATGGCTATATGAGCGGGGTCGATTCTAAGCAGGGTCGATTGTAGGTGGGTCGCATGTGGTGGGACTATTGAGGCGCTGTGGACCTTTTAGAGCTAAGCAGGTTTTTCCAGCGCTGAAAGCTACGCAAGCACATCCGCTGCGCTCCTCCGCTTGCTTCGCGTGTTTACAGCCTCTACAGAGCTAAGCAGGTTTTTCCAGCGCTGCAAGCTACGCAAGCACATCCGCTGCGCTCCTCCGCTTGCTTCGCGCGTTTACAGAGCTAAGCAGGTTTTTCCAGCGCTGCAAGCTACGCAAGCACATCCGCTGCGCTCCTCCGCTTGCTTCGCGCGTTTACAGCCTCTACAGAGCTAAGCAGGTTTTTCCAGCGCTGCAAGCTACGCAAGCACATCCGCTGCGCTCCTCCGCTTGCTTCGCGCGTTTACAGCCTCTACAGAGCTAA
>Ga0208796_1000300_pt1 | contig 14979 bp, 10 predicted proteins | sample ColrivemetaGS725_FD_187604 | JGI IMG/M metagenome (GOLD analysis project Ga0208796, IMG submission 187604) | Estuarine microbial communities from the Columbia River estuary - Flood tide ETM metaG S.725 (SPAdes) (version 2) | ecosystem: Environmental > Aquatic > Marine > Intertidal zone > Estuary... | reverse complement strand
TTAGTTGTAAAAACGAATAAAGTGATTCATCAAATGGAATTGAATTCTGTAGAATTTTTGGATTTATTAAACGAGCCAATTTAACATGAATTTTAAAGGAAGAAATAAAGTAACCACAGAATTCAACATGTCCTCCATGACTGATATTGTTTTTTTATTACTGATTTTTTTTATGTTGGCATCCACTTTAGTAACCACAAGTGCTATTGATATTATCTTACCTAAAGCTAGTGGAAAAACTGAAAACAAAAAATCTATTTCGGTTAACATAACAGAAGATTTAACCTTCTACATCGATAATAAACGTGTGACAGAGAATATGCTCGAAAACGAATTGATAAATACCTTGTCAAATGAAGAAAAACCAACCATTGTTCTTAGATCAGAAAAAACAGTACCTGTTCAATATATTGTAACTGTTATGGATATTGCTAATCGAAATAAGTTTAAAGTTGTTTTGGCTGTAACTCCTAATTAATGAAGTTTTTTAAAACGAAACATGAAGAACATTCTGCATTAATAACCCTATTATTAATGTTCATCCTTGTTTTTTTAGTATTTATTGTTGGACTTAAGTATCTAGATCCACCTGAGGAATATGGCGTCGCTATTAATTTTGGAGTTTCAGAGAAGGGCCAAGGAACTCTTCAGCCAAAAATGTCTAAATTCCAGCCAAAGGAGCTAGATGAACCGCCAAGTGAAAATCAGCAATTGATCACTCAAAATTCTAAAGACAACGAGGTAAATCAAGAAAAGTTATTGGTGACAGATCAAGCTAAAGCAATTGCAATAAATAAAGAAAAGATTAAGAAGGCCACTGAAAAATTACGTTTAGAAAAAGAAGCTGAGCGTCTGAAGCATGATTTAAAATTGCGACAAGAAAAAAAGAAAAACTTAGACCAATTAATTGGAGGTATCGCAAATAATAATTCAAACTCACTTGGTGAAGGGAATGATAATATGTTGGGTGATAAAGGACAACTTAATGGTGACCCTTATGCCCCGTCATATTTTGGTGAGGCTGGTTTAGGAAAAGGAGGTAATGGTTATGGATTAAAAGGAAGAGGTCAACCTACAAAAAAAATATTTACTCCAGATTGTGATGAAGAAGGCATTGTTGTAGTTGAGATAGAGGTTAATAAAAACGGAAATGTCTCTAATGCTAGTCCTGGAAAAAAAGGAACAACAGGACCATTATGCCTTTATGACGCAGCAAGAAAAACTGCAATGACGTATAAATGGCCTGCAAATGACAAGGCGCCTTCAAAACAGATTGGTTTTGTAATTATAAATTTTAGCGTAACTCAGTAATATGAAATACGAGGATGTTGTTGCCTGGATGTTTTCAAAATTACCTATGTACCAAAATAAGGGTAAGGTGGCTTTCAAAAAAGATTTAACCAATATTCATTTGTTTAGTGAATATCTCAATCATCCAGAGAAAACGTTCAAATCTGTACATGTCGCGGGAACCAATGGAAAAGGCTCAACAAGCCATATGTTGGCATCTATTTTACAAGAATCAGGTTATAAAGTTGGCTTGTATACATCTCCTCATTTGAGAGATTTTAGAGAGCGAATTAAAATTAATGGAAACCCTGTAAGTAAGCATTATGTTGTTGATTTTATTCAATCTAATCGAGATTTTTTAGAAACGAATTCACTCTCATTTTTTGAAATGACAGTTGGGATGGCTTTCAAGTTTTTTTCTCATCAAAATGTTGACATTGCTATTGTTGAAGTAGGCCTTGGAGGAAGATTGGATTCAACAAATATTATTATTCCAGAAGTTTCTGTAATCACTAATATTGGTTTTGATCACACACAGTTTTTGGGAGATTCTTTGGAGAAAATTGCTGCTGAAAAAGCAGGGATTATTAAAGAAAATATTCCTGTAGTCATAGGAGAAACAAATGTAGGTACAAAACCCGTATTTCAACAAATAGCTTATAAAAATAAAGCACCGATATCTTTTACTGATGAAGTGTATCAAATGGATTACGATTCTGATTTAAAGGGTTCTTATCAATCTTTGAATATTAAATTAGCTGTAAAAACCATTCTTGAATTAAATAAAAAAGGATTTAAAATTCATGAAAAAGGTATTGTAAACGGTCTCAGAAAAGTGATCACAAATACGGGCCTTAAGGGCCGTTGGCAAATTATTGAAAAGAATCCAACAATCATTGCAGATGTTGCTCATAATCGGGAAGGTTTGGTGTTTACAATGAATCAAATTAAAACAATGGACTTTCACAAATTACATATTGTTTTAGGTGTTGTCAATGATAAAAACCTCAATACCATCATTGACTTATTTCCTATTGAAGCTCAATATTATTTTTGTAAGCCCAGTGTGCAACGTGGTTTAAGTGAGATACTCCTGAAAGAATATTTTACACAAAAAGGTTATCGCGGAGAGGCATACAACTCAGTTAACGAAGGTCTTGAAAATGCAAAAAACCGCGCTCAAATAAATGATTTGATTTATGTGGGAGGTAGTACCTTTGTTGTGGCTGAAATTATTTAGAATTTTATTTAAAAATATTTGGTAGAATAAAATTCTGACTTATATTTGCAATCCACAAAATAGGGCGACTAGCTCAGTTGGTTCAGAGCACTTGGTTTACACCCAAGGGGTCAGGGGTTCGAATCCCTTGTCGCCCACAAAAGTTCACTACCCAAGTGGGCTTTTTTTTATTTTAAATGGGTCATTAACTCAGTTGGTTCAGAGTGTTACCTTGACAGGGTAGAAGTCACTGGTTCGAATCCAGTATGACCCACTATATTAACCGTCTCAAGAGAATCTTTAGCCACGATTCTTCCTTTGTTATTGCATAAAACGGCGATTGATTTATCAATCTATCATCGCATTGATTTATTTTTTTTCATGTCGCGTGGAACTAGTGGATTGATGATAAAAAACCATAGAGGTGGTATAAAACTTAACAAAATTGAAGCAGGGTATCCCAAAGGAAGTGTTGGACTGTTTTCATAGCTTTCTAAAATTTGGTATTTTTTTGTTGATTTATAATGGTGGTCGCTATGTCGTGTTAGTTCGTACAAGACAATTCTTCCTATATTAAAGTTTGAATTCCATGAATGATAAGGTTGTACTCTTTCGTAGCGTCCCGAACTGCCTTTAAAACGCTTCAGACCATAATGTTCTATATAATTGATGCTTTCTAAAAACAAAAATGACACAACAGCAATACCTATCGCAAAAAGCATGACGTTTAATGAAAAAACATAATAAATTAACAATAAGTAAATTGGTTGAATTAGGTGATACCATAACATGTCGTTTTTAACCGAAATAAATGATGATTTTTGACTTTTCAACAATTGCATTTGATGTCTCCAAGCATCGATATATTGCTTTGAAACAGAGGTTATCCAAAAGGAATATAAGCTCTGATTGTATTTTGCAGTAGCACCATCCTCCGACGTTGCTACGTTCAAGTGATGTCCAAAATTATGTTCTATATAAAAATGCATGTAAAGACAAGGCATGTATAAACACTTGCTTATAAATCGATTGATATAGGTTTTTCTGTGTCCAAGTTCATGTGCGACATTGATACCATTAGTCGCTAATAGGATTCCTGCTGATAAACCCAAGCCAATTATTTCATAGGTCAGATATTCATTTTGCTCAAATTTTGAGAACACATGAAATAATAATCCAAAAACAAGGGGGAGATTCAGATACAACATTAAATCAAAAAGCCATTTATTCTTCTTATTTCGTGCATCTTCTTTGGTTAGGTTAGAGGAGTCCTCTCCAAAGATTAAGTCAAAAGCTGGGAGCACTACAAAGGCATATAAAACAGCAGCATAAGTTCCAAATCCATGTGATTCAAAAGAAATAAAAGCCGACAAAGGTACCGTATAAGCAAACAGATATTTTAGATCTTTCATATGTTAGAGTTGAAAATGTTAAATAAAAAACGCATTAATTCTCTAAAATTACAAAAATCATTTTTATTTAACTATAGGGCTGTCATGATGTTATGAATTGGCAGGAACAAAGAATTCAAAACATATCTAAAATACGCTCTAAAGCCATCCCCCTTGATCCTTTAATTAAAATTGTAGTATTTTCAAGTGATGAAAAATCTACATTATGCCTAAAACATTCAAAGGATTTAAATGTAGGGCCATCAGTATTTATTTTCAAGAAATTTTCACCTATGAGGTACACTTTATCTAAGTTGAGACTATTACAATAATCAGCAATAAATGTATGCTCTTTATGAGCATCTTCACCTAATTCAAACATATCCCCTAAAATGACAATTTTAGTAGTAGTTTTCATTTTAATGAAATTATCAAGGGCAGCCTTCATACTGGTTGGATTAGCATTGTAAGCGTCTAAAATTATACTGTTTGAACGTTTGCTAATGAGTTGTGATCGATTGCTGTTAGGTTCAAATTGTTCAATCGCATCCTTTATCGAGTGTATATCTATTTTAAAGTAGTTACCTATGGTTAAGGCAGCTGAAATGTTCGAAAAGTTATAACTGCCAATAAGTTGACTATTTATAATCGTACTTTTAAATTTTGAAACTACGAAAGGATTGACATCGACAAGATGTATAATTACGTCATTTTTAGGATGAGACCCAAAGGAAAAGGTTGATTTGTAACCCTTCAATATCTCAACTTGTTTGTTATCATTAGTATTTAAAAATATCAGTTTATTATTCGTTATTAAATGATGATAAAGCTCGCTTTTACCCTTAATTACTCCTTGGATACCTCCAAATCCCTCTAGATGAGCTTTACCAAAATTGGTAATATAGCCATAGTCTGGTTGCGCTAGGTTACAAAGAAATTCAATCTCTTTCAAGTGATTTGCACCCATTTCAATAATTCCTATCTCCGTTGAATTATTCATGTTTAATAAGGTTAAGGGTACGCCAATGTGATTATTTAAATTACCACGTGTTGCTATCGTTTTGAATTTTTTTGAAAGGACTGTATGAAGTAATTCCTTGGTTGTTGTTTTTCCGTTACTTCCTGTAAGTGCGAGTATTTTGATATTAAGATATCTCCTGTGAAATGCAGCGAGTTGTTGTAAAGCACTTAATACATCATCAACTAAAATACAACCCTCTGTAGTCTTGTAATTTTCATCATCAATAATAGCGTGTGATGCTCCTTTTGCAATCGCTTCTTGGGCAAACAGATTTCCATTAAAGTTTTCTCCTTTTAAAGCAAAAAATAAATCATTTTTTTGAACCTTTCGAGTGTCTGTACTGACAGAATTAGATCTTAGGAAAATTTGATGCAGAATTTCGATGGTCATAGAAATAAATGTAATAAAAAAAGTCCTAACGAAATATCGAAAGGACTTAAATTATTGATACAATTCAGTATTAATTTTTTGTTTTGTTTTTTGCTTTCGACTTTGATCCTAACCTCGACATTGCGCAACGGAATCCAATAAAATCTGTTGCCATATCTTGAGGATAATAGCGTCGTTGAGCAGGGTCAAGCCAATACTCACGGTCTTTCCAAGAACCACCTTTGTAAACACGAACTTCATCGTTAATCATGGAAGTTCGATTGTTTTCTTTGTCGTACTCTTTAATTAGTTGACCTGAGGCATCTCTTTCTACATTATGTTTTGGAGAGTTGTACATTTTTCTTGTAGAAGTCTCTTCACTTTCATCATCATTGAAGTCTTCAAAATAACGAGATGAACGCTTATCACCGTCCCTGAAATTTCTGTTGTCACTCCTATCGAAATTATTTCTTAAATAGGTCTCATTATCATCAACAGCTATTTTTTTAATCTCCCCAGGTAAATTTCTTGCAATTAATTTTCCATTTGAGAGTGTATCAAATTCCACTTCATTAGGTAATACTATTTTTACAGTTCCATCATCATTTATGGCATTTTTAGTGTAAACATTACCTCTGTAATAATTAAAGTCGTTGAATTCATCATCTACAATGGGTCTGTAAACATCAGCAACCCATTCAGCGACATTTCCCGCCATATCATACAATCCGTGATCATTTGGCGCATAGTTTTTTACCTGACCAGTATGATCAGCTAAATCATCAGACCATCCGGCTATACCGCCATAATCTCCTTTTCCTTGTTTAAAATTAGCTAATTGATCTCCTCGAATTTTTCGATTTCCGGATCTTGTATACTGACCATCCCAAGGATATTTTTTTCTACCTCGATAGACATTATAATCTCTTAATTCACTGAGCCCTAATGCAGCGTACTCCCATTCAGCTTCTGACGGTAATCTATATTTAGGTGAGATAATACCAGTTTCACGTGAGGCGTAAACATTAATGGTATCTCCAGCAGCGGTTGTGGTGACTCGTCTTCTCGATTTTATTGGATTGGTAATACTATCATTACCACCATAAGACATTGATGGAGCAATAAGATAGGTGTCAGTACTAAAATTCGCTTCTGAATTCGCAGCAATTTTTGCATCTCGTTCTATATACCCAGCATCTTCTAAATAAAGTTCATTAACTCTGTCTGAACGCCACGATGCAAATTCTACAGCTTGTATCCAACTGACTCCAACAACAGGGTATTCAGCATAGGCAGGGTGACGTAGATAGTTATCTACCATCACTTCACTGTAACCTAATCGATTTCTCCATACCAAAGTATCCGGTAAAGCACCTTCATAAATGGCTTTATATTGAGGCTCACTTGGTGGATAGACTGCTTTTATCCAATCTAAGTACTCGAGGTACATCATGTTGGTAACCTCAGTTTCGTCCATGTAGAAAGACTGCACGTGTTGTTGATTCGGTGAATTGTTCCAATCATGCATTACATCATCTTGAACTCTTCCCATGGTAAATGTTCCTCCTTCAATAAAGACAAGTCCTGGCGCAGTTGCCTGTTCTTCAAAGTCAGTATTGTATTGAAATCCTCCTTCTTTGGCATTAATTTTCCATCCAGTTGCTCTTGAGCTATTTTTAGAGCTCGAAGATTTTTTACAACTGAACATGGACAAAGACAGTATAAAAACTGTTATTATCCTTAGTGTCATAGTGTTTTTCATATCCATACTTTTACGTAAGTCGATTAAATTTCGGTGGTGCAATATAACTAATATAGCTCATACTACAATGCTTTTTTGATAAAATTCACGAAAAAAAGTGCATTTCATCCTGTTTTTTGAACAGAACATCGGATTTTTGATGTAATTTTGGCACGATATTATCTCTTCAAAACGTCAGACAAACTAATTTATTATCGTAATTTTGAAAAAAAATTAATTCATAATACTAACACATTTTTTTAGACGTTTATTGTGTATGAAAAAAATTATTTTTCTTCTATTTACATGCCTTACAACGCTCACTTTTTCGCAAACTAAAAGCTTTCAAATTAATTGGAAAGGTGTCAAGACTTTGTCGCTTGAAACCTCTGACTTTCAAGTTCCACAATTTAATAAAGAAAATTTTAATTTTTCATCAGAAAAAGGGCTGTTGTTTTTTGCTCAATGGAAGTCAAATAGCCATATAGATGAAGCGTCTGTTCTGTTAGACGAAGTAAATTATACGTCAATATCTAGAGCAGAATTAGGAGATGTAGATCCTAAAACCATTCCGGTTAAACCTATATATGCACTTAAAAATTCAATTTCAAGAGATAAACATTGGCTACATTTAGAAATGTCCCCAGTGATTCAGGAAAAAGGAGTGTTTAAGAAAATCACCTCTTTTAAAATTAAATACAGTTCAAGTCAAGGAAACGAATTTAATAGAAATTCCCAAGAAATTGTGAATTCTGTATTGAGTCAAGGCACCTGGTACAAATTTCACATTGATACAACAGGGGTGTTTAAGTTGTCTAAGAGTTTTTTGTCTAGTTTGGGAGTAAACGTCAATTCTGTTAACCCAAAAGCAATTAAAATTTATGGTCATGGAGGAAAATCACTTCCACTGTCGAACAATGAATTTTATCCAATTGATTTAGTAGAAAATGCAGTTGTCGTTAAAGGAGAGGAGGACGGGGAATTCAATAATAATGATTACATTCTTTTTTACGGTGAGGGACCGAAAGGATATAACTCTGAAAACAATTCAAATATTAATCCTTATTCCGATAAAGCACATTATTATGTCCATATTGGAAGTGGATTAGGTAAACGAATTCAATCTTTGGTTGAACCAAATGATCCTGTTGACTTTGAAATTGATACATTTCAAGATTATCAATTTCATGAAGTTGATGAATTTAATTTAGCAAAACTGGGTAGACGTTGGTTTGGCGACAGGTTTGATTTTGACAGTGATAAAGTGTTTAATTTTGATTTTGAAAATCTGATTACCTCCGAACCTGTAAATGTCAGGGTATTCACTGCAGCAGTCGGAGCAGTTCCCACCTCAATGCAATTAAAAGTGAACAGTGTAGATATTGATAATTTTTATTTTGCAGCGATTGATGACCCAGTTTTAGCAACTCAAGATAGTTTTGTAGGAGATTTGACTGTGAATTCCTCACCCATTTCAATCAATTTGAGTTATGAAAACAATGGTAACCCTTCATCAACTGGCTATTTAGATTATATTGGAATTGAAGCAACAAGAAGCTTGACTCATACTGGGAATCAATTTATTTTCAAAAACAACATGGTAGCCTCAGAAAGTGGTATTGCTCAATACTCTATTTCAAATGCTTCAAATATAAGTGAAGTATGGGATATAACCGACAAGTATAATGTGACAAGAAAACTGAATACCGATGATGATTCGGTGTTAAGTTTTAAAGCGCGATTAGGCGAAATGAGATGCTATTTGGCTGTAGACCCTTCAGACTATTTTGAGCCAAAGAAAGAGGCAAATACGAGTGTTAACAACCAAAATATCAAAGGGACTGTTTTTGAAGACAATAATGGGAATTTTCAAGATATTGATTACATCATAGTCACAAGAAATGACATGTTTTCACAAGCAGAAAGACTTGCTCAAATTAATAGAGATCAATATGACCTGAATGTGAAAGTATACGATCTCGATGACATTTATACCGAATTTAGTTCTGGGAATCAAGATATATCTGCCATTAGAAATTTTATGAAATATGTCTATGAGAATGCGAGTACACCTGATAAAAGAATAAAATATTTATGTCTTTTTGGGGATGCATCGTTTGATTATAAAAACAGGATTTCTAAAAACACTAATGTTGTTCCTGCTTGGAATTCTTTAAATAGTTTTAGTTTGTCTGCATCATTTGTTTCAGATGATTTTTTTGGTATGATGGACGAAAATGAGGGATCCATGTCAACATCAGATAAACTGGATATTGCTGTAGGACGAATTTTGGCCGATACACCTCAGCGTGCCAAAGAATTGGTTGATAAAATTCAATCCTATTACGATGAGGAGGCATTTGGGAGCTGGAGAAATAATTTCATCACCATTTCAGATGATGTTGATGAGTCTTGGGAAACGATTATTCAAGGTACAACAGATAACATTGGACAAATTGTAACAGAAGATAAACCTAATGTGAATGTTATTAAAATCCACTCGGATGCCTTTGTTCAAGAATCTACTGCAGGAGGTGAACGTTATCCGGATGTAAACAAGGCGATTTTTGACGCAATTGAGGTTGGAGCTTTGGTCGTTAATTACTTTGGTCATGGTGGTGAGGATGGTATCGCACGTGAGCGAATTTTTGATAAAATTAATGCGCAAGAATTAAAAAACCCGTGTAAACTCAATTGTTTTGTCACAGTTACATGTGAATATACAAAATTTGATAACCCACTCCGCCCGGCTGCCGGAGAATACTTGTATTGGAATAAAGAAGGTGGTGCGATTGGTCTAATAACAACAACAAGACAAATATTCGTAAGCGTTGGTGTTGCGTTTAACGTTGTTTTAGAAAAGTATTTGTTTGCATTTGGCTCTGATGATTATCCTTCTATGGCTGAAGCCCTGAGGCTTACGAAGAATGACCAAATTATTGGGGGCATTGAGCAAAGGCGACTTGTCTTTTTTATTGGAGACCCAGCGATGAAATTGGCGTTTCCTAAGCCAAATATTCGTTTAACAGAAATAAATGATACTCCAATCAGTGGTCAAATAGAGCCATTAAATGCTTTGAGTAGGGCAAAAATAAAAGGCGAGATTGTTGATGAACTTGGTGTAGTTTTGTCAGATTATTCAGGTGTTTTAACAGCGACAATTTTTGATAAGGATATTCAACGCTCTACTTTAGGAAATGATGGCACAACGCAAAACGGAGAATTGATAATATTGGATTTCAATACTTTAGGAGAAACTATTTTTAGAGGTCAAGCGACAATTACTAACGGGGTTTTTGAGTTTGATTTTGTAGTTCCTCGAGATATTACTTTAGAGGAAGGTAATGGGAAAGTTAGTTTTTATGCTAAATCTTTAGATGTCCTAGAAGATCGTGGAGGTGCTAATTTTGATATAAGAATTGGGGGTGTTAATGAAAATGCACCCGAAGATAATGAAGGGCCAGAAATCATGTTGTTTATGAATGATGAAAATTTCATTTCGGGAGGGATTACTAACGAATCGCCAACGCTCTTGGCAAAATTGAAGGATGAAAATGGCATTAATACAGCTAGTGGTATTGGTCATGACATTGTAGCAATTATTGATGGAGATGAGACCAATCCTTTTAAGTTAAATGACTACTATCAAAGTGATATCGATGATTACCAAAGTGGCTCATTATCTTATCCTTTTAGGGATTTAGAGCCTGGTTTGCACACAATATCTTTCAAGGCATGGGATGTTTATAATAATTCAGCCTCGTCAGAACTTCAATTTGTAGTTTATGATCAGAATGAGTCTTTGGTCATAGATAATGTTTTAAATTATCCAAATCCTTTCGTGAATTATACAGAATTTTGGTTTAATCACAATAGTTCAGAGGTTTTAGACGTTTCAGTACAGATATTTACTGTTTCTGGAAAGTTGGTCAAAACAATCAATGGTCAAACCTCTGGGGGAATTAAAAATACAACGTCTGTTTCGAGAGATATCACTTGGGATGGGAAAGATGACTTTGGTGATAAAATAGCCAAAGGAGTTTACGTTTATAAACTTACTGTGAGATCAAGTCAGCTCAATAAACAGGTTGAAAAATATCAAAAACTTGTAATACTATAAGAAACAATTATATTTGTGACCGATTAATGTTAGTGATAACAATAATTAAATTTAAATCAACATGAAGAACTACACGACAGCTTTAATGGTAATTGGAATACTTTTTCAAGTTAAAGCTCAAACCTTAACCGAAATTATTCCTTACTCTAATGATACCAGAGTAATAACGACTGGCGTACCATTTTTATTAATCGCATCGGATGCGAGAGCTGCCGGAATGGGAGACATGGGAGTGGCGACATCAGCTGATGCCTATTCTCAGCAGTGGAATCCAGCCAAATATGGGTTTTCAGAAACTAAATCGGGTTTAGGAATTAGTTATACGCCTTACCTAAGTAAATTAGTAAATGATATTTTTCTAGGAAATATAACTTATTACAATAGATTGAGCGAAGGCAGCGCTTTTGGGTTGAGCTTAAAATATTTTAGTTTAGGAGAGATAGAAATTGTACAAGATGAATTTTCAGAGGCCTTGATCGAAAAGCCAAATGAGTTAACAATTGATGCCTCTTATGCGATACGTTTAGCGGATCAATTTTCCTTAGCAGTAGGTATGCGTTATTTGCGATCAGATTTAAAAATACAAGCTGTTGATGATAACGCTAGCGCTGCAAGCACTTTTGGTGTTGATATAGGAGGATATTATCAAGGTGAGGAAGATGCTTACAACAATTTTAATGGTCGCTGGAGAGCAGGTTTTGCGATTCAAAATCTTGGTCCAAAAATTAAATATGATGACGCAGGGAGAGAAAATTTCCTACCAACAACACTTAGATTAGGAGGAGGATTTGATTTTATTTTTGATGATTACAATAGATTAAATGTAACGGCTGAAATTGCAAAATTAATGGTTCCTACACCACCAATTTTGGGTGTTGAAATAGAATTTGAGGATGATAATGGTAGTGGAAGCTATGAGGAAGGTGAAGATACCTTGATAAGTGAAACAGAAGATGTAATTATTTCAGGGAAGTCTCAGGATGTTAGTTTTATCTCTGGTGTTTTTCAATCATTTGGTGACGCACCTGGAGGTTTTAGTGAAGAATTAAAAGAGTTTACGTATGCCTTAGGTGCAGAATATCAGTATCAAGATTCATTTGCGCTAAGAGCAGGATATTTTAATGAAAGTGAAGAAAAGGGAGCGAGAAAGTTTTTTGCTTTAGGGGCAGGTTTTAAATACACTGCAATCAATATAGATTTATCTTATTTGTTTTCGGCTTCAAAAATCCAAAGTCCATTAGAAAACACACTGCGTTTTTCATTGACTTTTAATTTTGGAGATGGAGAGTACAGCGAATATTAAAAGATGCTGGTATGTTATTTTAAAAAAACTATTGTACTTTACAATAGTTTTTTTGTCTAAAAGAGTTTTATTTTTTCACAACCCAAAAAATAGGTAAACATGAAGGAAGTAAATATAAAATCAACTTTTTTTGTTTTTGATGATTTAACAGAGACTCCATTGCAAATCCAAAATTTAATGAAAAAAGCGATGATGGCTCGAGAAAACGCATATGCACCTTACTCTAAATTTCACGTAGGCACAGCAATTTTGTTAGACAATAATGAGATTATTACTGGCAATAATCAGGAAAACGCCTCATACCCTTCAGGATTGTGTGCTGAACGAGCTGCCATTTATTACGCTGGTTCAAATTATCCTGAAACTAAAATTTTAGTAATGGCAATAGTTGCTGGATCAATTAAAAACACCACGTCAAAACCAATTCCTCCTTGTGGTGCTTGCAGACAAGCAATTGCAGAATATGAGGTGAAGCAAGAAAGTCCCATTGAAATTTATTTTAAAGGTGAAACAGGTAAGGTCGTTAAGTCAAATTCTTTAGCAAATTTACTACCTCTTTTATTCGATAAGGCAGTACTATAACGTTTGCGATTGCGCAAACAGAATTTTATTCAAATTTTTACAATTATCAGTTTTTTTTATTACTAGTTAAAGTGTTACTTTTGTAATCCTATTAACAAAAAGGTATTGTTTGCGATGCAAAAAGTTACTAAGAAAACATACTTAAAGTGGTATGAAGACATGTTGTTTTGGAGAAAGTTTGAAGACAAACTTGCTGCTGTGTATATACAACAAAAAGTAAGAGGTTTTCTTCATTTATATAATGGACAAGAGGCTGTTCTAGCTGGAGCGCTGCACGCCATGGATCTGTCCAAAGATAAAATGATTACTGCTTACAGAAATCATGTTCAACCAATCGGTATGGGAGTAGATCCCAAAAGGGTGATGGCAGAATTGTATGGTAAATCTACAGGAACATCTCAAGGTCTTGGGGGATCCATGCATATTTTTTCAAAAGAAAAAGGGTTTTACGGAGGTCACGGTATTGTTGGAGGTCAAATACCTCTTGGAGCAGGAATGGCCTTTGGAGATAAATATCACAACACAGGTGCTGTAACATTATGTTGCATGGGAGATGGTGCTGTTCGTCAGGGATCACTTCACGAAACATTCAACATGGCTATGAATTGGAAATTACCAGTTGTGTTCATTTGTGAAAATAATGGTTATGCCATGGGAACATCCGTCGAAAGAACTTCAAATCACACCGATATTTGGAAACTCGGATTAGGCTATGAAATGCCGTGTGGTCCGGTTGATGGAATGAACCCTGTAAAAGTAGCAGAGGCCATGCATGAGGCTATTGAAAGGGCAAGACGAGGTGACGGCCCTACATTTTTGGAGATGAAGACATATCGCTACCGAGGTCATTCAATGAGTGATGCTCAACATTACAGAACCAAATCTGAAGTTGAGGAATACAAGAAGATTGATCCAATTACTCAAGTAAAGGATATTATACTTGAAAAGAAATATGCTTCAGATTCAGAGATACAAGAAATCGATAAGCGAGTGAAGAACTTGGTAAGTGAATGTGAAAAATTTGCTGACGAATCTCCATATCCTGATAAAAAACTTATGTATGACGCTGTTTATGAGCAAGATGATTACCCATTTTTACCACATAAATTATAAATTATGGCAGAAGTAATTAATATGCCGCGTTTAAGCGATACGATGGAAGAAGGAACGGTTGCTTCTTGGCTTAAAAAAGTTGGAGACACTGTAGAGGAAGGAGATATATTAGCTGAAATTGAAACAGATAAAGCGACAATGGAGTTTGAATCGTTTTATGAAGGTGTTTTATTGCACATCGGTGTTGCTGAGGGAGAAACGACAAAAGTAGATGAGTTGTTAGCCATTATTGGAGAAAAAGGAGAGGATATATCAGCGTTTCTAGAGGGAACTAAATCGTTAGAGAGTTTAGAAAACGAGGTTGTATCTGAGGAGGCTGTTGAAGAAGTTAAGACAGACGTGGCAGAAATACCTGACGGTGTAGTTATGGTGACCATGCCGCGTTTAAGTGATACAATGGAAGAAGGAACGGTTGCTTCATGGCTTAAAAAAGTTGGAGATACTGTAGAGGAAGGAGATATTCTAGCTGAGATTGAAACTGATAAGGCAACAATGGAGTTTGAGTCGTTCCAGTCAGGAACATTATTACATATTGGCCTAGAAGAAGGTGAATCGGCAAAAGTAGATTCTTTATTAGCTGTTATTGGTCCTAAAGGGGCAGAAGTGTCACAACTTGTCACCAATTTTAAGGTTGATGGTATCACAGATAGTCAAGTTGAAACTGTTGCTGAGACGATTGATATTCCTGAAATTCAAACCGTTCCAGAGGTCAAAAAAACTGATATACAAAATATGCCCAAAGTCAATAGTTCAGGCAGATTATTTGTATCACCACTTGCTAAAAAATTAGCAGAGGAAAAAAATATATCATTATCCCAAGTTCAAGGTTC
>Ga0208796_1000246_pt1 | contig 16896 bp, 12 predicted proteins | sample ColrivemetaGS725_FD_187604 | JGI IMG/M metagenome (GOLD analysis project Ga0208796, IMG submission 187604) | Estuarine microbial communities from the Columbia River estuary - Flood tide ETM metaG S.725 (SPAdes) (version 2) | ecosystem: Environmental > Aquatic > Marine > Intertidal zone > Estuary... | reverse complement strand
TTTCATATTTTGAATTTTTATTCTAATGATATTAGGCACCAAAAGTAATTAAAAAACATCACACTTCCTATGCATGCATAGTAAATTTTAGCTAAATGTTTTAATTATAATTGAGTATTATTCTTATTTTTGTCCCTCACAAAATTTAATTAATGAAAACAATTCAATTTAGAGAAGCAATTTGCGAAGCCATGAGCGAAGAAATGCGTCGTGATGAGAGCATTTATTTAATGGGAGAAGAAGTAGCGGAATACAATGGTGCTTATAAAGCTTCAAAAGGAATGTTAGATGAGTTTGGTGTAAAAAGAGTGATAGACACTCCTATTGCTGAGCTAGGATTCTCAGGAATTGCCGTAGGTTCAACAATGACAGGTAACCGTCCTATTGTTGAATTTATGACTTTTAACTTTTCTTTGGTTGGGATTGACCAAATTATTAATAATGCCGCCAAAATAAGACAAATGTCTGGAGGACAATTTAAATGTCCTATTGTCTTTAGAGGACCAACTGGATCTGCAGGCCAGTTGGGCGCTACACATTCTCAAGCTTTTGAAAACTGGTTTGCTAACTGTCCAGGCCTTAAAGTAGTGGTGCCGTCTAACCCATATGATGCCAAAGGGCTTTTAAAGGCAGCAATTAGAGACGACGATCCTGTTATTTTCATGGAAAGTGAGCAGATGTATGGAGATAAAGGTGAAGTCCCTGAAGGAGAATACATTTTGCCTATTGGAGTTGCCGATATCAAAAGAGAAGGTTCTGACGTGACTATAGTGTCTTTTGGAAAAATAATCAAAGAAGCTTATGTTGCTGCAGATGCATTGGAAAAAGAAGGAATCTCTTGCGAGGTCATCGACCTAAGAACCGTACGCCCATTAGATATTAATACAGTTCTAGAATCAGTTAAAAAAACAAATCGTTTGGTAATTCTTGAGGAGGCTTGGCCGTTTGGAAATGTATCTACCGAAATAACATATCAAGTTCAAGAAAAAGCTTTTGATTATCTAGATGCTCCAATTATAAAAATAAATACAGCGGATACTCCTGCGCCATACTCTCCAGTACTTTTAAAAGAGTGGTTACCCAACAGTGATGATGTTGTTAACGCAGTTAAAAAAGTAATGTACAAATAGGCTTTTTTGAAATAGCCTATTCAAAATAAATTTATTCAAAGCCTTTTTTCTTTAATGAAATGGATTGTAATTAACTTAAATTAGTTTTTTTAGTTACTTATCATTTTACTACATTTGTCCCCGAAAAAATAAACAAAATTTATACTATGGAATCAATGATGATTTGGATGCCCGTTGCAATGGCAGTTTTAGGTTTAGCTTACATGCTAATTAAAAAATCTTGGGTAATGAAACAAGATGCAGGTGATGGAAAAATGAAAGAAATTTCAGAACACATCTACGAAGGTGCTATTGCATTTTTAAGTGCTGAGTATCGGCTATTAGCAATTTTTGTAGCTGCAGCAAGTGTTGTTTTAGCAGGTGTAGCATACATAGTCCCTTCAACAGAATATCTTATTATAGTAGCATTTATAGTTGGTGCGGTGTTTTCTGCTTTTGCTGGGAATATGGGAATGAAAATTGCTACCAAAACAAACGTTAGAACCACTCAAGCGGCTAAAACAAGTTTGCCGAATGCTTTAAAAGTTTCTTTTGGAGGCGGTACCGTTATGGGTCTAGGAGTTGCAGGTTTGGCAGTTTTAGGCCTTACATTATTCTTTATATTGTTCTTCAACACTTATATGGGTGGTGTTTGGACAAACACTGCTGATATGACTCGTGTTTTAGAAACTCTTGCCGGATTTTCTCTGGGAGCAGAGTCTATAGCATTGTTTGCAAGAGTTGGTGGTGGAATCTACACTAAAGCTGCCGATGTAGGTGCGGATCTAGCTGGAAAAGTTCAAGCAGATATCCCTGAAGATGACCCTAGAAACCCAGCCACAATCGCTGATAACGTTGGCGATAATGTTGGAGATGTCGCAGGAATGGGAGCTGATTTATTTGGATCATACGTAGCTACAGTATTAGCAGCCATGGTTTTAGGAAACTATGTGATTGAAGATATGGGAGGATCAATTAGTGATGCTTTTGGCGGAATCGGACCAATCTTGTTGCCAATGTCCATTGCTGGAGTTGGAATTATTATATCTCTTATAGGAACACTTTTGGTTAAAATCTCATCCAATGATGCAAAAGAGGCTGAAGTTCAAAAAGCTTTAAATATTGGAAACTGGGCTTCAATTGTTATGGTTGCCGCTGCGTGTTTTGGATTAGTAACTTGGATGTTGCCAGAGACAATGCAAATGAATTTTTTCGGAGAAGGTTTACAAGAAATTTCTTCAATGCGAGTGTTTTATGCTTGTTTAGTAGGTCTAGTTGTAGGTGCTGGAATTTCAGCTTTTACAGAATATTACACAGGACTAGGTTCTAAGCCTATCCTTAAAATCGTTCAACAATCAAGTACAGGAGCAGGAACAAATATTATCGCTGGTTTAGCAACTGGAATGATATCTACGTTTTCTTCTATAATATTATTTGCAGCTGCTATTTGGGCATCATATGCATTAGCTGGTTTTTACGGCGTTGCATTAGCAGCTTCAGCTATGATGGCTACAACAGCAATGCAATTAGCAATTGATGCATTTGGACCAATCGCTGATAACGCTGGAGGAATTGCTGAAATGAGTGAGCAAGATCCTATTGTAAGAGAGAGAACAGATATTCTTGATGCTGTCGGAAATACAACTGCTGCAACAGGAAAAGGATTTGCAATTGCTTCTGCGGCGCTAACATCATTAGCTTTGTTTGCTGCTTATGTAACTTTCACAGGAATTGATGGTATTAATATATTTAAAGCACCCGTACTAGCAATGTTATTTGTTGGAGGGATGGTACCAGTAGTATTTTCTGCCTTAGCAATGAACGCAGTAGGTAAAGCAGCCATGGAAATGGTAAATGAAGTAGTAAGACAGTTTAAAGAAATTCCAGGTATCATGAAAGGAACTGGAAAACCAGAATACGATAAATGTGTTGACATATCTACAAAAGCCTCATTAAAGGAAATGATGTTGCCAGGAATTTTGACTATTGGATTCCCTATCCTTGTGGTGTTAGTGGGTAAGCTGGTATATCAAGATAACAATATGTTAGTAGCGGAGATGCTTGGTGGATATATGGCTGGTGTAACCGTTTCTGGTGTACTTTGGGCTATTTTCCAAAATAATGCTGGTGGTGCTTGGGATAACGCTAAAAAATCTTTTGAAGCTGGCGTTGAAATTAATGGAGTAATGACCTATAAAGGTTCCGAAGCTCACAAAGCAGCAGTTACTGGAGATACAGTTGGTGATCCTTTCAAGGACACTTCTGGTCCTTCTATGAACATACTTATTAAACTTACTTGCTTAATTGGATTAGTAATAGCTCCTATTTTAGGTGGTCACTCTGACGGTGATGATGATTTACAAAAATTTAGTTATAGCTATGGAGTTCTTGGTGCTTCGGGAGCAAAAGCTCAAGGTGTGGAGTCTATGGATTATAAGGCAATTAGTAAATCATTTAAAGATGTGCTTGAGGGTAATAATTTAGAACTTAATCAAGAAGAGAGTAATCAATTTTTAAGAACCTATTTTGCAAAACTTGCTGAAAAAAATAAGGTAGCTAATGAAGAAAAATCTAAAGTCACAGCTGCAGAAGGAGTCGCTTTTTTAGAAGAAAATTCAAAAAAAGAGGGTATTACTACAACAGAAAGTGGTCTTCAGTATGAAGTTCTTACTAAAGGGGAAGGAGCTTCTCCAACTAAGGATGATAAAGTAACTGTACATTATACAGGGACTCTGATTGACGGAACTGTTTTTGATAGCTCAGTTGAACGTGGAGAGCCAGCTACTTTTGGAGTTACACAAGTAATAAAGGGTTGGACCGAAGCATTGCAATTAATGTCTGTAGGTGATAAATTTAGACTATTTATTCCATCCGATTTAGCTTATGGGCAAAGAGGCTCTGGCGCAAAAATAGCTCCAAACTCTACTTTAATATTTGAAGTAGAGCTTCTTAAGGTTAATTAATAATTACTGCTTACAAATAAAAAAACCCTCCAAACAGGAGGGTTTTTTTATTAATTTTATTTTCGTTTAGCTAATTTTTTCAGCATCAATTTTGCTGATTATAAAACGAAGGTCTTCTTCGTTTTCTACAAAATCTAAATTATCAACATCAATAATTAGCAATCGCCCTTTATCGTATCCATGGATCCATGCTTCATAACGTTCATTTAAACGACTTAGGTAATCGATGCTTATTGAGTTTTCATAATCTCGTCCACGTTTGTGGATTTGAGATACAAGATTTGGTATTGAACTCCTTAAATAAATGATTAAATCTGGAGATTGAACTAGAGATTCCATTAGTCCAAAAAGTGAAGAGTAGTTCTTGAAATCACGATTTGTCATCAAGCCCATTGAGTGTAGGTTAGGAGCAAAAATATTCGCGTCCTCATAAATAGTTCGGTCTTGAATGATATTCTTACCACTTTCTCGAATTTTTAATACTTGGCTGAACCGACTATTTAAAAAATAAACCTGAAGATTAAAACTCCAACGTTCCATTTGATTATAAAAATCATCCAAATAGGGATTGTCGACTACATCTTCTAATTGAGCCTCCCATTTGTAATGTTTCGCTAATAATTGAGTTAGGGTAGTTTTTCCTGCCCCTATATTTCCTGCAATAGCAACGTGCATAATATTAATTGTTTAGTAGTTGGTATTTATGAAGAAATTCTTCGTCATAAATATACAAGGTTTGGTTGGTTACAAAAAACTGTTTCACTAAATTTTTAGATAAGTCAACAGTCTTAAAATCATCACTCTCTTTTGGTTTGTAATAAAGGTCATTTAGTTTCTTTAAAAACAGGGTCCCGTTCCAGAGTTTAATTTCAGAAAATCCTTGATTTGGAAGTTTTTTAATCAAGCTTCCCATATAGTTATAGCAGAGTAATTCATCTTTTAAAAGTATCCAACAATAATTGTAGTCACTATCAAGATCTATGATTTCACTTTGGTGTGGTACTGTTTTTATTCTAGATTTTGAGGAATTATAGTCAAATAATTCTAATTGAAGAGTGTTGGAATCAAATAGCCAAAAGGTGGTGTCATTTCCATAAGATATTTTAGAAACAGTTCTTAGAGGTACGATTGAATTAAAATCAATAATAGCCAGCTCAGCAAGTCGATTATCTAATAGAGTAACGGAGTTAAAGTTTTTTGATAGTAAAACTAGTTTTAGAGGATTAAATATTGAAACAGAAGAAATATCACCATTACTTAAATTACTATAGCTTATTGATTCTTGGTTGATGTTTTTAAACAGAGCTCTTGATTTCAAATAATACAGAGATTCAAATTGATCTACTCCAACAAAACGATCACAGTTTAAAGGAGTTGACCCAATTAGTTTTGCCGACAAAGAACTTTGCCCAAAAAGCCAACAGCTATACAGCAAAAGAAAATAGGTCAAATTTTTTATCATGACAATAAAAATACAATTTTTTGATATATGTTGTAACAATATTGTTGATTGCTCGTCTACTATTTGTAATACATAAAAATTAAAAAACTCAATTACTATGCAAACAATTATTAGAACTTTATTTTTGCTATCAATTAGCGCTTCAACTCTATACGCCCAAGAATTTCAAGGGGTAGCAACTTATAAGACTAAAAATAAAATTGAAATTGAGCTTGACAGCACCATGACAGATGTGATGCAAGAACAAATTATGGCCATGCTTCAAAAGCAATCAGAGAAAACATTTACTTTAACTTTTGACAAAGAGCAATCTATATATAAAGAAGATGAATCGCTTGCACCACCCTCTTTAGGAAATGGAATGATGGTTATGAGTTCTTATGGTTCCGACTTACTTTATAAAAATATTAAAGAAGATCGGTACACAAAACAAAGCGATTTTTTGGGTAAAGTTTTCTTGATCCAAGATACTTTTGAAAAAATTGATTGGAATCTACAATCAGACACCAAGAACATTGGGAAATACACCTGTTTTAAGGCCACTGCGGAACAACTAATAAAGATATATGCTCATTCTGACGAATCAACAGAAAAAAGTATAACAATAACCGCTTGGTATACTCCTCAAATCCCAGTCAGCAATGGTCCTTCTAAATTCCAAGGACTCCCAGGTCTTATTTTAGAATTAAGTTATGATAGTAATACGATTTTATGCAGTAAGGTTATATTAAACCCCACAAAACCAATCACAATAAAGTCCCCTAAAAAGGGAGAAACCGTATCTCAACCTGAATATGATAGAATTGTAGAAAAAAAGATGGATGAAATGTCTGTAGGAGGTAGAGGTGCCGGGGTAAGGGTTCAAATTGAGATCATGGACTAATTTAAACAAATTTTAACGTATTACCATTAAACTATATGTAGTTTAGCCTGTCAATATTAAAAAATAAAACTATGCTTTCTTTCAATAAACTACAACAAATTACATTGGGTGTAATTTTTTTACTTTCCACATTCAGTTACGCTCAAAATTTTCAGGGTAAAGCATATTATTTTTCCAAGACATCTGTTGATATGGATGGATGGGGTGGTCGTAAAATGTCTGACCAACAAAAAAAACAAATTGCAGAACGTATGCGAGGTATGTTTGAGAAAACATATATTCTTACTTTCGACAGGGAATCATCAACTTACAAGGAAGATGAGGTTCTTGAAGCTCCTGGCCGAGGTGGTGGATTTGGTATGTGGGGAAAAAGTTTTTCTTCCGGCTTGCAGTATAAAAATATCAAAAGTAAACGCTTACTGCAGGACCAAGAGTTTTTTGGAAAACAATTTTTAATTTCAGATTCTCTTACCAAACTTGAATGGCAATTGACTACTGAAACGAAACAAATTGGTCAATACGTTTGCATGAAAGCAGTTGCAACAAAAAAAGTTGATGAATTTGACTGGCGAAGCATGCGAAGAAAAAAGCCTTCTGAATCTTCAAGCGTTAAGAAGGATTCCACTAAAACAACCAATATTTCTGATGATATCGAAATACCAAAGGAAATTGAAGTAACAGCTTGGTACACTCCACAGATTCCTGTGAGTCAAGGTCCTGGAGATTTCTGGGGATTACCCGGTCTAATACTTGAAGTTAATACTGATAAAACAACTATTTTATGTTCCAAGATAATAATGAATCCTGAAGAAAAGGAAGCTATTGAAGCTCCAGAAAAAGGAGAGGTTGTTAGTCGTACGGAATACAACGACATAGTAAAGAAAAAAACTGAAGAGATGCGCTCCATGTATGGAGGCAGAAATAGAAGAAGAAAATAATACAAACACTGAAATTATTGCCCTATGAAATACATTTTATCTATCATTTTACTCACATTTAGTGTTACAGCATTCTCTCAAGTCAAACTAGAGGGAGTCATCAAAGATAGCCTAGGTAGCCCTTTAGAATTAGCTAATGTTATAGCCATTAACAAAGCAACTAAGTCATTAGATTCGTATGCCATAACAAACGATGATGGAGTTTTTCGTTTAGACCTAAAAAAGAATACCACTTATTCTATTCAAGCCAGTTACATAGGGATGAAGTCTTTAGACCAGCCTTTGGAAACTAAAGAAGATGATATGGTTCAGGATTTTGTACTTTTCCAAGACAACTCTTTGGATGAAGTAGAATTAACCTATGAAATGCCTGTGACCGTTAGCGGAGACACCTTGGTTTATAACGCTGATTCTTTTAATACAGGTACTGAAAGAAAATTAGAGGACGTTTTAAAAAATCTTCCTGGAGTTGAGATTAATGATGATGGCCAAGTTGAGGTAGAGGGAAAGGTAGTGAGTAAACTGATGGTTGAAGGGAAAGATTTTTTTGACGGCGATACTAAGTTAGCCACAAAAAACATTCCTTCCAATGCTGTAGATAAGGTTCAGGTTTTAAAAAATTATTCGGAAGTAGGACAGCTTGGTGGTGTCACAAATAATCAAGATAACATTGCCATTAATATCAAGTTAAAAGACGGAAAGAAAAACTTCTGGTTTGGTAACATCACAGCTGGGGGGGGGAATTCAGACGCTAACGAGCTTTATTTAGCCCAACCTAAGTTGTTTTACTACAGTCCTGAATACAGCGTTAATTTTATTGGAGATTTAAATAATATTGGTGAAGTTGGTTTTTCTCGTCGAGATTATTATAATTTTTCAGGTGGTTTTAGATCTCCAAGTAGAAATAGTGGTACAAACTTAAGCTTGGGAAACAACGATATTAGTTCATTAGTGTTACAAAATAACAGAGCCAAAGATATTAACACCAAGTTTGCTGCTGCTAATTTTAGTTGGTCTCCAAAAAAGACTTTGGATTTTGGTGGATTTGCAATCTTTTCGAACACTAAAAATGAATTACAAGAAAACAGAAGTACTCAATATTCAGATGCTGACTTAGGGATTCCTAATGAAGACACAGAAAGTAATACTATTCAAAATAATGATCTGGGATTGGTTAAGCTTTCTACGAAATTTCAACCAAATGCTAACAATCAACTAGAATACGAGGCCCTTGGAAATTTATCTAAAAGCTCTCAAGACCAGCAATTCAACTCTTCTATCAATGGTTCAATTAATCAGCTTGAAGATATCAATCCATTTAGTTTCAATCAAAGTTTAAATTATTACTACACCCTTAATGAAACTAATATTTTTGCTTTTGAGGCTCAGCATTTGATTAAAGACGAAGACCCTTTTTATAATGCAATTCTTGAAGACAAGGCTAATTACAGTGGAACAGCCAATGATTTAGGCTTAAACGGTTCTCAAATAAATTATGATCTAGCTCAAGAAAAGAGAGTGCAGTCTAATCAAGTTGATGCAAAGTTAGACTATTGGAATATTTTAAATAAAAAAAGTAACATTAATTTGACACTAGGAACTATTGCAAGTCGTCAGCAATTTGATTCTAAGATCTTTCAAAATCTAGATGATCAGTCAGTACTTGATCCAGCCCCCACAATAGCTGGAGGTTTATCAACTAATGATATTTCTTATAATTTTTCAGACATTTACTTAGGTTTACATTACCGATTAAAATACAATAATTTCACTTTTACACCTGGGGTTTCTGCGCATGCATATTCGATCTCAAATATTCAGTCTAATGAGAAAACCACTGATAATTTTTATAGGTTTTTACCTGATTTTAATATGAGATATGATATTAAAAAGAGCGAAACATTGAATTTAACATATCGAATGCAAACACAGTTTACAGATGTTTCTCAGTTTGCAAGCGGACTAGTTTTGAATAACTACAATTCGTTATTCACTGGATCACCAGAGTTGCAAAGCGCACTTTCTCATAACGTAAACTTATCATACTACAGCTTTAACATGTTTAATTATACTAATATTTTTGCTAACATCAATTATAATAAAAGTATAGATAATATTAGAACTGAATCTATTTTTAGTCCTGGTAGTGTAATTCGAGTTTCCACTCCTTTTAATTCCAATTTTGCAGATGAAAATTTATCTGCAAGTGGGCGTTACCAGCGTACTTTTGGAAAATTGAGAGGATCTGTAAGAGCCAACTTAAATTATTCTAAGTTTAATCAATTTATTCAGGGTAGACGATCTGTAAACGAAAGCTTTTCACAGACTTATAGAGCTGAATTTCGCACTAATTTCAGAACAGCACCAAACGTTGATTTAAGTTATAGATATTCAATACAGGATAACAATTTAGGAGCCAACACTACTAAATTTTTTACTAAAAGCCCTACCATTGAAGTAGATGCATTATTTCTAAAGTCCTTTACTTTCAGAACAGATTATTCTTATAATGATTTTAGCGATGAACAAAATTCAATCAATACCTATGAATTTTGGAATGCTTCTTTATCGTACAGAAAAGATGAGGATTCAAAGTTTGAGTATGAGCTAAAAGCTACAAACTTACTCAATACCCGTTCACAAAACCAAAGTAATGCCTCAAATATTTCAGTCAGTGCAACAGAATACTTTATTCAACCACGATATTTAACGTTTCGTGTTCGTTACGAACTCTAGATTATTTTAAATAGATCTAGTATTTTAAAATACTAGCCCATAATTAGCTCTTATTTGCAAACCATGTCGTATTTTAGTTTCCTATGAATGTCCTCATAACAAAGCTAAAGTCTGAAATCAATGAAAAGCTAGGATTTAAAATCAATAGGCAGTCGGATGTTAAATACTTACATCACCAAATTACAATCAATGTATTACATCCAATTGGGTTTAATACATTAAGGCGTTTCTTTGGTTTCTTGCCTTCTAATGATCCTCAATTCAAAACATTGGATACTTTGTCTGAGTTTTTAGGCTATAAATCTTTTTCTGATTTCTCGGAATTTGTTAATAAGGACGACAACTGGGACACGTTTACTTTTATCTCTGATTTTGAAAACTCGGATGTTTTGACTCCTAAAATGCTAAATCGTTTAAATGATTTAAAGACTCACTCGGATTATGTTTATTTCATCAGCGTACTAATTAAGTCTTTTATTAGACGAGGTCGGTTAGATTTATTAAAAATCATTTTCAAAAAGCGTGAGAATTCTTTGCTGTTCAAAAAAAACAATCTTAATACTGAAGACATTTTAGATGTTTTGAAGATTGCTTACGCCGTAGGAGGCGTCTTAAGAACACTCACTAAAACTCAATATGAAAAGTTAACTCCGCTACTTGGAGATGAATACGAGTTTAAACAAAACATTCTAGATTTTTATATCGACTATTCTAATTTTAATGGATATTATGGGTTCTTTGTTAAAAACCGCATATTAATGGACCAAGAACCACAGAATCAAATTTTTGTTAAGTTAATTTTATATTACAGCTCGTTTCTTTTCGGTAATCCAATTTTGGAAAATTATTCCCCAAATACATCTAAATTGAAACTCTATCCAGCATTAATGGGCCGAATACTAGGATATCAGCTCTTAACAACATATTTTAATGAACAGAAATCCATAGATAAATTAGTAAGTAAAATAGTTAGAATTGGTAAATCTCAACATATTTCTGTTTTTTTTATTGAGATATTTCCTGCCCTTATATTTATTAAAGCTATCGATGATATAGAATACTTGTTTTCAGAATTTTCAAATAAATTATTTGAGACAAACAATTGGCGTTATTATGCTACTCAAAATACATATTTAATTTCTAATGCCTTGGTGCATATAAAAAACAAGAATTATAAGGAAGCAGATTACAATCTAAACCTTGTAACATTAGATCGTTCAAAAACAAATTCTTATTATGCCTATTTGAAGTTATTTTTTCTTATTGCCGCTTACCAATTAGAATTACTAACGACGGCTTACCGCCTATTATTAAAGAATTTTGAAGTTGAATATTTAGAGCTTGTAAAGGAAACAGGATTTAAGCGTTTTAGTTTGCCGCTATTAAAAAAGTACTTCTAGATTAGAATATGGTATATTTAATCCTATCTGCACTTTTTTTTGCATTGAATAACCTGTCATGGAAATGGATAGTAGCTGACCATTTACCATTACAGGTTATCGTAAAGCGATCTACTCTAACTAGCATTATTGGTTTAGCCAGTCTAATGCTTAATTATAATAATTTTACATTCTACAATACGATTGGTCAAGCTGTATTTGTGAACTTAACATGTCTTATTGGCGCTTTGGGCTTGATCTTTATGATTTACGCACTAAAAAATTGTTCTCTAAGTACATTTATTCATTATAGCCTAATCGGAGCATCATTCTCAGCTACTTATCTATATTACATTGAAAATATTGTCCCAAATAATTACGTCATTGGACTAATTTGTATTTCATTTGGGTTTTTTACATTTCTATGGAATCAACGCCAGGGTACCAAAAAGATTGGATTTTCTACTCATAGATATTTATTTTTGATGTCGATATGCTTTTCCACAACAGCCATAATGCAATGGTATAATTTGAAAACGTATGACTTCTTATTTTTAGTTGTAAACCAAGAGCTTATGGTTTTAGCGGTATCAATTGTCTTATTGTGCCTTTTAAAGCAACCTTTAATAAAAACTCTAAAGCTAGACTTTATTTATTTAATGGCTTTGTTGGTGTTTTTAGCTTTATTAACGGGGATGTATGGACTTAAGCTTACGGATCCATTTATATCAAACCTCGTTAGCCTTTCGAGTTCAATATTTACGATAATTCTAGCAGTTTTTTTATTAAAAGAGCCCTTTAGGTGGTGGCATATAATCTCTCTTCTTATGGTGATATCGGGGACTTGGCTTTTGAGCTAGCTTATAATTCAAACTCCTTTTTTATGATATCAATATAATCAAGCTTTTCCCAAGTAAATAGTTCTACATTTAATGATTTACTCTCTCCATTTGGTTGATGAAAAACTTTTGAAACACATTTGTGTTCACGCCCCATATGGCCATATGCAGCAGTTTCACTATATATTGGGTTTCTAAGTTTTAATCGTTTTTCAATAGCCGCAGGTTTCAAGTCAAACAACTTTGAGATTTTAGCAGCTATTTCTCCATCAGTAAAATTAAAGGGGCATGTGCCATAAGAGTCAATGAATACCCCCATTGGTTCTGCAACTCCAATCGCATAGCTAACCTGAACTAAAACTTCTGAACACAGTCCGGACGCTACCATGTTTTTTGCGATGTGACGAGTTGCATATGCAGCACTTCTATCCACCTTACTAGGGTCTTTTCCGGAAAAGGCTCCGCCGCCGTGCGCTCCTTTTCCCCCGTAAGTGTCAACAATTATTTTGCGACCTGTTAATCCAGTATCTCCATGAGGTCCTCCTATTACAAACTTTCCAGTTGGATTGATATGATAGGTAATTTGGTCGTTAAAAAGCTTTTGTATATGTACTGGAAGTTTATCAATTACTCTAGGAATTAACTTTGTTTTTAAATCTTTACGGATTTTAGCTAACATTGTTATTTCTTCATCAAAATCATCATGTTGCGTAGATATCACAATCGCATTTATGCTTTTAGGAGTATTATCATCGTCATATTCAATTGTAACCTGGCTTTTAGAATCGGGTCTTAAGTAGGGAATGTCTATTCCTTCTCGCCGCATTGCTGCAAGTTCAATTAATATTCGATGCGAAAGATCTAGTGCTAAAGGCATGTAGTTTTCAGTTTCATTTGTTGCATATCCAAACATCATTCCTTGATCTCCTGCCCCCTGTTCTTCCTCTCCTCTTTCTACTCCCCTGTTAATGTCTTCAGATTGTTCGTGAATTGCTGAAAGCACTCCACATGAGTTACCATCAAACATATAATCACCCTTAGTGTAGCCTATTTTGTTTATGGTATCACGTGCAATTTTTTGTACATCTAAGTAGATTTTTGATTTAACCTCGCCCGCCAGGATTACTTGTCCAGTAGTTACCAAAGTTTCACAAGCAACTTTCGAATCAGGATCAAAAGCTAAAAAATGATCAATTAGGGCATCGCTAATTTGGTCTGCAACCTTATCAGGATGACCTTCAGAAACGCTTTCAGATGTAAATAGATAACTCATAGATTATGTTTTTTGAGTATAAACAAATGAAATTGCAGAGCTATAGAGTAGTAATGTACTGCTTTAGCTTTTTTTAGTGAGGTTGCAATCAGATCAAATTTATCCTCTAAATTTATAGTGCAAATTTACAGAATATAGAATTAATAAAAAAACTTTATTCATAACAGTATTGTTATAGGGATTTTTGTCTTTCATTTCATTAAACCGATTAGCAAATATATAGGAGCTTATCTTTACTTGTATTATTTAAAATGTGTAAAAAAAATAGTATTTAATTAATGTACAGCTAGTTTTATTAAATTATTCACAATTATATAGCCCAAATAAGAAAAACAATAAATTAAATTTTGATTTATCTAAAAAATAGATACTTTAGCTTGATAGTTAATTACTTATGATAAACCTAAATTATATTTTTTATAGCTTTTATTATTTCTTTTTTGAAAAAGAAATCGAAACACTATATATGTAATTTATCAATATAAATTTTAAATATAAGTCTCGATGTCAACATCGAGATTTTTTTTTATGACAAAAAGAGTAGCCATACAGGGAATTGAAGGGTCTTTCCATTACATTGTTTCTCAATTATATTTTGACGAGCCCGTTAAGATATGTCCATATCTTTCATTCGGGGAAGTTGTGGACAGTTTAACTTCTAAAAATACGGATATAGCTGTCATGGCATTAGAAAATTCTATAGCAGGATCAATAATTCCTAACTATGCTCATATTGATGATCAAGATCTACATATCACAGGAGAGTTTTTTCTAGAGATACAACATAATCTAATGGCGCTTAGTGGACAAAAAATCAGTGATATTAATGAAGTGCACTCACACCCAATGGCCTTGTTACAATGTAAAGAGTTCTTTAGGCATTACCCGCACATAAAATTAATAGAGGATTCAGATACCGCACAAGTTGCTAAAAGAATCCAAAACAATCAAATTATGGGAGTTGCTGCTATAGCTAGTAAAGAAGCTGCCCGTATATTTAAATTAAATGTATTAAAAGAGGGTATACAAACTATAAAGCACAATGAAACACGTTTTGTGATTGTTGAAAGAACACCTGAATCAAAAAATACTAATCTAGTAAATAAAGCTTCTGTGAAATTTCTATTAGATCATAAGCGAGGAAGTTTAGCTGCCATGCTCAATGTAATGAGCGATTGTAATCTAAATTTGACTAAAATTCAATCACTTCCAAAAATTGACACTCCTTGGAAATACGCCTTTTTTGTAGATATTACTTTTAAATCGTATACCGATTATGAAAAAGGAAAGGCGATTATGGAAATTATGGCTGAGGAATTTAAAATATTAGGAGAATATAAAAACGCAAAAAAACAATGACCACTGCTGATCGATTGCTTACAGTTGAAGAATATTACTTTTCTAGAAAATTAAGAGAGGTAAATGCCCTTAAGTTAGTTGGAGTGCCTATTATTAATTTAGGAATTGGCAGTCCAGATTTAGCCCCTCCAAATGGGGTGATTACTGCAATCAAAAAAAGTATGTCCGATGCATCTGCTCATAAATATCAAAGTTATCAAGGATTACTAGAACTTCGTTCAGCAATAGCAGATTTCTACAAAGGAAATTATGATATTTTGATAAACCCTGAAAGTCAAGTGCTCCCACTAATTGGCAGTAAAGAAGGTATTATGCATATTTCGATGGCTTACCTTAACCTAGGGGATGCAGTCTTGATTCCAAATCCAGGGTATCCCACTTACACGTCAGTTACAAAATTAGTAGGGGCCACTCCCATTTTTTACGATTTGAAAGCAGCTTCAAATTGGCAGCCTGATTTAGATTCATTAAATGCTATGGATGTTTCTAAGATAAAATTAATGTGGGTTAACTACCCACATATGCCAACAGGGACTTTGGGTGATAAAGAGATTTTAAAAGGACTTGTTGATTTTGCAAAAAAGAATGATATTCTACTTGTTAATGACAATCCCTATAGCTTTATTTTAAATGACTACCCGTTTAGTATATTTAATATTGAAGGAGCTGATGAAGTTTGTTTAGAGCTAAACTCTTTAAGCAAAACATTTAACATGGCTGGATGGCGTGTCGGTATGTTAATTGGTGCCAAAGCTTATATAGATAATGTTATCAAGGTAAAAAGTAATATGGACTCAGGTATGTTTTATGGGATCCAAAAAGGAGCAATTGAAGCACTTAATAGTCCAAAAAATTGGTTTAGTGATTTGAACTTCATTTACTCAGAACGCCGAAAATTGATTTGGGAATTAGCAACTGCTTTAAACTGTACTTTTGATGTAAATACATCAGGAATGTTTGTATGGGCTAAACTTCCTACAGGTGTGACTTCTGAATCGTTTATTGATAAAATATTACAAGAGCACCATTTGTTTATTGCACCTGGAAATATATTTGGATCTAATGGCGAGGGTTACATTCGTTTTTCATTATGTGCGCCAGAAGAGACTATTAAAGAGGCTATAAAACGCGTATTATGAAAAATATAAGCATTATAGGAGTTGGGTTAATTGGTGGTAGTTTTGCATTAGACCTCAAGGATAATATTCCTGGCGCTTCTGTTTCTGGAATTGACCAAAATGTAACTCATTTAAATGAAGCATTAAATTTAGGTATAATTGATATTGCCGGAGATCTAGAATCAGTTCGTTCAGCAGATCTTGTAGTACTGGCTCTCCCTGTAAATTCAGCAATCAATGTGTTGATTCAAGTTTTAGACTTGATCCCAGCAAAAGCTATTGTAATTGATATGGGTTCTACCAAGAAAGCAATTTGTGAGTCAGTCGCTACACACCCAAATAGAGCAAATTTTTTAGCAACTCATCCTATTGCTGGTACTGAATTTTCTGGTCCTTCAGCGGCAGTAAAAGGGTTGTTTAAAAATAAAACAAATATTATTTGCGAATTAGATAGGACATCAAAAGTTCTATCAACTAAAATTATAGCACTTTTTAATAAAATGGGTATGCGTATTAGAAAAATGACAGCTATCGATCACGATAAGCATATAGCATACGTATCACATTTATCTCACATTAGTTCCTTCATGTTAGGAAAGACTGTAATTGACAAAGAAAAGAATGAGTCAGATATTTTTGATATGGCAGGAAGTGGATTTGAATCTACAGTTCGATTAGCTAAAAGTTCACCAGCTATGTGGACTCCTATTTTTGAACAAAATAAAGAGAATGTAATAGAAACTCTCACTGAGTACATTCACAACTTAAATCAATTTAAAACCTATATGGAAAACGATAATTTTGATGCTGTATTTTCGGAAATGAAAAACATAAATT
>Ga0208796_1000223_pt1 | contig 17550 bp, 20 predicted proteins | sample ColrivemetaGS725_FD_187604 | JGI IMG/M metagenome (GOLD analysis project Ga0208796, IMG submission 187604) | Estuarine microbial communities from the Columbia River estuary - Flood tide ETM metaG S.725 (SPAdes) (version 2) | ecosystem: Environmental > Aquatic > Marine > Intertidal zone > Estuary... | reverse complement strand
CTACTTGAAGTTGATGCGGCTGAGGCAGAAATCACAATGGCAGCCAGAGGCATTGTTGATGAATTACAAGACGTAATTGAGAAACTAGGCAAAATTCAAAACGACCAAATCGGTCCATTAGCAGACGAAATGGCATACTCACACGGTCCAGACCAAGCGGCAACGTTTAAAGGTTCAGTTGATGATGCAATTAATGGTTTACTAGGACAAGCACGTTCTGCCAAAGATGCAGTAGCAGATGCAACACTTGTACTATCAGGCGAAAAGATGGCTGATGACATGAGTGATGTTGAACTTGGTGGCGATATGGGTGATGACTTTGTGAACGATATCGAAGCAGATATGGGTGGTGATGAATCAGCATCAGGCGGTAAAGAAAATCCTTTAGGTAGAGAAGAAAGAGATTAATATGAAAATTAGTGGACTTCTTTTAGAGAAGGCAAACTATGATGCTCAATTAATGGGCGATATTAATGCTTATCTCATTTCATTAAAAGCAAATGATATTCCATCAGTTGGGATGGATATGATGGTCCGCGAGTTGAACGGAATGGGGTATACAGTTGACGCAGAGTCACTGGTAGATTTATTGGCAAATAGTAAGTATATCTCTAAAGTAACAACTGATACAATTGATTTAGTTCATCCAACAAAAAATAAAGACAAGGCTGATAAAGACACAGTACGCAAACTGGCAGTCAAAACAGCAAAAACAAAGGTGAAAAAATAATGGCACTAATAACTAGTAAACCAATTATAACAATCTCTAAAGACGAGATGAAGAAGCATGTTGAAAACATGGATAAGAAATTAGATACTGGATTAGAGAAGTTGTCTCCTGAAAAGAAAGCACTTAGAAAAGAAGTCCAAGATGCAAAACGTCATAGAGAGTTTATGAAACGTGTTTCAGACAACGAAGCAAGAGATTTAGCAAACGCAGTAGCAACTAGCGAAATCGTATCAATTGCGGTAGGCGAAACAGTACAAACAACAGAAGAGCCTGTAGAAACGCCAGAAGTTGATTTTGAATCTATGACTAAAAAACAGATAGATATGTGGGCTGAAGAAAATCTAGGTATTCAATTAGATAGACGCCACACTAAAGCGAAATTAATCGAAGAAATTAAAGAAAATCTTTAATAATTTACTTGATTTCTAGTCTAAAGTATAGTATAATAATACTATGCTTAACGAAAAATTTACCTATAAACCCTTAGAACGAGTAAACATTAAAGGCAGTCGGCACTATCAAACGCCCGACGGACAGCCTTTACCCAGTGTTACTACTGTACTTGATGCATTAAAAGATAAAACTGCTTTATTTGAATGGCGCAAACGTGTCGGCAATGAAGAAGCAGATAGAATTATGCGACTTGCTACAGGTATTGGAACACAAGTTCACTTACACCTCGAAAAATATATATTAGAAGAAGATAGACCTAATGGTTCAAATCTGATACATCAGATGGCAAGAGAATTGTCAGAGATTGTCATCGAACAAGGTCTATCTAAAGTAGATGAAGTGTGGGGAACAGAAGTTCCTTTATATTATCCCGGACTATATGCAGGCACAACAGACTGTGTTGGTGTATATGAAGGCAAACCAGCAATTATTGATTTCAAAACAACTCGTAAACCAAAGAAACGGGAATGGATTGATGATTACTTTCTACAAGGTGCGGCATATGCCGAAGCCCATAACGAAATTTACGGCACTGATATCAAAACGATTGTTATAATGATGATTGGTTGGGATGCAGAAGCGGATAATATGGGCAACTATCAGGAATTTGTTGTTGACTTGGATGACTATGAACAGTATGCGAGACTGTGGGCAAGTAAGGTTCAAGCGTATTTTGATAAATACATGTAATAATGGGAGTTTAATATGGCAACAAATGTAAAAATTTTATTAAGGCGTGGTACTAGGTCAGAAATCTCAGGAGATACATTATCTGCTGGTGAGTTAGGCTATACTACTGATACTAATCAACTGTATGTTGGTACTGCCGCATCTGTTGAAGAAATTATATTCGACCCATTCGCAAATGCTCATTCTGTTGTTCAGACATACTTAAACACGTATTCCACCCAACCAGGATTAGAGATAGATGAAGATTTAGTAATTTCAAATATTAATCCAGTAAGTGTTACTGCAGGCGCTTTTGTTATTGATACTGTATACACTATAACATCAGTTGGTACAACAGATTTTACATTGATAGGTGCTAGTGCAAACACAGTTGGTATAGTATTTACTGCAACAGGAGTAGGTACAGGAACTGGAACAGCGACATATAGCGGAGTAGACGCACTAATTTCTGATATGCAAACTAGTGGTACATTTAATGTGAACATTTTTGGTAGAGCAAAAAAGAATGTAGAAGTTCTTACTGAAAAGAGTTTTAGCCAATTGTATGCCAATGTTAAGTTAGAGTCTAATTCTTCGGCAAGTGGATTACGTTCAGATTTATATAAGAAAGAATTAGGACTAACACCTGTCACAGCAGGTGCATTTGTAGTTGGTACTGAATATAAAATATTAACAGTAGGCACTACAGATTTCACTTTAATTGGTTCGGCTGATAGTAACGTTGGTACTGTATTTACAGCAACAGGAGTAGGTGCAGGTAATGGAACAGCCGGATATGGTGCTGGAACATTTTTAAAGTATGCAAAAACAGACTCTACTTCGTTCTTCATCGATTACTCATTAAAGCAAGTAGGCTCATCACCAGCAATCACATTTGTTCGTGTGGGTAGACTTCAAGTTATTAATGGTGCGGCAATTACACCAGCAATTGCACAAGCAAAACTTACAGATACAAACACAGAAATATGGCAAGATGATGGCGATTCAATCGCACAATCAGATGAATTTTCTAATATAGTTTTTACAGCAGTTATTGATGGTGATAATCTAAAGATTAATTACACACAAGATGTAAACTTCACAACAGAAATATCATACACTGTAAAAAGATGGACAATGTAAATGCAAGATAAAGCAATATTGCTTTACGAATGGCGCCAATTACGATTAAAACTTCAAAAAGACTTCAACGAAACAACACTACAAGAAATCGTCAATTGGTGGAAAGCCTTTCCCTATTCAGCAAACGGATTCAACTATGATGATGTGACTACTTTTCCAGATGTATGGGAATACATTAATGAAGAGTTTTACACTAATAGTGGTAATGGGCTTGGATGTTTCTACACATTATATCATTCATACCCAAAGAATAAACCCGAACTATGGTTAATATTAGACTTAAGTGAGGGCGGTGAAATATACTTAGTTGCTTACATGGATGGTTATGTACTTAATCGAAAAAATGGTAAAGTAGACAAGTATGAGGAAGTCAAAGGTGACATAGATATTATGGAACGAATGACATATGAAGACATAGAACCACATCTTAAAGATAGGAAATAATTAAGTGTGTATTTTATGTATAAATAAATACATATAACAACAACAGGTAAATAAAATGCTAAAAGAAAAGAAATATGAAAAAGGTGATATCGTAACATTATACTTACAAACAGGTCAAGAAATCTTAGGAAAATTTGACGCTGAAGACGACTCTAGTGTAGTTATTACAAAGCCATTAACGATTGCTATGGGACCAAAAGGTGCGGCATTTCAAACTTTCACTGTAACAGGTGATAGTGAGAATACTGTGCATTTTAAGTCTGATAAAATCATTTCAGTGTTAAAGACTAGAAAAGACACTGCTGATTCATATATTCAAGCAACATCAACAATTATAACTCCCGAAAAAGGAGGTTTGATAACATAATGCCACAAGCCGCGAGAACAACTGACCCTATTACAGCACATTCCCCTTGTGGGCCTGGCACCTGTGGTATGGGAAGTGAGAACGTGATTATCGAAAATAAACTTGCATATCGTGTAAGTGATAGAACGTTCCCACATGGAATACCACAAGGTAGTCCACCGTCATGTGTTCCGCATGTTACGCCATTAGTAAAAGGTTCTCATAATGTTTTGATAAACAATAGACCAGCGGGAAGAGTAGGCGATGCTCATTCTTGTGGGGTAACGATAGTATCAGGTTCAAGTAAGGTGATAATCAATGGCTAGTGAAGCGGAAATCGAAAGACTATATCAGTTATTTGTTGCAAATGGTGGCGGTGCGTTTACCTTTTCTGGTACAAATCTAACACCAAAACAATATACTGATGCGGTATCCTCATCAAATCTAACTCCGTTAGAGATGGCAGAATTGGAAGCAAGACAGCATCAGTACAATAGACAATCAGCATTAAACACAATAGCAGATGAGATAGATGCAAATAATTTTAGTAATCCTTATATACATAGAGCATCAGTAGGCAATAACTTACTTTCAATTCTTTCAGCATCTAATGGATATACTAATGTTAATAATCTTAATAATGCATTTTCTGGATTTAGTTCGTCAGATAAAGCATTGATATTTGCTGGAGTTTTAGCAAACACTGGGATAGACATTGAAGGACTATTAAAAGTTATAGGATTATCAGCAATAGGTGTTGGTATGTATAATTCTTTGACTAATCATACGAATAATCAAACAGCAAATATTCCACAAACAATGCAAGATGCAGATGCATTAGCATCAATGAACGCACAGTTTGGTGAAAAAGGAGACCCATGTGATGCATTTAATGTACTGATGGGAATTTTAGCAGGCATATATGATGGAACTTTAAATTTTATTGAAAAAGCAATTGGTGATATAACTACTTTTTTAAATGATTCTGGAATAACATCTTTAATACAAAGTATTATAGCCGCTATTGCAGGTGCAGGCAGTGTTGTTGCAGATGTTATAACTGCAATAAGCAATCTAGGATTAACACTATTAGGTGGCGTAATTGGATTAGTAGCAAAAGTGATTAATGCAATGGCTGATATTACAGATGCGATTGCAAATGAAATTGCGGCATTAGCCGATATGGCATTACAACTTATAAGAAAAGCATTAGCATTAGTTCTTGGTGGTGCGGCAGGTGACCCTTGTAAAAAAGCAGTTTTGATGAATACGGGTTCAGACGAAATGAAAGAAGCAGTTACAAAAATAAATCAGCCAATAGGAGTCCATCCACCGCCAACAATACCAGTAGAAGAGGATAGTAGAGCCAGTAAAGAAGAAGTTGAAACTATTATTAAAACTGTGCTTGAAGAAGCAGAAAAGGCAGGTGGTGTTGTACAGAATCCTATTTCAGAGGCAGCCAAAGAATATACGGTAAATGATACAACGATTAACTCTTCATCTGCGCCAACTGAAAGTATCAGACCTAAAATGAAACCAACAGACTTGGTATCTGCTGGTGAGGGAGAAAGTACATTTAATGGTGTTGAATCTGATGACACATCTGAAAACTTCGATGAAGATTCTATGCCAGAAAGAAAAGAAGGTGAAAGTATGTCAGACTTTATGTTGCGTATTGGAGCAACAAGACAAGCGACAGAAGAAGAAAAAAATTCTGAACAGATGAAAGAGATAGAAATAACTTCAATTCATTATCAACATTTCGTACAAGAATGGAACCCAATTCAATTAGAATATATAACAAAATCCAATGCCTTAATATCTGAAATGAAAAACGCATTGAAGGCAGAAAACTTCGGAGAAGGTAATCTGAATTTTGCAAAGAAGGCATTTAAGAAGAGAATAAAAGTATTAATAGAGGCTCAAAACAAAAATCAGAACACAGTCAAAGATTTAAGAGACAAATATGCTCCTGGCTTTATTTACTGGGCACCGAGTAAAAAACGTAATAAGACTACAGAAGCAAGAATCAACCATCAATATATTGCCGTATGGAAAGGGGCAATGACAAACACATACAACCAAGCATTCGATTCACTGGTAGATATTCAAAAGGAATGGAATAGTATTAAAAGCCAATTGTATCAATAGTATTGACAACCAGTTGTATTAATGTTATACTATACAGTAAGATAATCACAAACTTTAAGATAAATACTACAAAGTTGTAATTTTAGGAATATATTATGAGAGTAAATGAAATAATTGGTAGTGTTGAAGAAGGTGTCGATGACCCTCATATCTTTAAAGCAGTGTTTATGGCTGGTGGTCCAGGAAGTGGCAAAAGTCGTATTGCGAATTCACCTTTACTAAAAGGTGGTGGTCTAAGACCCATCAACTCAGATGATGTCTACGAATACAAGATGAAAAAAGCAGGATTAGATTATGGTGACCCAGATGTTATCTATTCTGACCAAGGCCAAGAAATTCGTAATAGAGCAAAAGAAGTTACTGCTAAAAGAGAAAAAATGTACTTAGACGGTAGACTGGGCGTTATCATTGACGGAACAGGAAGAAACTTAGATAAGATATCGGGTGCCGTAGAAAAACTAACACAAATGGGCTACTCATGTATGATGGTTTTCGTTAACACAAGTTTAGATATCGCACAAGAAAGAAACTTGCTAAGAGATAGAACTCTAAAGCCAGCAGAAGTCGAAAGAATGTGGAATGATGTTCAAAACAATATGATGAAATTCCAACAACTATTCGGTCAAGGTAAGTTTCAAATTGTTGACAACAATGGTGGATTAGAAGACCCAGAAAGAAAGAAAAACTTTGACAAAGTTCAAAAAAATATTTCAGCGTGGTTGAACAAACCACCATCAAATCCTCATGCTAAGAAGTGGATTGAAAATGAACGAAGAAAAAAGACTGCAACCAATCAACAAGAAAAATAGGTAAACAATGGCAATAGTAGATAAGTTGGCTGAATATAGAAAAGATATTGACTTAGACTTTATTAAAAACACTCACGTTCATTATTGTACACCATGTTACGCTGGACAGATTTCAGAACCATATTTTAGGTCATGGACTAAAGGTCACATGATGTTCACAAAATATAATATTCCATACACATTAACAACTTCGGCAAACGAAAGTTTAGTATCACGTGCAAGATGCCACATGGTAGCATATTTTATGGCTAATCCAGAAGCAACTCATATGATGTTCATTGATGCTGATATAAATTTTGATGCAATAGATATATTACATATGTTACAACACGACAAAGATGTAATCGTTGGTGCATATCCAAAGAAAAAATTAGACTGGTCATCAATCAAAGATGCAGTCAACAGAGGATTAGATATAGGCGAGTTAAAAGACTGTGCGGCAAATTATGCAATCAATCCTTTATGGGACTATAATGAAGAAACAAGTACTCGTAGATTGGATATCCAAGATGGTCTAGTAAAACTTAAAGATGCTGGTACTGGATTTATGATTATCAAACGAAGTGTTATAGAAAAGATGATAGAATCATATCCTGAATTGTATTTTAATAATGATTTACACTTTGATAAAGAATTTACTAAATGGACTTATTTGTTCTTTGATTGTATGCACGAAGAAGATACAAAAAGATATCTTAGCGAAGATTACGCATTTTGCAGAAGATGGCAAAAACTGGGTGGAGATGTGTGGCTAGACCCATTAGTAAAATTAGACCATGTTGGTCATTTCACATTTGAAGGTAATGTGAGTAAAATGTTTTATTCTTCTTCTCCAGAAGATGCAAATATAAAAGCATAACTATAGTTATAAGTTTAAAAATAAAATAGAGGACGTAAAATGGGATTAATTAAAAAGTTCGAAAAATCATATGCTAGTAAATCGCATGATGAGATGTCATTATCTGATTATCTTACATTGTGTAAAAAAGACAAGTTAGCATATGCATCGGCAGCCGAAAGATTGTTAGACGCAATTGGCGAACCAGATGTAGTTGATACTAGTAACGATGCTAGGTTAAGTCGTGTATTTCTAAATCGAACAATTAAAGTTTATCCAGCATTCTCTGATTTCTATGGTATGGAAGAAGCAATTGAAAGATTAGTTGCTTACTTTAGACAATCAGCACAAGGTCTTGAAGAAAAGAAACAAGTATTATATCTATTAGGACCAGTTGGCGGTGGTAAATCATCATTAGCAGAACGTCTAAAAGAACTAATGCAACAACATCCAATGTATGTGCTAAAAGCAGGTGATGAAATTTCACCAGTATTTGAATCACCACTAGGATTATTTGACCCTAAAGAGTTTGGTGCAGATGCAGAAAAAGAATATGGTATTCCATCTCGTTATCTAACAGGACTATTATCACCTTGGGCAGTAAAACGATTAGATGAATTCGAAGGCGATATTTCACAGTTTAGTGTTGTGAAAATGTATCCGTCTAAATTGAAGCAAATCGGTATTATGAAGACCGAACCAGGCGATGACAATAACCAAGATATTTCAGCATTAGTTGGTAAAACTGATATTCGTAAATTAGAATACTTCTCACAAAATGACCCAGATTCATACGCATTCTCTGGTGCATTATGTCGAGGTAACCAAGGTATTATGGAATTCGTAGAGATGTTTAAGGCACCAATCAAAGTCTTACATCCACTACTTACTGCAACACAAGAAGGTAACTATATGGGAACTGAAGGTATTTCAGCAATTCCATTTAATGGTATCGTAGTTGCACACTCAAATGAAAGTGAATGGGAAACATTCAGAAACAACAAGAACAACGAAGCATTCTTAGACAGAGTATATATTGTTAAAGTGCCATATTGTTTACGAGCCACTGAAGAAACATCTATCTATAAGAAGATGTTAGATTCATCAGGCCTAGACAGTAGTAAATGTGCGCCTCATACTTTAGATTTGTTGTCACAGTTCTCAGTCCTTTCACGTCTAAAAGAGCATAAGAACTCAAACTTGGCTGCCAAGATGAGAGTTTATGACGGTGAAAATCTACATGATGTAGACCCTAAAGCAAAGACAATGCAAGAATATAGAGATACGGCTGGTGTTGATGAAGGAATGAATGGAATGAGTACTCGTTTCGCATTCAAAATTCTTTCACAGACATTCAACTTTGACTCAGAAGAAATTGCGGCAGACCCAGTTCATCTAATGTATGTATTAGAAACTGCAATTAAACGTGAGCAATTTCCAGAAGATACAGAAAATGAACTATTGTCATTTATTAAAGACCATCTGAGTGTAAAGTATAGCGAACAAGTAGGCAAAGAAATTCAGAAAGCATACTTAGAGAGTTATAACGAATATGGACAAAATCTATTTGATAGATACCTAGATTATGCTGACCACTGGATTCAGAACATTGATTATAAAGATGCTGACACAGGTAACTTATTTGACCGTTCTATTCTTAATGAAGAACTTGAGAAGATTGAAAAGCCTGCAGGTATTGCCAATCCAAAAGACTTTAGAAATGAAGTTGTAAATTGGGTATTACGAGCAAGAAGTAATTACGAAGGTAGAAATCCACCATGGACTGCTTATGAAAAGATGAAAGAAGTAATCGAACATAAAATGTTTGCTGGAACAGAAGAACTACTTCCAGTTATTTCATTCGGTAGTAAGAAGAACAAAGAAGACCAATCTAAGCATGATGATTTCATTGATAGAATGGTAGAGAAAGGTTATACAACCCGTCAAGTTAAACGATTAGTTGAATGGTATATGAGAGTACAGAAGTCTAACTAAAGGAAGGCTTTCATGGCAAATACAATTATTGACAGAAGAAAGAATCCAGGTTCGAAGTCTTCTGATAATCGACAAAAATTTATAAAAAGAACTAAGAAAGAAATACGTAAAAGTATACATGATACTTTGGGTAAACGTAGTATCAAAGGTTCTAGTGATTCACAGGATGTTGTAATCACCCGAAAAGGCATTGACGAGCCACAATTCAATCATAATCCACAATCAGGTTCACGTGATATCGTTCTTCCAGGCAATAAAGATTTTGTCGAGGGAGACTTATTGCAGAAACCAAAAAGTGGTAAAGGACAGGGTGGCGAAGGTGAAGCAAGTAATGAAGGCATAGGTGAAGATGAATTTGGTTTTGCATTAAGCAATGACGAATTTGTTAATATTCTGTTCGAAGACCTAGAACTGCCTCATATGATTTCCAAAGAAAACAAAGCAGTAGAAAGATTCGAACTTACTCGTAGTGGTTATACTAACGATGGTAATCCCGCACAAATGAATTTAGAGAAGAGTATGGTCAATTCTATTGGTCGTAAGATTGCTTTAAAATCACCAAAACTAAAAAAGATTAAAGAATTAGAAGCAGAATTAGAAACCTGTAAAGACAAAGAACGCAGAGTTGAGATTGAAGAAGAAATTCGCAAGTTGCGTATTAGAGCAAATGCAGTTTCGTTTGTAGACCCTGTAGATTTACGATATAATAACTTTAGTAAGAAACCAGCACCAATATCACAAGCAGTCGTATTCTTTGTGATGGATGTAAGTGCAAGTATGACTGAACAGCACAAAGATTTAGCAAAACGATTTTTTATGTTACTTAACTTGTTTGTATCTCGTAAGTATAAAAGAGTAGAATGTGTATTCATTAGACACCATATCTTGGCAACAGAGTGTTCCGAAGAAGAGTTCTTTAATAATAAAGAAAACGGTGGTACAATGGTTTCAAGTGCATTTAAACTTGCAAAGAAAGTGATAGATGACCGATATTCTCCGAATGAATGGAACATATATTTCGCACAAGCAAGTGATGGCGATAACTGGGATAATGATAACGAAGAACTTAAGTCTATCATTTCTAATGATATATTACCTATAACTCAATATTTTAGTTATATTCAAGTAGGACAAAAACGACATGGATATTATAATACTGGAAACTTACTACAGGAATATTTGGTATTAGAAGCACACAATAAGAACATGGTAAGCAAACACATAGAAGATAGTTCTGATATATATCCAGTGTTTAGAGAAATATTTAAAATAAAAGGCAAAGATGAGTAATTTAATATATACAGGTTCTAGTTGGAATTTCGATAAACTATATCGTATGATGGATGCGTGTGAAGAAATCGCAGTAAACGATATGGGACTTGATTGTTTCCCTAATCAGATTGAAATTATCACCGTAGAACAAATGTTAGATGCTTACTCAAGTGTTGGGATGCCATTGATGTATAATCATTGGAGTTTCGGTAAGAGTTTTATTGGTAACAAACAACAGTATTCCAGAGGTGAAATGGGATTAGCATATGAGTTAGTTATTAACTCAAATCCTTGTATCAACTATCTTATGGAAGAAAACTCTATGACAACACAATCTCTTGTGATTGCTCATGCGGCCTTTGGACATAATCACTTCTTTAAGAACAATTATCTGTTTAAACAATGGACATCACCTGATGCTATCGTAGATTACTTGTTGTTTGCTAAACGATATATAAGAGAGTGTGAAGAAAAGTATGGAGTAGATGCAGTAGAAGAAACATTAGATGCATGTCATGCCATTCAATATCAAAGTATCAATAAGTATAAACGACCTAACAAGATATCAGCACGTGAAGAAGCAGAACAACAACGCACAAGAAGTGAATACTTACAGTCACAAGTAAATGACTTATGGCGTACTTTGCCAGAAGAAAAGAAAGAAGAAAAGAAAGAAGAGAGTACTTGGCCATCAGAACCAGAAGAAAACTTATTATACTTTTTAGAAAAACATTCTCCAGTATTAACATCATGGCAACGTGAATTATGTAGAATAGTTAGACGAATTGCTCAGTATTTTTATCCTCAGTATCAAACAAAAGTAATGAACGAAGGATTTGCAAGTTTCACTCATCACTATATCTTTAATAAGTTGTATGATGAAGGTAAAGTTGATGATGGTGCCATGATGGAATTCTTCAAGTTACATAGTTCAGTATTGTATCAACCAACATTTGATTCTCCTAATTATGGTGGATTTAATCCATATGCACTAGGCTTCGCTATTTTGAAAGATATTCAACGAGTGTGTACAGAGCCAGACGAGGAAGACAAACACTGGTTTCCACATTTAGTAGACACTGATTGGCGTATTACGATTAAAGATATTGTTGCAAATTATAGAGATGAAAGTGCTATTTTACAGTTTCTAGGACCAAAAGTGATTCGTGACCAAAAGATGTTTAACTTGCACGATGAAATTCATTACGATGATTATAGAGTTACATCAATACATAATGATAGAGGATATAAAAATATTCGAAAATATCTAAGTGCGAGTTATGAAACAGCCGCAATGATACCAGATATTCAAATAACAAACGCCGATATAACGGGTTCACGTGATTTAACACTATTACATGAAAGTTATAAGGGAAAGAGATTAGACGAAAAAACAGCAAACCAAGTCTTATCACATGTACAGAAATTATGGGGATATAAAGTAAAGTTATACACAATGCATGGTGATACACTGTTGGATGTGTATGAATGTAAGCAAGTTTCTAATCAAAAAGTTGGGTCTAATATCATATTTTAAGTACTTTTCTGTTGCATAATGGTTAAAATTGTGTTATAATTAATTAAAATATAATGGAGAATAATCAATGAATACTGTTATGTGTGTAAAATATGGTAAAGAACTACCTGCACTTACGACAAGTCCGTTTCCAGGCGAAGAAGGTGATAAAATCTTAAAAACTGTATCAGCACAAGCATGGTACGAATGGCTTGAAATGCAAACTATGTTTATCAACGAAAATCAATTAAATATGATGGACCCAACTGCTAGAGACTTTTTAGCAGAAAGAAGAAACGAGTTTCTTTTTGAAGGTGGAGATATAATAGAACCACCGACACCACTATTATAGCCTAGGAGACAATTAATGCAATCAATGGGCAAAGTGCTAGTAACTGGTGGGGTAGGTTTTATAGGAACTGAATTAGTACAACAGTTGCATAAAAAAGGTTATGAAATAACCATCTTGGATAAACAAGAAAAACCAATCGGTCTAGACCATGTGAAATATATTCAAGGCGATTTGTCAAGTCCTGCAAGATGTGTGATGGCATGTGCCGGTCAAGATTATGTTATTCATTTGGCAGCCAAAGCCAGAATACCAGAGAGTTTTATTAATCCAGATGCGTACTTTGATGCAAATGTAACGGGTACAAGAAACATCTTAACAGCCGCAAGTGCTGTAGGTATTAGAAAGTTTGTGTATGCTGGTTCTAGTTCTGTTTATGGCAATAACACTGCTCCTAATAAACCTAATCATAAGCCAGACCCACTTAACTACTATGCAATGTCAAAGTTGTTTGGCGAACATCTATGTAAACAATATAAGATTATGTTTGGTCTAAATTATAATATATTACGTTTCTTCACAGTATATTCTGAGAAACAACCAACTTCTCTAATGTTTGGAAAGTTTGCTAGTTTAGTTAAAGATGGCAAGCCAGTTACTATTCATGGTGACGGAGAAATGAAAAGAGATTACATTCATGTGTCTGATGTTGCGAGGGCGTGTGTTGCCAGTATAGAAAGCAAAGTTAAAAACGATACATTCAATGTAGGCACTGGAAATAATATATCAGTCAACGCAGTTGTTGATATATTGAAGCAACATAGACCAGATTTAGAAGCAATTAATATAGATAAACCAAAAGGCTATGCGCCAGAAACATTAGCAGACATTAGTAAGACTAAGAATTTACTACACTGGTCTCCAGAGACTTTGATAGTTCCTGGTCTAAATGCTATGTTCGAAACGATATTTAAAAAGTAATGACAGCATTCAGAGAATTATATGTACCAGCAGGAGCAGGTAGTAATTTTTTGGCAAAGTCGTGCTTATGGAGTAATTCGTTATCTCATACAGAAGCAGAAGATAGAAATGAATACTATTGTTGTAGAGCAAAGATAACGCCAGAAATAGAAGAGGGTTATAAATTTAGTGTTGCTGATAAAGACCTTCAGACAGAAACAAAAATAATCAGACCTATATTAATAGAACTTGATAATTATATAAATTTAGAGTTTCAGAAAAATGATGATTTAGCAAAAGTACATAATAATAAAAAAGCAAGAAAAACACTTTTAGAAGATTTAGATTTATTCAGTACTCATCTTCTTGTTGAAGGTATAAACCATGACTTATTTTGGTATATAACAAGTTATTCACATTTTTGTAACTTCATAGATAAAGAATTATTACCAAAGAGTATTCAGAAAATACTAATACAAGTAGAAGACTATTTCATAAAATGTAGAGAGAGATTTTATGCCGAGTGTCATACTAATAATTTAAGTATATACAAAATAGGACATCATCATCCTAATAATGAGATATCATCTAAATTGACTTTGCCCGTAAATTTTAAATCATTAGCAATAGAGTTAGATGCAGAGATGGATGCATTTTGTCGAAAACTACAAGAACTAAAAGCAGACTACTCAGGTGAAAGAGAAGAACTAGGTAGATTTTCGCATTCAGAAGATTTTTGTATACTTGAGGATAGCACTGAAGAATTATTCATAAACAAAACTGCTAGATTGGCTGATGATAAAATTAGTTATAGAAAGATATTTTTCAATAATGATGAAGATGAACTAAGAAAAATATATGATTTCTTTGATAACGAGGATTACTTTGATAACAATATTTCAAGTATTATGAAAGACTGTAAAGACTATCATTCTAAAAATATGAAACTTCTAAAATCATATACACCAAAGTTGTGGAGTATTTTAGCAAATGACTGAAATAAGAGAATTATACGCACGTCAAGGTGCTTCTAGTAATTTTATAGCAAAGCAGTGTATGTGGCTTGGAGTAGATAATCCAGAACCAAATAATCCTTATGTCGATATCAATAAGACTGTTAACGAATATTTTTACCCTAGGGTAAAGATAGGTGACAACATAAACAACCGAGATATAATCCATAAACTGCAATGTGATGATACTCATTTGAATGAAGAGACAAAGAGAATAGTTGAGGTAATGAAAACTGTACACGAATATGTGTCCAATTTACGACCAGAGACTAATTTTGGTGCCATTAATGCAGAAGTACAAGCAAACAGAATGAAAGTGAATAGAGACCATATTATTAAAAAAATTGATATAATGTGGAAAGATGAGTGGACAATGGCTTATTGTAGTTTCTGGGATTGGACAGAATGGGGAAAATTGTCTGGAAACATGGTTAAAGTAGAACCCTCAATATTAGATAATATCGAAGATATTAAGAATTATTTTTTAAAATGTAAAGATTACTATTACTCTGTGTGTAAAAAATACGATTGGAATAATATAAAAATATCACATTCTTCTGTAATACGTGAATTGCCTGGATTTAATCCACCTAACAATTTTATCTCAGGTACCATGTTTTGTGATATCAACATGGGAGTATTCATTGCGGTGTTGTTAGAGATTAAACGAGGTGATACGGGACTTAAATTTAAAGAATTTTGTGAAACTATACAAAATGATTGGCAACTAGACCCAACAAAAGGGGAATTACGAGAAGAAGTTGAATTTTCAGACGTGATTATAGATTACAGAAAGGTGTTTTTCGAAAATGATGAAGATGAACTAAGGAAGTTGTATACATTCTTTGGTACTGAAACCCATTTTGAAATGAATAAAAAAGATATTATCAAAGAATTTAAAGATTATAACGATAGTAACATAGCATTATTTAAGGCTCATGCATCGAAGTTATATGATAAATTATCTTAGATAAATATCAGAGAATATTAATAAGGAAATAACTATGAAGTTAGTTGACAAAAATAATAAGATATTAAAAACAGTATGTGATGAACATATTATTTCAGAACATTCTGAAAAATTAGTATATGATATGATTGTTGCCATGCAAGAACATGATGCAATTGGTCTTGCGGCACCACAAGTTGGTGAAAATACTGCACTTATGATAATAGGTCATAAAGACACTGGTTTTGTTGTATGTATTAATCCAACTTGGGAAGTAGCAGAAGATAGTGAATATGAAGAATTCTTAGAAGGATGCGTAAGTTTTCCTGGACTAGAATTAAAAATTACTAGACCTAATAGTATCATAGGAACATTCACAAACTTAGAGGGAATAAGAAAATCAACAACGTTTGTTGGAGTTTGGGCACAAGCATTTCAACATGAATGTGACCACCTTAATGGTGTAACATTTGATACTCTATAATGAATTTTTCTGAGTATACATTAGCCAGTTTCGGAGATAGTTTTACATTTGGAGATGAAACTGTTCCTGATTATCCACGAGGTGAGTGGGATATGGAAGAATCTCAACAACAATGGAAAACTGACTGTAATTTAAATTCTTACACTCAAGTTATTGCTGATAGATTTAAATTTAAAGATTCTATAAATTTTGGTGTACTTGGTGGTTCTAACGATAGGTCATTATCTTTATTAGAACCTTATCTACATAACCACAAAGAAAAAAAAATATTTGTTATGTTTAATTTTACACATCCTGCAAGATTTATGAATTTCTTTAAACATGCTAAGAATGAAGAGTACAAACCAATAGATATATCTCCAGGCTATGTTGATGGAAGTGGTATAGAAGAAAGACAGTATGCGGGCCTAACTGCAAAGAGCATAGCAAATCAGTACACTTTTTGGAAAAACAGTATACAAGATGTATATGACCATGTAAGAACAAGAAGAATGTTATATTACATATTGTCTACCCATAATACACCGCATGTAACTTTTGATATTCTTAATACTATGGATAGTCGTATCTTAAGAGATAATCCTCTACAGTGGATGACTACAGACAAGGATATAGATGGAAGTTTAATACCACATTCTGATGAAATTGTGAGAAAAGTAGATTTTTTACAAACATATTATGATGAACTAAAAGATGATGTTCATAGATTATCTCATATAGGAATTAAATATCATAATAACATCAATTTCCATAAATATATTGGCAATCTAGGAAAAAAAGACCATGCAAACAGATTCTATTACACATCCGGTAACGTTGGAGAAGGAGGACATTGGACAACAGAGGGCCATGTCAAAGTTGCAAACGTAATAGAAAAGTTCATAAATGAGAGATACAATTAGAAAGGAGTAATAATATGGGATTCTTAACAAGTAGATTAAAAGAAAAAGCCTCACATGGCGGACTAGGTTTAGTTGCAGTGGGTTTAGTGATTCTTTTTCTAGGCAGTTGGGTCAATATAGCCGCTTATGCCGCTATTGTATTCGGTGCCTACCAAGTATTAACAAAAGGCTAAACTTTAAAAAATAGTTGACAATTACGCCAGTTTGGGTTATAATATATCTAACTGGCGTAATTTATGGAATAGAGTCGTGGCAAAGAAGAAGAGTAAGAAGAAAAAATTAAAAATTAATAAAAGAAATCCTGTTGCGAAAGCACTCCGTACTCCTAAATTTAGAAGCAGAGTAGAAATAGACAGAAAAAGAGAGATGAAAAGTACAGGAAAGTATTTAGATGAGGAATAGATGAGATGGCATATGTAGTAACCCAAGATTGTATTAAATGCAAGTATACTGATTGCGTAGAAGTGTGTCCAGTAGATTGTTTTTATGAAGGTGAAGACTTTTTAGTAATAAACCCAGATGAATGTATTGATTGTGGAGTTTGTGAACCAGAATGTCCAGCAGATGCTATTATCGCCGATAATAAT